>Ga0213918_1000039_pt1 | contig 82406 bp, 88 predicted proteins | sample McNCre217MG_FD_163422 | JGI IMG/M metagenome (GOLD analysis project Ga0213918, IMG submission 163422) | Freshwater microbial communities from McNutts Creek, Athens, Georgia, United States - 2-17 MG | ecosystem: Environmental > Aquatic > Freshwater > Creek | place: USA: Georgia | collected... | reverse complement strand
GAACTGCCTCACTTATCCACCAAGCCCAATCCAAAGAAGACGGCTTCACTGACTAACCTCCCGGTTGCCCCCATAGAATTCCTGCTCAAGTTACATCCACAGTCCAGAATGTATTGGACCAATACACTTGTGCGCTGCCGAGGCGGTTGATTTTTGCGGTGCTGACGGTTGCCAGTGTGGAGGCACTGATGGCTGCAATGTCGCGCCCTTCGATGGCTTGGAAGTTGACTTCAGACAAACCATTCAGCTGAGTGCTGGACAAGGCTTTGACTTGTGTGTCACTCAACGCAATCATGGCGTTTTCATCCAGCTGGCTTAAGTAGCTGGTCGTCAGGCTTGCAATCGCGCGTGTTGAAATGTATTGAACTTGCGTGGCTGAAAGCCCCAACGATTGCATAGCAAACAACGCAGACACTTGCTGCGTTGAGAGTGCTGAAACTTGGCTATTGGTCAGGCTTGAAATCTGCTCGTCACTCAAAGATTTCATGTCATCCGTATTCAAGGATGCAATTTGCGTGGTGCTCAACCCCGATAGTTGTTTGGTTGAGAGCGCTGATATTTGTGATGTGGAGAGAGTGCTGATTTGCACGCCTGTCAGTCCCACGCTGTTGAGTGAACCAATCTGGTCGTTGCTCAATTTGCTGACTTGCGATGTCGTCAGTGCGGCGACTTGTGTCAGCGTAAATCCTGCAATTTGAGTGTTATCAAGCGCCATGAGTTGCTTGGTAGACAGCGCTTGAACTTTTGCGCTGGTTAAAGCGGCAATGTTGGCGGTCGATAAACTCGATATTTGATCCGTGCTCAATCCATTAAACACCGTCGTCGAGATGGCCGCCAGTTGTACGTTGGTAATGCCAGCAAATGCATCGGCTGAGATTTTTTGGGCATCTGCCAGTGTCAAACTCGTGAAAACGCCAACGCCCAGGGCCTTGATGCTGGTCTGATCCAATTCCGTGAAGTCCACTACGGTGGCGGTCGAGGCTACGGTTGTTGTGCCGGCGGAAAGAGTGACGTTGTTGATCGTTGACATGGCTTGCCTTTATGAATTTTTAGCTGGGTCATGAATGACTTCATTGACCAATCTTTGGTAACTTAAGAGATTTTTGAGTTCCACTTAAATTAACAAGCATCTCACATATCGACATCAACTTGAAAAACTTTAGTTAATTTAATAAAGTTATTTTTAATGTAATTAAACTAGGAATTAATTTTTAATTTAACAAATCCTATTGATCAATTTGTTTTATTTGTCTATATGCAGGTTTGTGGTTTGTCCTTTTGAAAGTCTGGTCAAAGCCAGCTCGCTACCATCACGACCTATGAATCAACGCCCCAGCATCCAAGTCGCCGTCGTCATGCGCCGTGAGCGTGTGCCGGGTGCCATGAGCCGTTGGCAGCCCTGGCGTTGGGTGCTGCACGATGTGACGGGCCATGACGTGGTGCCGCATGATCAGCATTTCGGTACTGCGCCGCGCTGCTTGCGCCAAACCGAGGACGAGCAAATTTGGCTGCACCCGGGCTTTACGGTGGAGCTGTTCAAAGACGATGCCGAGGGCTATTACCTCAACGCGACTTCCCCCGCGCCATGTTGGTTTGTGCTGTGGCGCATGGAAGAAGAGCCCAGCATCAGCGACGAGGTGATGGCCGTGCCCGCCATGGTGAGCCTGAGCTACCACGACGCTGGCCGATGGCTAGACGCGCAAGAGAACGTCGACCAAGTGCCCGCGCCGCCTGAGGTGGTGGCGTGGATGACTGAATTCATGGAAGCACACCTGGTGGTTGAGGCCAAGCGTCGCAAACGCCCTGACAGTTTCAAAGCCTTGCAAGATCGCTTTGGCAACCCAGCGTCGGTGAGCACCGAAAAAATACGAGGTGGCGGACCAAACCGAGGAGGCGATCATGGCCCATGACGAATCGCCCGCTGGTTTTTTAAGCCGCTGGTCACGCCGCAAAGCGGATGTACGCGAAGGCCGTCCATTGGACGAGCCCAAGCCTGTGCCGTCAGTGGGTACTGCACAGACGCGCACTCCACAAGCCCTCACACCAAGCGCTGCACCAGCCGAGCACAAAGAGGCACCAGTAGACGCACAACCGGCTCAGTCGCAACCTGCGCCCACGCTGGCGGATGTGCAGCAACTCACGGCTGAGTCTGACTACACCGGCTTTCTCGTGCGTGGCGTCGCACCGGATGTGAAAAATGCGGCCATGAAAAAGCTGTTCACCGACCCGCACTTCAATGTGATGGACCGCATGGACATCTACATTGACGACTACAGCCAACCCGATCCGCTGCCCATGGCTATGTTGCGCCAAATGACCAGCGCCAAGACCTTGAATTTGTTTGACGAAGAGGCACAAAAGCCTCTCGATGCCGGTGCGCAGCCCGTGTCCGATGCCTCGTTAAACGACACGGCCACCCCGTCTACACCTCAAGATTCAGACACGCCAGAGGCAGGCCACAGCTGATTTCGCGCGTTAGCAGCTTGCACGAAAGCTGAGCGGACGTTCAAAGCGGGACGTTTTTTTATGAATTAAGATTAAAACTTACTTACTAAAAAACGAATCGCTGTGCAATTGCTGAATCGTCTCTTTTTGGGAACTCGTCAGATGCTGACGCGCTGGCCTATGCAGGTCGTGGCTGGTGCGTTGATCGTGATCTCTGCTTGGGTGGTTTACTACACCTACGAATCGATCGAACGTGTCGTATTTCAATACGCCACGGAAAGTGCCCAAGAGCACGCCGAGTCTGTCACGCAGTTTCGTAACTTTTACGCCCAAGAGCTGGTGCCCCGCGCGATACGCGCAGGCGTGGAGGTGACGCACGACTACAAATCGCGTGACAACGCCTTGCCTTTGCCTGCCACCCTTACCATTGAGTTGGGACATTACATGTCACAAGTCGACGGTGGTACGCAAGTGCGCTTGTACAGCGACTTACCCTTCCCATGGCGCGTGGGTGAGCGTCAGTTGGACGACTTTCAAAAGCAGGCTTTGGTGCATCTCACGAAAAATCCAGAAACACCGTTTGTCCGAGAAGAGGTGATGAATGGCCAACGTGTGTTGCGTTACGCCCAAGCCGATCGCATGTTGTCGGGCTGCGTGGCCTGCCATAACCATTACCAAAGTTCACCCAAAACCGATTGGAAAGTGGGCGATGTGCGCGGCGCATTAGAAGTCATCTTGCCCGTGTCGCAATGGCAGTCCGCCACCACCCATGTGCTGACGCGCACATTCACCGTGCTGCTGGGCGTGTTGCTGGGGGGCTTGTTGTTGGTGTGGTTGTCGGTGCGAAGAATACGCGCTGCCCTGATCGTGGCCCGTGATTTATCGACCCAGCGCAAGCAGGCCATCGGGCAGTTGCACCAAGAAATTTCTGAGCGTCAGTTGGTTGAGCAAGAGCTGCGCTTGAGCGAGAGCAAGCTCAACAGCATTTTTGCGTCGGTGCCAGAAGCCATTGTGGTGGCTGATGCGCGGGGTCGCATTGTTCAATGCAATGTGGCGACGGCTGATATTTTTGGGTTCACGTCGCAAGAGTTAGAGGGGCAAAACATCAATGTGCTGATGCAAGCGCACGAACATGATGTGCATGATGGCTACTTGCGTGCGTATGGGCAGACTGGCAAAAAACGCATGTTGATCCAGCCACGCATCGTGAAGGGCATGCGCAAAGACGGCACGCTGTTTCCCGTGCGCATCACTGTGAAAGAAACGCGTGTGGACAACGCGCATTTCTTCATCGGTGTGATTCAAGATTTCACAGCCATTCAACATGCGCAAGACTTGCTGATCGATGCCAAAAACAAAGCCGAGCAAGCCAACCGCATGCGAGGTGAGTTTTTGGCCAACATGAGCCACGAAATTCGCACGCCCATGAACGGCATCTTGGGCATGACCGAGCTGGCCATGAGCACCCACGACAGCCAGACGCAAAAAGAGTATTTGTCGTTGGCCCGCGATTCAGCCAGTCACCTGCTGCACATCATCAATCAGATTTTGGACTTTTCCAAAATCGAAGCCGGTGCTTTAGAGCTGGAAGAACTCACCGTGTGCCCCGCACAGCTGGTGCGCCACACCGCGCGCTCGCTGGAACAGTTGGCACAAGCCAAAGGGGTGGTGTTGACGGTGGACAACGACCCCGCTTTGCCAGAGCTGGTGTGGATGGACCCTGTGCGTGTGCGTCAAGTGCTGACCAACTTGATTGGCAACGCCATCAAGTTCACCGAAGACGGCCGTATCACGGTGGTCTCGCAGGTGCAAACGGGGCCTCGCGAGGGCGTCGTGCTGATTGAGATATCCGTCACCGACACGGGTATTGGTTTTGATGCCTCGCGTACCGAAGCTTTGTTTAGCCCGTTCACCCAAGCCGATGGTTCAATCACCCGCTCCTTTGGCGGCACAGGCTTGGGGCTGGCCATCACGCGTAGCTTGATGCAACTGATGGGGGGCGACGTGACCGCAACCAGTCAGCGGGGGCAGGGCGCGTGCTTCACCATCAAGTTCCCAGCCAGGCTGGTGGTCGAAACATCGGCTGACACGGTGATTGCGGGTGCGTTGCCCAAAGATGCAGATGCGGGTCCTGCGATGCGGCCTTTGTCGGTGTTGTTGGTGGAAGACCACGAGATCAACCGCAAGTTGGCACAAATCATGTTGCAACGCATGGGCCACGACTTTGTGCTGGCCAACGATGGACAGCAAGCCTTGGATTGTTTGGATAAAGAACATTTTGATGTGGTGCTGTTGGACGTGATGATGCCCGTGATGGATGGTCTGACGGCCCTGCGTATCTGGCGCGAGCGCGAAGTGGAGCGACACCTGCCGCGCACCACCGTCCTGATGGTGACAGCCCATGCCATGACCGGTGACCGCGAGCGTTTCATGGCCGCAGGGGCCGACGGCTATGTGTCCAAGCCCATGTCTGAAGTGTCCTTGCGCAAAGAAATCAACCGTGCGTGCCAACGCAATGCGGAGGGGTTGACGCCTAAGTAAGGTTGCGGATGTGAAGGGGATTGCAAGGGCCGCTACCATTCCCCCTTCACTTACCGAAGCCCCCAACTGATGACCACGCTGATTTGCGACTGCAACCAGACCCAACCTCTCGACCCCAAGGCACTGGGCCAAAGCCTGTCTGAGCCGCTCGCGCTGCACACCGCGCTGTGTCGCCGTGAAGTGGGTGCTTTCATCCAAGCCGTGCAAGGCACTGACGATGTGGTGGTGGCTTGCACCCAAGAGCAACGCCTGTTTGGTGAGCTGGCCGTGGAGGCGCAAGCCAAAACCTCGGTCATCAAATTCGTCAACATTCGCGAGACGGGGGGCTGGAGCAGCGACGCCAAAAACGCCTCGCCCAAAATTGCCGCGCTGTTAGCCGCTGCGCATTTGCCTGAGCCAGAGCCTGTGCCGACCGTCACGTTCAAAAGCGCAGGGCGCTTGCTCATCTTGGGGCGCATGGACGAAGCCGAACAAGCCGCCGCTTTGCTGGCCGATACCTTGAGCGTGACGATCTTCACGCAGGGCGCAGGTGAAGCGGGCGGCGCACAAAGCCGACGCTACCCCGTGCTGGGCGGGCAGGTGGTACGCATGGACGGCTGGTTGGGCGCATTCAAGCTGACTTGGCACAACAACAATCCCGTTGATCTTGACCTGTGCACGCGCTGCAACGCCTGCGTGGCCGCTTGCCCCGAGCAAGCCATTGGCCTGGACTACCAAATTGACCTGAGCAAGTGCAGCTCGCACCGCGATTGCGTGACCGCTTGCGGTGCGGTAGGGGCTATTAACTTCCAGCGCGAAGCGCAAGAAGAAACCGCTGAATTCGATTTGGTACTCGACTTGCGCGAGCAAACCGCGTTCAACCGCCACGCTTTGCCCCAAGGCTATTTCCGCGGTGCAACGGCGGCCAACTTGCTGCGCTTGCGCGAGCTGGTGGGCGAGTTTGAAAAGCCCAAATTCTTTGACTACAAACAAAAGCTCTGCGCCCACAGCCGCAACGAAAAAGTGGGCTGCAACGCCTGCGTGGACATTTGCTCTGCCGAAGCGGTGAGCTCTGACAAATCGCGTCAACAAATCAAGGTCAACCCCAATCTGTGCGTGGGCTGCGGTGCGTGCACCACGGTGTGCCCCACAGGTGCATTGACCTACGCTTACCCGCGAGCCAGCGAACAAGGCGTCAAGCTCAAGACCTTGCTCAGCACCTACCAAAAAGCAGGCGGCAAAGATGCCGTTATCTTGCTGCACAGCCAAGAGGCGGGCCAAGCCTTGGTCAATGAGCTGGGCCGTGCGGCACAACTCAAGGTTGCGCAAGGTGTGCCCGCGCATGTGATTCCGGTGTCGTTGTGGCACACCGCCAGCCTTGGGTTGGAGGTGTGGCTCACGGCCTTGGCTTATGGCGCCGCGCAAGTGTTGGTGCTCAACACCGCCGAAGAAGCCCCGCAATACGCTGAGGGTTTGCAAGCGCAAATGGCTCAGGCCCAAGCCATGTTGGAAGGTTTGGGCTACGCCAAATCTGGCCAGATGCCTGTGCAGTTGGTGCACGCCACACAAGCCATGGAGCTTGATGCTGAGCTGCAACGTCTCACCACCGGCCAGCAGCGCCTAAGCAGCACCGTGCCCGCCGCCACCTTTGCCGTGATGGCTGAAAAGCGCAGCACGCTCAGCATGGTCATTGACCACTTGCTTGAACATGCACCGGTCTTGAAAACCGCTGCTGCCCCCGAGGCTTTGGCACTGCCCAAAGACGGCTCACCATTCGGCACGGTCGAAGTCAACAAAGACAGCTGCACCTTGTGCATGAGCTGCGTCAGCGCCTGCCCCGCCAACGCGCTGCAAGACAACCAACAAGCGCCTCAACTGCGCTTTGTGGAAAAGAACTGCGTGCAGTGCGGCTTGTGCGTCAGCACCTGCCCCGAAAAAGCGCTCAATCTTGTGCCGCGTTTGTTGCTCACACCCCAACGCAAAGAAGTGCGTGTGCTCAACGAAACTCAGCCTTATGGCTGCGTGCGATGCGGCAAACCGTTTGGCACACTCAAAGGCATCGAAGCCATGATTGGCAAATTGGCAGGTCACGCGATGTTCCAAGGCGCTGCGCTGGAGCGCCTCAAGATGTGCGGTGACTGCCGCGTGATTGACATTTACTCTGCTGGTGACGAGCAAAAAATCTTATAAAAATTTCTATGACCGAACCCCATTTGTCTTCCGCCCTCGACGAAGAAACTGCCCGCGCTGAGTTGTACGGTTTGATTTCAGAGCTGTTTTACGCACCGGCCCGCGCAGAGATGTTGGCGCAATTGCGCGTTGCTGCCACCGATGCCCCTGCCTCTGGCGGATTTTTAGAAGAGCCTTGGCGTCAGTTGGTGGGCGTGGCCCGCGAGATGGATGACAAAAGCATCCAAGACGAGCACCACGCTTTGTTTGGCGGTGTGGGCAAGCCCGAGGTGTACGTTTACGCCTCGCATTTTTTGAGCGGCTTTTTGAACGAAAAACCTTTGGCCCAACTGCGCACTGACTTGGCTGCGCTGGGCTTGGGCCGCGACGACGCCACCATGTCCGAAACCGAAGACCATGTGTCTTATGTGTTTGAAGTCATGCGCTTTTTGGTGGCGGGCGATGACGTGTCGGTATCCAACTTAACGCAGCAAGCCAAATTCTTCGCAACACACATTCAAACTTGGTTACCTGCGTTTTGCGATGCATTGCAAGCCACGCCGCGCGCACGTTTTTATGCCGCGCTGGCTGAGTTGACGCGTGCATTTGTCAGCGTCGAAGCTCAAGGTTTCGACATGCTCGCCTGAGCTTGCAAGGACCACTTTTTTGTATGGCATTTTGTTTTGACGCTTACGCGACAAAAAAGGTTTTGTCGTAATCCTTTAGCAGCCATTTCGAGGGGATTTGACGTTTTTATGTAGTGCCAGAACTCGTCATCATTGGTACAGTATGCAAAGTCGTGCATAAGCACGATCACACGAGGAGCAAATAATGCAAAAAGAACAACCCAAAGAACATGCGCAATCGTCGCGCCGTGGCTTTTTTATGGGCGCCGCTGCCGCAGGTGCCGCCGCTGCGGCTGTGACAGCGATGCCTGGCATCAGCACCCCCTCTGCAGAATTGAACAAACTCCCACCCGCGCCTGAAAACGGCGGCGGTTACAGCTTGAGCGAACACGTCAAGCGCTATTACCAGACCACCCGCGTCTAAGACTGGAGCATCACATGTTGTTGACTCGTAAAACTGACTCGACGACCCGCACTGCGGGTAGCTCTGCCTTTGTCTCCCGCTTGCAGCGCGGTCTTTCACAAGCTTTGCCCACCGTTGACCGTCGCGGCTTTTTGCGTCGCTCTGGTTTGGGTGTGGGCGTGGGCTTGGCTGCTACGCAACTGAGCTTGGTCAAAAAGGCCCAAGCTTCTGGCTCAATGTCGAATGACGGCGCGGGCAAGATTGAAGTCAAACGCACGGTGTGTACCCACTGCTCGGTGGGTTGCGCGGTGGACGCCGTGGTCGAAAACGGCGTCTGGGTACGTCAAGAACCGGTGTTTGATTCGCCCATCAACTTGGGCGCGCATTGCGCCAAAGGAGCGGCTCTGCGTGAGCACGGTCATGGCGAATTCCGCTTGCGTTACCCCATGAAGTTGGTCAACGGCAAGTACGAGCGCATCAGCTGGGACACCGCTTTGGACGAAATCAGCGCCAAGCTGTTGGAGCTGCGCAAAACCTCAGGTCCAGACAGCGTGTACTGGATTGGCTCGTCCAAACACAACAACGAACAGTCGTATTTGCTGCGCAAGTTCGTCAGCTACTTTGGTAGCAACAACTGCGATCACCAAGCTCGTATTTGTCACTCCACCACCGTGGCCGGTGTGGCCAACACCTGGGGTTATGGTGCGATGACCAACTCGTACAACGACATGCAAAACAGCAAGGTCGCGATGTACATCGGGTCGAACGCGGCAGAAGCCCATCCTGTGTCGATGATGCACATGCTGCACGCCAAAGAAAACGGTTGCAAGATGATCGTGGTGGACCCGCGCTTCACCCGCACCGCAGCCAAGGCCGACGAGTATGTGCGCATCCGTTCGGGCTCCGACATCGCCTTCTTGTTTGGCCTGTTGCACGTCATTTTCAAGAACGGCTGGGAAGATAAAAAGTACATCAACGACCGCGTGTTCGGCATGGACAAGGTCAAAGAAGAAGTCATGGCCAAGTGGACGCTCGACAAGGTCGAAGAAGTCTGCGGCGTGTCGCCCGAACAGGTGACCAAAGTAGCCACCCTGCTGCACGAAAACAACCCCGGCACGGTGGTGTGGTGTATGGGCCAAACCCAGCACACCATTGGCAACGCCATCGTGCGTGCCTCGTGCATCTTGCAATTGGCTTTGGGCAACATCGGCAAGTCCGGCGGCGGTACCAACATCTTCCGTGGCCACGACAACGTGCAAGGCGCGACCGACGTGGGGCCTAACCCCGATTCGTTGCCCGGCTACTACGGCATCGTCGAAGGCTCATGGAAACACTTTGCCAAAGCGTGGGGCGTGGAGTTTGATTGGCTCAAAGGCCGTTTTGCCAACCCCGGCATGATGACCAAGCCCGGCATCACCGTGTCACGTTGGATCGACGGTGTGATGGAGAAGAACGAGCTCATCGACCAAGACAGCAACCTCAAGGCCGTGTTCTATTGGGGCCATTCACCCAACTCACAAACCCGTGGTTTGGAGATGAAGCGCGCCATGGACAAGCTGGACTTGTTGGTGGTGGTCGACCCCTATCCATCCGCCACAGCCGCTATGGCCGCGATGCCTGGCAAAGCCGAAGACCTCAACCCCAACCGCGCGGTGTACCTGTTGCCCGCTGCCACGCAGTTTGAAACCAGTGGCTCGGCCACCGCATCGAACCGCTCGTTGCAATGGCGTGAGAAGGTGATTGAGCCATTGTGGGAGAGCCGCACCGACCACATGATCATGTATCAGTTCGCGCAAAAGCTCGGCTTCGGTCCAGAACTGGTCAAGAACTACAAGCTGCAAAAAGTCAAAGGCATGGACGAGCCCATGCCAGAAGACATCTTGCGCGAAATCAACAAGTCGGTTTGGACCATTGGCTACACCGGCCAAAGCCCCGAGCGCTTGAAGGCCCACATGAAGAACATGCATGTGTTCGACGTCAAGACCCTCAAGTCCAAAGGCGGCAAAGACAAAGAAACCGGATACGACTTGGGTGGCGACTACTTTGGCCTGCCTTGGCCTTGCTACGGCACGCCCGAACTCAAGCATCCAGGCTCGCCCAATCTGTACGACACCTCCAAGCACATCATGGAAGGCGGCGGTAACTTCCGTGCTAACTTCGGCGTCGAGAAAGATGGTCAAAACCTGTTGGCCGAAGACGGCTCGCACTCCAAAGGCGCGGACATCACCACGGGCTACCCCGAACTCGACCACGTCTTGCTCAAGAAGTTGGGCTGGTGGGATGAACTCACCGATGCTGAGAAAACATTGGCCGAAGGCAAGAACTGGAAGACTGACAACTCCGGCGGCATGATGCGTGTGTTCATGCAAAACCACGGTTGCCACCCGTTTGGCAACGCCAAAGCGCGTGCCGTGGTGTGGAACTTTCCAGACCCCATCCCGCAACACCGCGAGCCTTTGTATGGCACGCGCCCCGACTTAGTGGAGAAGTACCCCACGCACGCCGACAAGAAAGCCTTCTGGCGTCTGCCCACCTTGTACAAAACCGTGCAAGACAAAAACATCGCCGACAAGGTGTACGAGAAGTTCCCACTCATCCTCACCTCGGGCCGTTTGGTCGAGTACGAAGGTGGCGGCGAAGAAACCCGTTCCAACCCTTGGTTGGCCGAGTTGCAACAAGAAGCGTTTGTGGAAATCAACCCCAAGACCGCCGCCGATCGTGGCATCCGCAATGGCGATCGTGTGTGGCTGTTGGGGGCGACCGGTGCACGTTTGAACGTGCAAGCGTTGGTGACAGAGCGTGTGGACACCGGCACCGTTTGGATGCCGTTCCACTTCTCGGGTCGCTGGCAAGGCAAGGACATGCTGGAGCACTACCCCAAGGGTGCAGCGCCCATCGTGCGCGGTGAGGCTGTGAATACAGCCACGACTTATGGCTACGACAGCGTCACCATGATGCAAGAAACCAAGACCACCGTTTGCAACATCGAACGCGCCTAAGGAGAAACTAAATGGCACGCATGAAATTTATCTGTGACGCTGAGCGTTGCATCGAGTGCAACGGTTGCGTCACCGCTTGTAAAAACGAACACGAAGTCCCATGGGGCGTGAACCGCCGCCGTGTGGTCACGTTGAACGACGGCGTTCCCGGCGAGAAATCCATCTCCGTCGCGTGCATGCATTGTTCTGACGCGCCTTGCATGGCGGTTTGCCCTGTGAACTGCTTTTACAAGACCGACGAAGGCGTGGTCTTGCACGACAAAGACATTTGCATTGGTTGCGGCTACTGCTCTTACGCTTGCCCATTCGGCGCACCTCAGTTCCCAAGCCAAGGCACCTTCGGTGTGCGCGGCAAGATGGACAAGTGCACCTTCTGCGCCGGTGGCCCAGAAGCCAACGGCAGCCAAGCCGAGTTTGAGAAATACGGTCGCAACCGTTTGGCCGAAGGCAAACTGCCTGCTTGCGCCGAAATGTGTTCGACCAAAGCCTTGCTCGCTGGCGATGGCGACATGGTGGCCGACATCTTCCGCAACCGCGTGGTCAAGCGCAACAAGGGTGCTGAAGTGTGGGGCTGGGGTACGGCTTATGGCTCTAAGCAAGCCGGCAAGCCGACACAAGTCGAAGGAGTGAAGAAATGATGAAACGCATGTCACTCATCGTGCTCAGCGTGGCCGCTCTCACCGCTTGCGGTGAAAAGGCTCAAAACCTCGGCACCAAAAAAGACGCCACCGCTTTCAGCGGCGCTGAAAACCACTTTGTCCAGCCTGGCTGGACAGCGGGCGACAAAAACAGCTGGGAGCAGCATTTGCGTGCACGCGGCCAGTACGGCATGAACGACCACAGTCGCGCACCGTAAATCAAGGGGCACATCATGTACCGCTCTTTTCAATCGGTGTTGTGTGCAGCGTTGACGGTGCTTGCACTGTCGGCTGTCGCGCAAGACAAAGCGCCTGCGGCGGCCTTGGCCGTGCAGAGCGTCAACATCCAAGACGTCATCAAGCCTGACGCCAGCGATTCGCCCGGCTATGCCGAGCAAAACAACGGCGAACGCGGCAAAGTCCAACCCGGCAACAACGCGCCTTTGTGGCGCGATGTGAGCAAGGGCGTGGAAGGCTACAGCAGCTTGCCCAAGTCGCAAGCGCCAGAAGCTGGCGTGCTCATTCAGCCGTTCGTGCAATACCCCGGCTCACGCCTGACCAACGGTGGTGAAGCGTGGCGACAAGTGCGTAACAACTGGATCATTCCGTACGGTGGTTCGCTGCTGTTGATCGTGTTGGGCGCCGTGGGCATTTTCTACTGGCGCAAGGGCATGATCAAGTTGCACGGCAAGCCCACAGGCGTGGAAATTGAACGCTTCACACCGTTTGAGCGCTCGGCGCACTGGACCAACGCCATTGCATTTGTGGTGCTGGCCTTGTCGGGCATCACCATGGCGTTTGGCAAGTTCTTCATCAAGCCCGTCATCGGCGAAACGCTGTTTGGTTGGATCACCTACTTGCTCAAGAACGCGCACAACTTTGCGGGGCCTTTGTTTGCGGTGTCGTTGACGGTGGTCTTTGTGACCTTCTTGAAAGACAACTTGCCAAGCAAAGAAGACTTTGTTTGGTTGATCAAAGGCGGCGGTTTGCTCAGTGGCCACGAAGTGCCTTCACACCGTTTCAACGCGGGCGAGAAGTTGGTGTTTTGGGGCGGCGTGTTCGCACTTGGCTTGGTGGTGGTGGCGTCGGGTTTTGTGCTTGACAAAATCATTCCCTTCCTCGTGTACGAGCGCAGCACCATGCAAATGGCACACATGATCCATGCCGTCGCGACGGTGTTGATGATGGCCATGTTCATCGGCCACATCTACATGGGCACCATCGGAATGGAAGGCGCTTACAAAGCCATGCAAACCGGCTATGTGGACGAAACATGGGCCAAAGAGCATCACGAACTTTGGCATGACGACATCAAGGCTGGCAAGATTCCCGCCCACCGTTCCGAAGAAGCTTCGGGCACTACGGCGCACGTTTGATGCGCTGAACAGGAGAACAAAAATGAACAAAGCACTTTTTGCACTGATCTTGGCCGCCGTTAGCGCCACGGCCTTTGCCAAACTGCCCGCACCAACGGATGAAGCCAAGGCCAAAGCGGCTGAGGCTGCTGCGAAGACAGCGCACGCCGGCAAGACGGATGCCTATTTGCTCTGCAAGTCGCAAGACAAAGTGGCCGCCCACGTGCAAAAGACCAATAAAGCGAAAGCTGGCAAACCAGTGACCACCGCGCCTTGTGCTGACCCTGGCAAGTTTGTCTACACACCTCCAGAAGCTGCGGCTGCATCTGCACCCGCAGTGGCTGCCGCTCCCGCCAAAGCAACAGCGCCTGCTGCACCGGCTAAAAAGTAATCCACACAGCCTCGCTGTTCATTGGGCCGCACCGAAAGGTGGCGGCCCTTTTTGTTGTAGCCTTGTCGACTTATGTCTACCGCATCTATCTCTACTGTGTTGCCTCATCTCACCCAAGCCCAAGCCGAACTGACCCGTCATATTGAGGTGGTCAATGAACACGGCGTGCGCGAGCCAGTGTCCATTCCCGCCGAGCGGGCGCTCACGGTGTACGTGGACAAACGTGAAATCGTCACGCTCATGACCTTGGGTGCGCACCCTGAGTTGCTGGTGTTGGGCTATTTGCGTAACCAACGTTTGGTGGGTGATGTCAGCGAGGTCGAATCCATCACCGTCGATTGGGATGCAGGCGAAGACGGTGCAGGCGTAGCCGCTGTTAAAACCCGCCACGGCATAGCCGACATTCAAGCGCGCACCGAAAAACGCGTGGTCACCACCGGCTGCGGACAAGGTAGTGTGTTTGGTGACTTGATGGGCGAGATCGACAGCTTGCAGCTGCCCGATGCACGCATCAGCCAAGCGCGTTTGTATGGGCTGCTCAGCGCCATTCGCGTGCAAGAAACCACCTACAAGTCGGCAGGCTCGGTGCATGGCTGTGCGCTGTTCAGCGGCGAGAGCATGCAAGTGTTTGTGGAAGACGTGGGGCGCCACAACGCCATCGACACCATCGCGGGTTGGATGTGGATGCAGGGTGTGACCTCTGATGCTGATTCAATTTTTTACACCACGGGTCGCTTGACCAGCGAGATGGTGATGAAGTCCGCGCAAATGGGCGTGGCTGTGGTGGTGTCGCGCAGCGGCATCACACAGATGGGCTATGACCTCGCGACTCGCCTACAGCTGTGCACGATTGGCCGTGCCACGAACAAACATTTTCTTTGCTACACCGCGTTCGAGTGTTTGCAGCTTGACCCTTCACTTGCCTCGGGCGGTGTGCACAAGGTGGCGCACATATGAGCGCAGGGGTGACGTGGTGGATGCAAGCTTGGCGCACGCTGTGGCGTGATGCCCGCGCAGGCGAATTGCGCTTGCTGGTGGTGGCTGTGGCGTTGGGCGTGGCGGCTCTCAGCTCGGTCAGCTTTTTGGCTGACCGCTTGAACAGTGGTTTGCAACGCGACGCTCGGCAATTGCTGGGCGGTGATGTGGTGGTGGTGAGCGACCAAACCACCCCTGAATACATCGTGCAGCGCGCCCAACAAGACGGCTTGCGAGGCGTGAGCACTTTGAGCTTTCCCACCATGGCGCGTGGCCAATCAAGCCGCAGCACCGAGAGCAACAGCCGTTTGGTGGCGCTCAAAGCGGTTGAGGTGGGCTACCCGTTGCGTGGGGAACTTAAAGTGGCCCGTACTTTGGCGTTAGCTGAAATAGAAAAAACCACGCACATCCCCTCCAGCGGCGAGGTGTGGATGGAGGCGGGGGGGTTAGAGGCGCTGGGTTTGGAGGTGGGGGACAGCCTGTTGTTGGGCAACAGCCATTTGCGCATCAGTCGCGTGTTGGTGAACGAGCCTGACCGTGGCGCAGGTTTCATGAACTTCGCGCCGCGCGTGTTGATGAACGTCGCCGATTTGCAAGCCACAGGTTTGGTGCAGCCTGCCAGTCGCGTGACTTGGCGCTACGCCTTGGTGGGCCAAGAGGCTGCGGTGAAACGTTTTTCAGAGTGGGCCGAAGCCGAGAGTAAAAAGCCCGAGGTACGCGGCGTGCGTGTGGAGTCGCTCGAATCGGGCCGCCCCGAGATGCGTCAAACCTTGGACCGTGCCGCTAAGTTTCTCAACCTCGTTGCTTTGCTGTCTGCCTTGCTGAGCGCGGTGGCCGTGGCGTTGGCGGCGCGTGCGTTTGCCGCTCGGCATTTGGATGATTGCGCCATGTTGCGCGTCTTGGGGCTGAGTCAGCGCTACATCGCTTTGTCGTACACGGCCGAGTTTGTGTGGGTGGGCACATTTGCCAGCGGCATAGGCTTGGCCTTGGGCTATGCCGTGCATTTGTTGTTTGTGAGTTTGCTTAAAGGTTTGGTGGACACCGCTTTGCCTGCACCCAGCGTGTGGCCCGCGGTGTACGGCTTGGGCATGGGCTTGACCTTGTTGTTGGCTTTTGGCTTGCCTCCTGTGCTGCAACTGGCCAGCGTGCCTGCGCTGCGCGTGATGCGCCGTGAGGTGGGCGAGCTCAAAGCCACCACGCTCAGCGTATGGGCCTTGGGGCTGACGGGCTTTGCCGTGCTGTTGATGGTCGTGAGTCGTGATCTGAAGCTTGGCCTCATGGTGGTGGGTGGTTTTGCAGGTGCAGTGCTGTTGTTTGGCGGTATGGCGTGGGTGGCTGTTTGGGTGCTGCGTCGCAGTGTGGTGGAAGGCCGTGCACCGCCGTGGTTGATGCTGGCCACACGCCAGGTGAGCGCACGACCTATGTATGCCGTGGTGCAGGTGAGCGCGCTTGCTGTGGGTTTGTTGGCCTTGGCGCTGCTGATCTTGTTGCGCACAGACCTCATTAGCAGCTGGCGCAATGCCACGCCAGCAGGTGCGCCCAATCGTTTTGTCATCAACATCCAGCCCCTGCAAGCTGAGCCATTTCTACAAACCCTGCGCGAAGCAGGGGTGAACAAGCTCGACTGGTACCCCATGATCCGTGCCCGCTTGGTGGCGGTGAACGGCAACACCGTGACACCTGAGAGCTACACCGAAGAACGCGCCCAACGCTTGGTGGACCGTGAGTTCAATGTGTCTTACAGCGCCCATCCACCCGAACACAACACAGTCGTTGCGGGGACATGGCAAGCTGAAGACGCCAATGCGTTGAGCATTGAAGAAGGCATTGCTAAAACTTTGGGGTTCAAGTTGGGCGACAGCTTGCGTTTTGACATGGCGGGTGTGTTGCACGAAGCTCGCATCACCTCGGTGCGGCGTGTGGACTGGACATCCATGCGTGCCAACTTCTTTGTGATGTACCCCGTCAGTCGTTTGAGCACGGGGTCGGGGTTTGATGTACCCACCACCTACATTGCAGCCTTCCGTGCGCCGCAACGGGGGATTGCCTCGGGCGCAGAAAAGTCAGCCCCTAGTTTTGACAATCGGCTCATCAGTCGCTTTCCGAACGTCACCAGCGTGGACATGGGGGCCACCTTGAACCAAGTGCAAAGCGTGTTGGACCAAGTGGTGAGCGCGGTGGAATTTTTATTCTTATTCACATTGGCGGCAGGTTTGGTGGTGTTGTTTGCCGCCGTCACCGCCACGCGTGAAGAGCGTGCACATGAATATGCGGTGTTGCGTGCATTGGGCGCTTCCAACCAACTGCTGGCACATGTGCAGCGCGCCGAGTTGGCCGGTGTGGGTGCGTTGGCCGGATTTTTGGCGAGCTGCGTGGCCATGGCCATGGGCTGGGGCCTGGCTCACTTTGCGTTTGAATTTGAATGGACGGCCAGCCCCTGGGTGCCTTTGTTAGGCGCCATCGTTGGCGCGTTGCTGGCCTTGGCTGCAGGCTGGTGGGGCTTGCGCGATGTGCTGCGCAGACCTGTGATGCAGACCTTGCGGCAAGCGTCATGAGCACGACGACGATGACGCCTCAGCAGTTTGTGCGCGCGGTAGAACACGCGCTGATACCTTTGGCTGATGCGCCTAGGGCTCAGGCAATGAAAGCCTATTTGCTTGAGCAATTTGAGTTTTTGGGATTGCCTGCACCCATACGACGCCAAGCCGTGCAAAGCCTTGGCAAGGTGCAGTGGCAAACCTCGGATCACGTGCTTGCTATCGCCGAACTGTTGTGGCAAAAACCTCAGCGCGAATACCGCTACACCGCGGTGGACCTTCTGCGCAAACACAGCGCGTTACTGGGCGTGAATGATTTACCCGCGCTGCGCGAGTTGATGCTGCGCGATGCATGGTGGGAAACCGTCGACGGTTTGAGCGCCGTGATCGCCGAGATGTTGCACCGCGCTGTCTTGCAAAAACCAATGGCCGCCCAGGTGATGGACGCGTGGCTGGTGCATCCCAGTTTTTGGGTGCGTCGCTCGGCCATGCTGCACCAGCTGGGTTGGCGTTTAGACACCGACACCACGCGCTTGTTTGGCTATGCGCAGCAACTTGCTGACGAGAAAGAATTTTTCATTCGCAAAGCCATCGGCTGGGCGCTGCGCGATTACGCGCGTTGGAATCCGCAAGCAGTCACAGACTTTTTGGTGCAACACCGCCCCGTGTTGTCTGGTTTGACAGTGCGTGAAGCCGCCAAACATTTAACCTTGCCTTAAAGCGTAAGACGCGACAATTGACCCCATGCAAATCGAAGACAAACCCCCTTTTGATACGCCGTTCGAATGGATAGGCGGCGAAGCCCGCGTCAAGCTTTTGGTCGACCGCTTTTATGACTTGATGGACTTAGAACCCAGCTACTTAGATCTGCGTGCTGCACACGGCCCTGAACTGTCCAACGCACGTGAACGCTTGTTCATGTTCTTGTGCGGCTGGTTGGGCGGGCCTGACTACTACATCGAAAAGCATGGCCACCCACGCCTGCGTATGCGCCACATGCCGTTTTCAATCGGCATCAAAGAGCGCGACCAATGGGTGGCGTGCATGGACCAAGCCATGAGCGAGACGGGGGTGCCTGAAGATTTGCGCATCCGTTTGAAGGCTAGTTTTTTTCAAACGGCGGATTGGATGCGTAACAAAGGCGTTTAAACCTTTGGCTGTTTAGACGTTGCTCGGCCCCAGCAACACTACCAACGCCCCCGCACCGCCATCCGAAGGCTTGGCCTGCACAAAGGCCAGCACTTCGTTTTTCTGCACCAACCAGCGTTGCACTTTGCTCTTGAGCACGGGCTCTTTGCCGGGTGAGCCCAGGCCTTTGCCGTGCACTACGCGCACGCATCGCCAGCCCATGCGTTTGGCATCGCGCACAAATTGGCCGAGGGCTTCGCGGGCTTCGTCGCTGCGCAAGCCGTGCAGGTCGAGCTGGCCTTGCATGGCCCATTCACCTTTGCGTAGTTTGCGCGTCACGTCTGTGCCGATGCCGGGGCGTCTGAAGCTGAGTTGGTCATCCACGTCGAGCAAGGTGCTCACATCGAACTCATCACTCATGCTCTCAACGAGTGCGGCTTGGTCGTCAAGGTCTTGTTGCAGTGGGCGTGCGGCAGGACGCTGCGGGATGATGAACACACGTTCTTTGGCTGCGATAGGTTTGACGGCACCTATGGCACGGGTGAACAAGTTGCGCTCGGCCTCTGCACGTCGCGCAGCCTCGCGGCGGGCTTCTTCTGCGGCAGCGGCAGTCAGGGCTGCGTTGTTCACTTGTTGGCGGATATTGCCCAAGTCTTGCAGCGATTTGGCTTTCACAGCAGCCCCTCTTCGGCCATCGACAAGTACTTGCCTTGCGCCACGATGATGTGGTCCCGCACGGTCACGTCGATGAGTGCGAGCGCTTCTTGCAACGTGCGGGTGAGTTTCATGTCGGCTTGTGAGGGGTTGACAGTGCCGCCTGGGTGGTTGTGGGCCAGCACCACGCCATCGGCGCCCAAGGCGAGGGCGGTCTTGGCCACTTCGCGTGGGTAGACCATGGTTTGCGACAGCGAGCCACGAAACATGGGCTGGTACGACAACAGGCGGTTGTGGGCATCGAGAAACAAAACTGCAAATACCTCGTGTTTGAGTTGGGCGAGTTCAAGCTGCAGGTATTGTTTCACCGCATTGGGTGAATTCATCACCGTGGTTTCGGTTAATTCTTGGGTCAATGCCCGGCGCGCCATTTCCAGCACGGCCACCAGTTGTGAGCGTTTGGCGTCGCCGCCCATGCCTTTGAAGGTTTTGAGTTCAGATGCGCTGGCGTGGATTAGGCCCGCAAAACCTTTGAAGCGGTCCAACAGCTCTTGGGCCATCACAAACACGTTTTTGCCCTTGATGCCTGTGCGCAAAAACAAGGCCAGCAGCTCGGTGTCGGTCAGTGCCGAGGCCCCGTGTTTGAGCAGTTTTTCGCGTGGGCGCATCTCGGCGGGGAGCTGCTGAATTGACATCGGTTCGGGCATTCGATCCATATTGAGAGCTTTCTACAATAGGTGGTTCATCACAGAGAGTTCCATGACTGCCTCCAACGCTCACCCTACCATCGGCCCCGCTTCTTTTTTAACGCTGCACTATCGGCTTTCGGGACCGCAAGGCGACGTGATCAACACGTTCAACGACAAGCCTGCGACGCTCTCGCTGGGTTCGGGTGAGTTGTCGCCCGCGTTAGAGCAGCGTTTGATGGGCTTGGAAGAAGGCGCTCACACCACATTTGAGCTGGCCGCTGGCTTGGCCTTTGGCGAGCGCAACCCCGACATGCAGCAATGGGTGAGCAAGAGCTTGCTCAAAGAATTTGGTGACCCTGACGAGCAATACAACGTGGGCGACGTGGTGCAGTTCCCCGCCCCCACTGGCCAAGGCTCGTTTGCGGGCGCGGTGCAACAAGTTACCGACGACCAAGTACTGTTTGATTTCAACCACCCTCTGGCCAATCAGCCCGTGACGTTTGAAGTGCAAGTCATTGGTATTTTGTAAAACAGCATGAACAAGCAACTTCAAGAAATCATCCTCGCCGCACCCCGTGGGTTTTGCGCGGGGGTGGACCGCGCCATCGACATCGTGGACCGTGCGCTGGAGAAGTTCGGCGCACCTGTGTATGTGCGTCACGAGATCGTGCACAACACCTTTGTGGTGGCCGACCTTAAAAACCGTGGCGCGATCTTTATTGAAGACTTGGCCGAAGTGCCCGCAGGTGCCACGCTGGTGTTCAGCGCCCATGGCGTGCCTAAGTCCGTGGAAGAAGAAGCGGCACGACGCGGCTTTACCGTGTTTGATGCCACGTGCCCCCTCGTGACCAAAGTGCACGTTGAAGTGGCCAAGCTGCACAAAGAAGGCTTTGAGTTCATCATGATTGGCCACAAAGGCCACCCCGAAGTCGAAGGCACGATGGGGCAGTTGCTGGACGGCATTTACTTGGTCGAAGACGTGGCCGATGTGGCCCATGTGCAGCCCAAACAAACCGAACGCTTGGCTGTGGTGACGCAAACCACGCTCAGCGTGGACGATGCAGCTGTCATTACCGCCGCCGTGGTGGCACGCTTTCCGAACATTCGCAAGCCGAAGATGCAAGACATTTGCTATGCCACCCAAAACCGCCAAGATGCAGTGAAGGTGTTGAGCGGCGAGGTGGAGCTGGTCATCGTAGTGGGTAGCCCCACCAGCTCCAACAGCAACCGCTTGCGCGATGTGGCACAGCGTTCAGGCGTGCCAAGCTACATGATCGATAACGCCGATGAACTCAAAGAGGCGTGGTTCGCAGGCGTGACCCGTGTGGGCCTGACCGCCGGTGCATCCGCTCCCGACATCTTGGTGCAACAAGTCATTGCCCGCATGCGCGCCTTGGGCGCCGTGTCTGTACGAACCCTCGATGGTGTGGAAGAAACCATCAAGTTTCCCTTGCCCAAGGGACTGAAATAAAAGGACTGAAACTCAATGCTCGACATCAACCAACTGCGCCGCGATTTGCCCAGCGTCATTGCCAAACTAGAAACCCGCAAGAACCCACAAGCCTTCTTGAATGTGGACGCGTACCAAGCTTTAGAAGCCGAGCGCAAAACCTTGCAGACCCGCACTGAAGAGTTGCAAGCCAGCCGTAACGCGCTGTCCAAACAAATCGGCATGCTCAAAGCCAAAGGCGAGAGCGCCGACGGTGTGATGGCGCAAGTGGCCGACATCAAGACCGAACTCGACGCCTCGGCGGTGCGTTTGGATGCATTGCAGCCAGAGCTGCAATCGCTCTTGCTCGCTGTGCCCAACCTGCCACACGACAGCGTGCCCACGGGCGAAGACGAACACGGCAACGTGGTGCTGCGCCGCTGGAGCCCCACGGGCACCGAGCCAGCGCCTTTGGGTTTCGATCCCAAAGACCATGTGGACTTGGGCGAGCCTTTGGGCCTCGACTTTGAAATGGGCGTCAAGCTCTCAGGCTCACGCTTCACGGTGATGAAGGGGCAAATTGCCCGCATGCACCGCGCCCTCGCGCAGTTCATGCTCGATGTGCAAACCCAAGAGCACGGCTACACCGAGTGCTACACGCCCTACATCGTGAACGCCGACAGCCTCAAAGGCACCGGCCAGCTGCCCAAGTTTGAAGAAGACTTGTTTGCCGCTAAGAAAGGCGGCCAAGAAGGCGAAGCCACGAGCGAAAGCACCGCGCTGTACCTGATCCCCACCAGCGAAGTGCCCTTGACCAATTTCGTGCGCGACGTGGTCGTGGCTGAAAACGAGCTGCCCATCAAGCTCACGGCACACACGCCGTGCTTCCGCTCTGAGGCGGGCAGCGCAGGCCGCGACACACGCGGCTTGATTCGCCAGCACCAGTTTGACAAAGTCGAGATGGTGCAAATCGTTCACCCCGACAAGAGCTACGAGACCTTGGAAGAAATGACAGGCCACGCCGAGGCTGTGCTGCAAAAGCTGGGCTTGCCTTACCGCGTGATGTTGCTCTGCACGGGCGACATGGGCTTTGGCGCGACCAAAACGCACGACCTTGAGGTGTGGCTGCCCGCGCAAAACACGTACCGCGAAATCAGCTCGGTGTCGAACTGCGAAGCGTTCCAAGCCCGCCGCTTGCAAGCGCGCTACAAAAATGCCCAAGGCAAGAACGAACTCGTGCACACCTTGAACGGTTCAGGTTTGGCTGTGGGCCGCACTTTGGTGGCGGTGTTGGAAAACTACCAACAAGCCGATGGCAGTGTGCGTGTGCCAGAAGTGTTGCGGCCTTATATGGGTGGAGTCGCAGAACTGCGAGGCTGATACAGTTGTCAAAACTAAAGGGGATTGCGCTGTGAAATATTTGCTGGTTTTGCTGGTTGCTGTGCTTTTGTCGGCTTGCGCCGCCATGGGCAATCCTGATGCGGGCCCAAACGCTGATAACGCACAACGCCCGACCATGGAGCAGCTTGGACGCATGCCATTGCCAACAGGGACAAAGCTTCGCACAGGCGAATCGTTGATCTTTGGTGTGGGTGACGGCTGGCTAGGTCGCGCCGTGTTTGAGTTGCCCAGCGATGGCACCACCAGCTATAACTTTTTTGCAGAGCAGATGCCCCGTCAAGGTTGGACTCTGATTTCCTCTGTGCGTGGCAAAAGAAGTTTGTTGGTGTTCACGCGAGGCGATCGTTCTGCCACGATTGAGCTAGAAGACGCCTCTCTGTTTAGCGGCGCATGCGTTGCTTCGATGCTGATCAGCCCTTTAGGCGGTACGGCGGGGGTGCCTAGTAGCACCGGTGTGGTGGTGCAGCCGATTGGTGGCGCGGGCGCACGTCGCCCCTGATAGAATTGCGGCTTCGACAAACGACACCGAATCAGGAGAAGTGGCAGAGTGGTCGAATGTACTTGACTCGAAATCAAGCGTAGGGGCGACCCTACCGAGGGTTCGAATCCCTCCTTCTCCGCCAGCTATCTGTTTGTTGTAGTCCATCAGACTCCTCAAACTACAGTTAAAGCCCCGTAAATACTTGTGTTTCGGGGCTTTTCTATTTCTGGACGTCCACCAAAGTTTTTCTAAATCCTCCATCTCGTGTTGATAAATACGTTGGTAGACACCCATATTGGTTCATCAAATCTAGGTAGAGCAAATAAAGAAAAAAGGGTGAAAAAGGGCGTTTTTAGGAAAATAATTTTTTGAATGTCAATATCTTCAGCGCTAATTTACCGCCTCCCATAACACATTTTTTAATTGACAGTTAAGCGAAAATTTGGTAAACTCATAACATTACAAAATCAACCTGTAATTTAACTAAATGGAGGGATTTCTATGGAAAACTAAATTAATTAAGAAAAAGAAACTACAACTGACGGCGCTCAACTTGTAAATTCTTGACACAAATTGTTGGCTAGAGCATTAACACAACAACTTATGTGTATCAAGGGATTCCAAGGACTGAACAGATGGTCAATTGACCACTACAACTATCAATTATTTATACATCTATGTTGTACCTCTCCCCAATAGATGGGAGACACGAGTCTCAAGATAGACCTAGATTTTGATTTAACCCATTGCTTCATCTAGTTGAAGCAAGCACCTCTAGCCTGACAAAGGCTAATTTATTAAACCTATACATCCTGAAATTGAGCTCGTGAGCTCGATGGGGATAACTTTTTCCGAAAGGAATTGAATTATGTACAAAGAGTGCGGCACGTACCTTTTTAAAGCATCGACTGATGCAATCGTGAACTACCCAGCATTGGTAGATGCTATGAACAATTTTTCATGGGGCCAAGGCTATGGATGTTGGAAAAACTACCAAGGCCAGCTCATGTGGAGCGATGAGATTTGGACGAGTCCTCCTAATGGATGTCCATCAAGAGTCACTCAGTGGTATCAGCGCATCAATGGTGAATTGGTTAGTACTTTAGCGGACTGATACGGATCACACGAGTTGCACAACTTGAAGTAGTCTCAAAAGAATTAATATGAAATTGATACGGCGCTATGGGATGTCTCACTGGCGCTCGTATTGACGCAGGAGTGGTGGTTCGTGTCAGTTTTAGTTTGTTGTTGCAATTGAATTATTTTGTAACAGAAGAATTGAGATGTAAAACGTAGACGTTGTATGTCTCGCTCATTGAAGATCACAGATTAAGCTTGGCCCAAGCTTCTTTCTTGGTGAGCTTGCGTTCAGCAGCAATGGCAGGAAGCTGGCTAAAAAGAGGGCGAGACTTCTCAGCTTCCCAGTGGTTCTCTTTTTGCACACACAAGCTTTGATAGGTGATCAGCGTGGGCGAGACCTCTACTGCCTTCGGCCTTCTTCTGCTGCACATCTCGGGGTTGGGGTTGCTTCTAGTTATTACTATAAGCCTGTGACTTTTTTAATCGAGTGTCCAAAATGTGGACGCCAATGGTGTGGACTTGGATCCAAATCCCTTTTGCTCCACCATACACGGGGGACAGATTTTGTCTGTCCCCTTTTCTTTTGCTCCAAAGCCTTGTATTCACGGGCTTCCAACGAGTGACCTTAAGGACGCGGCAACTTCACTTTTTCAAAAAGTGAGTTTTTTCTGCCGTTTTCTCTCTCTTTTCTCTGTTTTCTTAAGGACGCGTCCACAAGGAGAACCTAGGTTTCATGCGGGTTTGCGGGAAGTCGTTTAACCCTAACTGTGGATGAGCATAGGGGATTTGAATGTGTTCTTTTTAATTCATTTTTTCTTTTCAGGACAGCAGATTCAGAATTTTGATTTTTGAGTATCTAAGTCCGTTGTGCAGCGGTGGCTGTCGATCACGACCGTGGCGTCACTTCACGGTTTCTTCCCCGTAGCGGTCACACAGGGGCCTTACCCAGCCCTGCCAGACGGCCGGTATCACCTGAACAGCTGACGTTGGCGGCGCGCTGATTGGCATTGGCATCTTGAAGGGGTCCGCACCTGGAGAACGAGAACAGGCACTCTCGCCCCTCCGCGGACCAACACGGATCAAAAAGGTGATCCTTCAATGATCGCGCACCATAGCCGACCTATGGGGTACCTGACCCGGCCTTGTGGCCGGGCGGCAACGGTCTAGCCTGAGTCCTCCCGCGGAGAACCGCCGCCTACATTTCAATACACCATCTCCTATGCATGGGTGGGCCGCCATCTCGGGCCGTATAGGCGCCACGCAGACATTGAAATCACGGTATTCCCTATGAGAGAGGAAGAGGCGTCGGAAATGCACCCGCACTCGTCGTTGAAAGTGCGTTCTCCCAGAGAGTTCAGGCGGCTTCAAGCCGAGCAGCACCAGGTCCGGCAACAGGAGTCGGCGCTAAATTGCGTATAGAGCGTGTCCGGGAGTACGGTGGCAAGATCAACGCTAAAATTTAATTTTCCAAACTCCTCGCCTACCAACTCTTGCATTAAGCCCCTGGCTAAGCTTGACAAGGTGTAAGGAAATTTGGAAGCACTGGCATTTGGATTAAATAACTGAGGGCGTTACATTGCTGATTTTGCATCTCTCGGATATTCATTTCCGAAAAATGGAGGTCGCTACAGCTCAGGACCCAAACTTTCATCTCCGAAATGAACTTGTTCGGGACGTAGTTGAGCAATGCAAAGTTCTTGGCCCGCCTGACGTCATTATTCTTTCTGGCGATGTTGCCTTTGCCGGTGCCCCAGAAGAATTCGCCTTTGCGACAGATTGGCTGCGTAGGTTATGCCAAGAGTGTGGCGGCACCCTGCAATCAGTCTTCGTCTGTCCTGGTAATCATGATGTCGTACGCGATCAGGCAGACCGAAATCTGGTGCGACTTGTGCATAACGCGATCAAGGCTGCTCCGGACCCTACTGTCGAAATCTCCAGACAGTTACGGGACCCAGACGCGAGGCGCCTGTTATACGAAAGCCTAGATAACTACAACACATTCGCTCTTCAGTTCTTTTGCGATTTACTCCCGCCTGATCGAACACGGGCAACTCGCGACTTGATCTTGAACGATGGCTCAATCCTTCGGCTATGGGGATTGAATACCGCTTTTGTATCTAGCAGTCTCGACAAGGAGCGCGACCTTTTCGTAGATGAGGCAAGCTTCCAAATCCCACGTAATGCCGGTGTGGTCAATCTTGTCGTAGCACATCATCATTTAACCTGGCTTCGTCAAGGTCAAGCCCTTGAAGATCATCTAAATGATGTTGCGCCCGTGCAGATCTTTGGACATGTGCATACAAATCGTATCAGTCGGGAAGTTGAATACATCCGACTGATTGCAAGCGCCGCCCATCCAGACAGAACAGAACCTCAGTGGGAGCCTGGATACAACTTCTTAGAGCTCAGTGTTGAGGGCCATGGAGATAGTCGGCAACTGAAACTCAAGGCCCATGTACGCGTCTGGCAAACTGCCCCTGGTGGATTTCACGCCAAGAGGGTAAAAAACTCTGATGTCTGGGAGCACTCAATTAATCTGGAAACATGGCGACCTCCGGCCAAAGAAGCGGCAGCAGAAGAAAAAACTGCTGCGATAAGCGAAAAAGCGGACGCCTCACATGAAGTAGTTGGCGAGCTGCCGACGGAAGGAAGTGCGATGGACAAACTCCGAGACGTGGGGCTACGCTTCTATCGACTTTCCTTTAGCAAGAAATCAGAGATTGCTGGCAGATTGGAACTGCTTGAAGAGGAAGATATGAAGCAACCAGACTACGAGCGATTTAGGCGCGTATTTCAGAGGGCACATCAGCAAGGCAAGCTAGACGCGCTCGCCGCTGCTGTGAGTGAAGCAGAAAAAGATAACGGAGGTAGCTAATGACAAAGTTTATTTTTGCAGACCGCTATGCGGAGTCCGGACTTTCTCCTTCAGGAGAAATCATCACATTACGCACAGCGCCGGCCGAGCGCATAGCTGGTGACATCACTCATGCTCACATCATAGATCTCATCAGTCTCTACTACGGAGCGTCTGGTATCGATCTCACATGGTTCCGTGACGAGTTTGCGAAAGAGGATCCAAGCTTCAGCTTGATTAACAATGAACGGGAAGCAAGTGTTCTCGCTGCGGCGATCCTAGAAGCACTGATTACAGATGGAACTGACGAAGCCATACTTGGAGTGGTAGTAGGCAACGTCAGTGGACATCGAACCCCCGTTCTATCCAACAAGCTAATTACCCTGGCACTTGAAGAGATGGGTACACGGTCGGTCAGCGCAAGAAAACCGAGCACAGGCGAGGTAAAGATAGCCCCTACTCAAACCGCAAAGCTCACTGAGGAAATTGCAGCGGTTGCTCAGAATGATTGGGGCGCTCTGCTTTCAATGTTGGCCAAGATTAGGAGCGAAGTCCTGAATTCATCACGGACAATTTCTAACCAAACGACGAACTCTTTATCAACCGTCAACCGCGAAGTAGCACTTCTCCGCGAGGAGAGTCAGATGCTGTGGTGGCTCATTGGGGCCCATAGCAGAGCATTAGCAAGAAGCTTCACGGCGCTTAGCCCGCAACAGGCTGCATTAGTGGGGGCCGTAGACCTCGGCGATTTAACGTCAGTATCGCGTCTTGGGCCAGTTGCTGCTCCCTCAATACTGGAGCGGATCATCATGCTTGCAAAGCAACCTAAGGGCGGTTCCCCCAAAGACTTAGCAAGCATAATTGACAGCGTTGATCGCAAGGATCTTCAGATGCTGAACATCATGCCAAGCAAGTTGCCCCCACGACTCGCCCCCGTTACAGCCGCTATTGACCTTGCTCGCACTATCGGAATTGGCGCTTGGCATGGTCGTTTTCTCGAGACGACAGGTTTAAATGCAAACATTGAATTTGAACCGATTCAGCTCGCTACGCAGTTGTATCGAGAGCACCTTCTCTGCCAGCTGATATGACAGACGAAAATAAAGTTGATGATGCCGACACCGATGTCTTTGAGGCCATCGGCACGACAGGTCCATCAAAAGATACTGATGGCCGCTGGATAACATTACCAGCAGCGGGCATGCTAGGCATTCCAGAAGCGGATGAATTGCTTCGAAGGCGTAATGCCTCCGTCATTGCCATCGTTGGTGAGCGCAACGGAGGAAAAACCACGCTAATTGCAGAGCTGTATGAACGGTTCCTTCGGGGGCCATTTGCCGAGACCTTATTCACACATAGCCTGAGTCTTCTTGGGTTCGAACGCAAAACTTTTCAGTCACGGGCTGAATCTGGTGCCGAATATCCGGATACACCTCGCACATCAAAGCAAGACGGGCTCGGATTCTTCCATTTGGCGGTATCAAGTGAGCATGCACGAAGAACCGACCTCTTAATCTCTGAACGAGCAGGTGAAACGTATCGTGACGTTCGTGATCGTCCAGCAGGAGCTCTAGATCTCATAGAGGTGCGTAAAGCGAAAGCAATAGTTTTCATACTTGATGGGGAGCGTGTAGTCGACCCACTTAGACGTGCAGAAGCTATCGCTTCAGTCCGCCATCTTGCCCGCGCTTTCATGGACTCCAATGCGATTGCGTCGCAATGTGAGATTCAGCTCGTCACGACAAAAATTGATTTATTGGAATCTGATGCGTTGGCAGGCGCACGAGCGGCATTAGAAGCATTCGAACAACAATTCGTTTCCGCCTACGGCTCTCATTTTTCTAAGGTTGACACATTTCGAGTGGCAGCACGTGATCCGAAAGGCGTTATGGCGGCTGGATTTGGGCTCGAACCACTTTTGCAAAGCTGGCTAAAACCAGCGTCGCAACCGGGAATGCCCCCCCCTCCCTTGCCGCAACTTGCTGACGAGTTTGACCGTCTTCTCGTTAGGAGGGTGGGCTAATGCCATCGAATTTTGTCATTATGGGTTTGCCAGCCTCTGGTAAGACCACATTTCTTGCGGCCCTTTGGCACCTTGTCGAGGCTGGAGAGACAACTTCTCGCCTCTTACTTGATCGTTACGAGGGAGATCTGGCTTATCTAAATCGCATAGCTCAGGCATGGCGCAATTTCCAAAAAGTTCCACGTACATCTCAAGTTGGAGATGTCAATGTCACCATCCATCTAGTCAATCGCGAAACCGGAGTGAAGGGCGCAGCATTCTTTCCAGATCTAGCTGGTGAGACGTTCGATAGCCAGGTTGAATCAAGACGTTGCCGACCAGAATTCATAGATGCTGTTGCGCGAGATGACGGCATACTCTTTTTCATCAGCGCAGACGTCAAGAGCGACTCAATGTCAATCGTGGAGCTAAATTCCATGATGCCGCCTGATGCAATGCCACAGGAAAATTCCGGCACTGCGCACGAAGGGAAACAGGCAGAAAGTCCACCTGCAGTCGTGGCGGAATGGACACCAAAATTGATTCCGGCTCAAGTTCGAGCAGTCCAAATCCTAAGCGACTTCCTCCGACCTCCATTTGAACCGCGGTTAAGACGCCTTGCCGTCATCATTTCTGCGTGGGATTTAACCGATGGAATGGACTTGGAACCACAAGCCTGGCTGAGTAAAAACATGCCACTCGTTAGCCAATTTCTTCAAACGAATAGTTCATCATTCACATATCAGGTGTACGGGGTTTCAGCACAGGGCGTCAATCTCGAAAACCAAACTGCAATCCACGAAGCTACACAATTAGTACCTAGCCGACGCATTCGCGTTGTAGGTCCGGATGAGAATGGACATGACCTGACAGCACCGCTGGTCTGGCTGATGTCGAAAGAATGAGCCGGTCATCTATGGATATAGACCAATGCCTATTTGGATACGAGGATGGGCACAGGTTGCTTGCGTCCTCTATGCCTCTCGGTGAGGAGCTATCTGATCTAACTGAGCTGAGCGATTTGGCTCCTGGCGTGGTGTTTACCGGCTCCAATGGGTATTGGACAGGAATTCCGGCCCCAAAGATCGGCCGTTATGCGCTCATGAGAACGTGGCCTGCACCAGAAATGCCACGCCCCGGTTGTGTCTGGACACATGCACTACTTCTAGAACCGTCCATACTAGAAAACCTATCCGACCTCTCGGTGCTTTCACAGCTGTTTATTCGCCCCAGTAGTCACCTCGATCAAAATCAATATAGAGAACAGCTCACCCTTGAAAATGTGCTCACTGAATCTCCAATTCAGTGGACAACCAATGCGAACAGGCTCTTACAAGATCTTCTCGTAGCTCTTTATGGCCTAGGTCAAGTTAGTGTGCCTGTTATCGCTCCGGAGGAAGCTGATGCAACTCTTTTCGCACTCTGGTCGCAACAATGGCCACGCCTCAGACGGAATTTTCGATTTCAGACAGCAGTCACAAGAGATCAACGGCCAACCTCCTCAGGAAAATTGGATGTCTATCTTCAACTAGAAGAGGATAGCAATATGCACCCTCGGCCCGCCAATGCAGATTGGGTGAAGGCTGCTGCTGATGACGTTATCCAGGGTCCCAAGGGTAAGCTGCGTCCCTTTCTCTGGCGATATGGAGCCGACGTGCGGCGGCAGCGCGGCTCGTTTCGACCAATTGTAAATATAGAGCTACTTCGGCATCGCTATAAACCCGACACCGGTTCGAAATTGCTCAAGTTAATTACTGACGCATTCCCCGATCGGAACGATGCAATTGCGTTAAAACAAGATATCGTCGATGGAGTTCTGATCCCGCGTGCTCAACTAGACGTACTTGGTTTTGTACTAGCACATGGCGACAATGCTGTCTTTCCATCACCATCTAAAGTCGGTATCTCCCGACTTGCAAATCTTTGGCCAGATCGAACACAAGATCTTCTTGAACTTGCAGAAAGAACAGCAAGTTCTGAAGATGAACTAGGGAAGTCTGTATTCGATTCAATTGCTAGCGCAGTCCCCATGGAAGAGTTTTGGAGCTGGACGAAACCTTACCCACGGGTACAAGAACGCATGGTGGCAGCACGTCCAGAGCTCTTAGGATCAGAGGCCGCCCTCCATCTGGACAATCGAGCTTTGGTTGCTTTTATCAACGTTGTCGCGCTGGACAATCCGGTTGGGCTAAGTTTAGTTCCAAAGGTTTTGTCGCGAGACGATTCGCATCTTGCAAGATCTCTAATCGACCGACATCCGCATGAAGCTGCCTTGGAGGTGATTGCAGCACTTAACAATACGTCATCCACAATCGGTGCAGCTTGGTTGAAAGAACTTATTCAGAGACCAGACATCCTGCTAACCCCCGCAGTCTTCGGGAGCATAATGAAAACAAGCTTACTTTTCGACCTCTCCGAACGACTTGGCTGGTTGAGTGAATCCGTGATTTCAGCCGGAACCCAACCTTGGACTACCGCTCTTGCTAAGGCAAAAAATGACTTGCCTGCCGACAAATATGAAACGCTCGAAGCGTTTCTAATAGGCTTGGCCTTAGCGTGCGGAGGTGACGGAGGACGCCAATTACTTGAGCAGTTCTTTGCAGAAGTGCATGACTTAATTCTGAAAGCTCGATTGCCGTGGCGTGCCATCAAGATTCTTTCACCCAACTTGCCTGACGTTGGCTGGGTTAGGAGCTGGGATATGGGACTGCGGCTTCGGCTTGCCGTCGCAAGCACCTATGTACAAAATGACTACCCGCCAGAATCGTACGCTGCTCTTTCAAAAAGTGATAATGTCCGCTCAATGCTCGCAGAAGTTGCTTCCGAAATTATTGGAGGGGAACGCTTGGCCCGAGCTGCCTCACGTTTTTAGCCCCTACTTACCAAGGTAAGAGGGCAATTCAAAACGCCCCCTCACACTTGATTCGAAGCAGAAAACCGTAGGATCCGCCTATCGACGGTGCGCGCCTGAACTTGAACGTTGAGTAACCGCTTTCTCAAATTGCAACCGACCGCTACGGGTCGGCAGTGTGATTTCGCCGCGAAGGGAAGCAGCCATTCTCGGCTTCTATGACTACCGACACTGCTGCCGTGCATCTCGACCGCTACCGTATGGCCGGTTCTGGATGTAGACCTGCCGACCAGTCCCTGACAGACCCACCGACCGCTTACTGATGCCGCGGACATTCGCCTTTCGACGGCGAGTGACTCAGAACAGCCTTATTCAGACATTGCCCGCACAATAGATCGAAATTAAGTGGTCCTTGCTGAGCCAGCTTTCACGTTTTTATTTGAAACAGTCGATCAAGTATTCGAACCTGAGTCGAGCTTAACAACGGCATAAACTCTTGCCAAATGCTCCTTGGCATCTTCATGTTTCTGCGCCTGAAGTTCCGAGACTGCGGCGACAGCTTCCCAAACCAATCGTCCTGTGGAGCCCAATTTCCGGAGCTGCTCAGTAAGCCAAATTCTCGAGCTTGGATGCAGAAAGGCGAAAACAGCAACGCCAAATAGAAAGAGTTTCCATTGGGGAGAGAGTTTCGCCAGATTGCTCTTTATCACAGTAATAACTCGCATCAAGGTTTCGAATGCCATAGTACCCACGAGTCGTCCCGACACACTTATGCTCACCGAGACCACCGCAGCCCTAGCGTACTTACGCGTGGAGAGCACAAAGTCCAAGGTCAGGCGTGTGCCCCCCATGCGCTCGATATCGCTGTCATTGCTTAGCACGCCATTGGCTCCAACGAGTGTTTCAAGAAGAACGTAGGGGAGATCTTTTGGGTCATCAGTTGGCTTGAACGCGTCCGGAGGTTTTTCCCATGTTTCATCCCACTTAATGAGAGCTCGGTAATCACCCCATGCCGACCAAAGCTGAGGCTCTGAAACTTTCCCTTTCTTACCTATCTGCTGGATGGCTGACTTCAAATCAGTTTCCAGCCATCTGGGGGCGTAGACTTCAATGACACTCGCAGAAACCAATTCTTCTAGTGCTGTACTTCCTCTTTCTGGATATTTAATTTTTTGAAGCAAGTCTCGGATTACAAAATTTGCATCGACGACTACACGCAATTGGGCGAATTGCTCAATCGACCCGAGAAGTTTGCTATCACCGTTCAATAATGCTCTGAGATGACGGATGTTTGCGGTATCAATACGTAGATCTTGAATCAAAACTCAGTTTTTATGCCGTGAAGAATTTATGGAATTGGCGTCTGGCGAGTGCCCGTTACGCTATTGATGTATTCGAAGGCCACACGAGTTTTCGGTAGTTCCGGAAAGGTCTGAAAGAGAATGCTTGCCATTTTCTCCTTGCTGACGGCTTCCTCTAAAAATTGATCAGCAAAGTGATCCGCTATTTCTAGCAATTTATACTGTGCCGCAAAATTCCTTACGATCTCGACTTGAGGCGAGTTAGGGAGCACATGTCGCAGGAATGTCCAGTGAAGAGAGACAGCAAGGCGTCGTTCGCTTTCTGGCACATCAGGCAGTTGCGAACAAATATTTTTCATCACCGCTTCCCAGTGTTCTCGGCGTTCTGGATGAAACTGAAGTTCTATTGGAACGATTGCTAGATGTTCGATTGCGTTGTCGAGATTTCCTATCGCTTCGGAAAAATTTCTATCCCATTCTTCATTGTCAGCTAACACTAGCTTGGGAACTCCCTCGATATGAAATCGGTGAACATGCAGAACTTCATGACGAACTGCTCCATCGGGAAAATACCCATTAGTTGGCGCAAAGAGTTGAATGTTCTGGGCGTTAATGACGATTTCGAGTAAGCCTTGCCCGATTGGACCTCGATCATTCTGTTTGAGACTGGGAAGCACTTCAATCTCTACACCCGCTTTTCTCTCCACTTCACGAATGAAAATTTGAACTGATTCACTAAGTTGGTAAAGATATTCAGGACGCATCGTTAAATGGTGTTTCAAATTACAAAAATGTGCATTTTCGAAAAACCGCCATAGAACAGCTATTGCGCAGTCGATCTTCCAGCCAGCCTGTGATAAGCGTCAATCGGAAGCCCCGTTCACTAATCAAAATTAACGAAAGTTAAATAGTCTTTACAAATCGAGACTCTGCGTTTATCAACTCGTGAGCGGTAACTTGTGAAAGTTAGAACTCATCTTGGGAGTGTCAACAAGAAGTTATCTGCGATTTCGAACAGGCAGTCAGTAGGATCCTCGCCGCGCTCCTTCATGTGAAGCATCTCACATATCTTTTCATCGTTCACGATGAGCATCAGCTTACCGTGTTCGCGCATCGCTCCCTGTGTCATTAGAACTGCATGAGGCTCTGCACCGACCCTAGTCATGATAATTGCCATGCGTCGTAGACCCCTCTCTAGCAAATATTTCTCTGTCGTAAGAATTTGTCCTTGTTTTATTTTTCCAGAATAGTTCTTAAATTCAAAAAGAACGTATCTACTGTCAAGATGATCAATAACAAACTTCCAGAACTCGGTAGTTGGTCTCACCCGGCATACATAGTCGTAACGATTTAGTCCATCATCAGTTCGCTTTTGAGAATGCCAGCCATGAAGGTCGTTTGCAAACAGGTACTTAAGAATTTTTTCACATACCTTCTCATATTGTGACCAAGAAGATTTTCCCTTTTTTATTCTTTTGAGTTCCTGACACAGTTCAGTTCCTCTTATATCGTGGCGTTGAGTTGGTATGCCCTCAAGAAGCTTGCTACGTCGAGTAGGTTCATCGCGAATTGAGTGTGTTATCTGAGATTCGCTTGGACTAGCTTCTAATAGGGCCTCTAATTCGTTTGCGAGGTCGGGATGTGATCTACACCAAACTCTCAAATCAATCTGATCTACAAAGGTAATGCTAAATTTATTCTCAAGAGCTTCTCTCAGATCAGCAGGAAGAATGCAGGAAACGACCAGCATGCCTTTTTGAACACGAGCCGCCACTCCATTACTTGCCACACGAACTGCAGCCGCATCAATAAGAGACGGTTGAGCTCGTATAGTCCGGTAATACTTGACCTCGATTGCCCAACGTTCATTTCCGAAGTCGGCCAACAGGTCAAATCCCTTATCCCCTCTAATATCATTAGTTGTAACGTGAAAGTTGTTAACTTCCAAAATTCGATGAACGAGATTTTCGAATAACTGCCATGTTGGCGCTGATTGATTCATAGATGTGGACTCTAAAAATAGCAGACCAAGTGATCCATACCCGTTATGGCTTACTTAGCTTGCGTTGGTAAACACGTATTGAAAACTTCGCCTCATCGTTGAGAAATTCTGAATAGGAGTTAACACGCTCATCCTTAATCGGTGTGTAATTATTTTGAATTGACCTCAAATTTCACTGTAAGGATATGAGTTCTTGATGTGTGTTGCGTGATAACTACCGATTGATGATGCACTTCTGAGTTCGTTAAAAACGTATTCAGGAACATTGAAGTAATCGTATTTTTTATTCGATTTGAACTCAACGCGTAAAGTACTTGAATTGGAGTCGTAGCCAATACGTTCTATGTTGGATGAGTCAACAAATTGCATTTCCATAGTGATTCCTTTTTTGATTTGCCCTATTTGAGCTACGAGTTTGGATCTTGATTACGCCACGCAGACACTAGTGCCGAGTAATCTTCTTGAGCAACTACCTTTGACCAATTCACCGCAACCACTGGGTCTTTACTATCAGGAAAATATCCTTCTCGCGGTAGTTTGAATCGGCAACGCATCGGTAACCTAGCGGCTTCGCCTGCAATAACAGCCTCCCCAGTTCGAAGCACTGGCAAACTGTCGACAATTCCAGATATTCCTTCCGACATGGCTGACTTGACGCGACTGCGATCTGTGGCGTTATTGATCCTTAAAGCGAATAGCGTTCCACACTGGGACAAGATTGTTTCATCGATTTCTGATGGTCTTTGGCTTACGAGCATCGCACCAACGCCAAACTTGCGCCCCTCTTTAGCGATCTTCTGCACCATTCCCTTAGCCAAACCAACCGCTCCAGCAGACAAGTAGCGGTGAGCTTCTTCCAGCACCAATAGCACTGGCCTATTTTTCATTCCTTCTTTGTAATTGCGCCCCCATAAGGCAGACTCAAAAATGATGTCTAACACAGACCCCAGCAGCAAATCTAAGCGTGTTGAAGGCATACCCGAGAGGTCGAGAATGGTGATCGGCTTGGCGTGACCCAACCAGCTTTTTATGAGCTCTGGCAGATCTTTCTTCACTTTAAGGTCTGCATCTGGTTGCCAATCGCCAGGACTCAAGAAAAAAGAAAATTGATTGTCTAATAGACGGGAGCGCATTAAATCGAGCTGCTTCTTCATCAGGCCGCCATTGCCTTTATGCGGTGCATTTGAAGCAGCGCCTGGAGGTTTGAACTTCGGCGGGCTTAAAGTCTCTGCATTTCCATGCTCGCTGTAAGAAGGAATTGTTTTTTCTTTGTCATCCCAGTTGGCGTTGTCATACACCATCAAGTCATACCAAATCTTCTTTAGATTGAATGGAATGGGTGTGTCAGCCGAAATTCGCTCCAAATTAATTCCAGTCAAGGCGTTAGTCTTAACAAACGCAATCTTCTGCTCAACAATACGATCAAAAATTAGACTTTTATTGGCCTCTGAAGTCGAACCGCAAAGAAAATCGATCAAATTTTCGGATGAAACGCACCAGTAGGGAATTTGAAGCTTGGTATCCCCATCCTTTGGGATAACTGAGAAAACTGAGGCGATATCGCCAAGAGCTGCCGAATATTCTCCGTGAATATCGATCAGCACAATTCTCGCTGCGGGGTAGCTGGTCGCACCGTGTTCATCCGTCACTATGGAACGTAACAGGCTAGATACGCTAGTAGATTTTCCGGAGCCCGTAGAACCCAAAACTGCGGAGTGACGAGTTACGAGCTTGTCTAAATCTATGCTGACCTTGATACTGTCCGAACTCGAAAGTGTGCCTATGACGATTTGGCCGTATTCTGCGCCGCCGTAAATCTTTTTGAGATCGCTCTCGATAACCAAGTGCGCTTCATCGTTGATACTAGGGTATTGGCTGATACCCCGTTCGAACTCGTCGCCAATTGTTTCACCTACCAACTCAATTTTTATCCACCGTCGATCCATTTCATGTGTATCGCTGATTTGGTCAACACTAGAGGATTCGCTTGTCTCTGCGATCAAGCCGTAAAGATTGTTATACCCTTGAGGAATTCTGACAAAACTCCCCACTTGACCTACGCGATGGGTTTTTCCACCAATGATAAGCAAGCCAGAGTTCACCTGAGGTGCTAGTTCAACCGTCAAGGTCGACCCGGCCACGGCGCTAACACTACCTAGGTAAGTCGGTTCTTTATTCATCATGAACTTCGATCTCATGTGCGGGTTCTATTGCTTTGGTCTTTCCACCACCAGACATAGCAAGAAATCTAGCCAGTAGCTTGAAGTCCCCTAACAAAAAGTTACCTTCTTTCCAGTATTCAGCGCGAATCGCCTCCCAATTTTTGCTGGGTGGATCACCCAGCCTCCAAGGAGCTTTGATGCCATTGATGATCGCTCCATCACGGCAATAAACGCTCATATTCGGACAGCGGGAGGCTAGTTCTGTTGCGTAGACCTCTTTGTCAAGATGTTGATACTGCAACGCTATCAATGCGGAGGAGGGATTTGCGGACATGCACTCACTCAGCTTAGCGGTGATATGCGCATCGGCGAATGAGAAGCCGGAGCAGATAAGTAGAGTGTCCGGCTCCAGCAAGAAATTTTTTAACCGCTCAAACAATGACGAAAACGGCGCGGACTGTGTTTGGTCGTACTTGATGTGAGATGGATACACCATTGTGGATCCCGTATCGGTATTGCTTCGAACGATCTCACCGCTCTCGCTTTTTGACCATCCTATAGATCCGTGCAGCTTCCACATGCGAACCCATCGTTTCGGCAGATCGTTATTTGAAATGCTGGACGGGTCGAAGAAAGGAGTCTTTGAACCAGAGAAGCCATCAAAATAAGGAGTCTTGAAGCGCTCCATTGCCTCCTCAAAAAGTAAGTCGTAGTTTGTGGTGAAAATCTCTACAGCGTGGTTGCGACTGATGCCGTTTATCCAAGAGACCGTATCGGAAAAAGGGTTCTCACCTATTGGTAAAGATTTGTTTACTATTTTGTGAATCAACGTACAAATTTCTTGAGATAACGACTGATAGCCTCCCGCATCAAGACCACAAACCTTAGATTCGCCAATCACCTCCGCCAAAGCACGAATACGAGAGAGCACCAGTTCAATGTTGGAGTATTGAATTTGCTTTTCAATCTCTTCATACGCCCCCTTAAATTCACCCTTGAGTTCTTCTCGGATTAATCTTGTCAATCCAGCAACATTAGGAATAAGCGGCTCGTAGACATCATTCTTGCCAATGTTCACACTGAAGGGCGCGCCCGCGCCGATTAGCAAGCCAACCTTTTTTCGCCCGTGTGAAATGATATGTTTAAAGTCAAACATATATTGATCGGGGTTGTGAACAGTAGTTGTCAAAGTTTTTCCTTGTGATTTTTAAATGGGCACGTCGAAATTAAACGGTACTACAGTTGCCTAAGAAAACGATAGCAGCTTTTAAAATTAAAACATCGCTAACATTAGCTATTTATCGTATCAATGTTGATGTAGTGTCAATTGCAGATGAAATCTGCAAGAGGTCGAAATTTTACAGCTGAATATCTTTATTAGATTAGCCTATTTAAGGTGGAGTTATTTCTTATTTTCTAAGAAATAAACTGTCATAAATGCTGTGAGTGCACATACCCCGCCAGCAATGCTTAAATGCCTAAATCCAAGAAAGTCGTATATTAATCCGCCAAAAATAGAGCTGATAGTCACTGCTAAATAAGTTGAACAACTGAGAGTTGCCATAATAATTCCACGTGCATTGGGCGTTGTTTCGCTAATTGCGGTGGTTATGCTGGTTTGTGCAAAACCTTGAAACCATCCCCAAGTTAGCATTGTGAATGCTAATGCAAACCAAATTTTAATTGATGCAGGTAAAATAAACGATAAGAGGAAAAACAGACTTAGTAGTGATGTTTTAATCGTTGCAATTTTCCCCAATCTGTCAATTATCCTACCGTTTGTAGTGCTTAAAAACAGGCCTACGCCGTAGCAGAGAACAAATACTCCAAATTTTGAACTGCCTGACTCAAGTTGAGTCCTTGTTTCTTCCCCTAAATATGTATAAATTCCGTAAAAACTTAACATATCAATGAAGTTTATCGCTAATAGCAATAGGTTGTTTCTGTGAAAGATAAGCTTAAATTTTCCTGATGGGAGTTGCGTATCAAAATATCTACGTGAATTTCGTAATTTCGCGACTTTTAACGCAGCAAATAAACTAATTCCAGTAACCATTAAGAAACAAATTCTCCATCCAAAAATATCGGCTGTGAGTGCCCCTAGTGGAATGCCAAAAATTAATGAAATAGACCATCCTGCCATTACTCGTCCCATGACTCTTCCGCGGTCTTCATAAGCGGTAGTATCAGCAACGTAGGAGTAGCAATTCGGTAAAAAAGCACCAGCTGAAATGCCAGATAAAACTCTTGAAATCATTAGCATTTCAAACGAATTTGAAAGCAGGCATAAAATATTTGCTATTGCAAATGTAAATAGTCCACAAAACATTATTTTCTCCCGCTGAAATCGCTCACTAATCGATGCGAACAATGGAGAGAAAATAGCTAAAGCAAGACCATAAGCTGATACGGACCATCCTGCAACTCCAGGTGTCACGTGAAATGTTTGTGAGATGTCTTCAAGGATTGGTGAAATTATTAATGCTTCGACACCAATCGCAATAACACCAATAAGTAGTCCGCTGTAGGTTGGTTGATTGGTGTTTTCATCTAAATTTTTCATTCGCATAGTTTCCCAATGCATAGCCAAGGCATTTGAATGCCTGTGCGTAGTATTTTAATGATTTTTAACTTGTAGTGATGTGCGCAAATTTGATTTGTTATGCACCTGGAATTTTCAGGATTTTCTATTAATAATTTGCAGGCTTGAGAATTTGAAGACGCATGGATGGTTTTAGTCCAGTTTATGGCTAATTCTGAAAGCAGTGGCGTTACCGCCGGGTGGTGATAAATTACTTTATCTTTATCGTTTACTAAATTTTCATCGATTTTTGTTGCAAATACTAGGGCTGGTATTTTTTCAATAAATACTTCTTTCACGACTAGTTGTGGATCCATTATGAATGAGTTTACTTTGGGGTATGCTCCTGGTACTAAAAATGCATTTGATATATTCTCTTTAACGGATATAGCAGCATCTTCAAAAGAAGGGTATCCTAGTATTTCTTTTGCAATCTGCTTATTTTTTGCGACGTGATAGCTACAAGTTAAGCCTGCAGGGTCATCGCAAAGCGTTGACAATTTATCAAAAGTGGCTAACTTTGATTCATTGGTGTTTTTGGTATATTGGTGAATAAAACTCTTAATGTCTTTCATTGTGCGCCCCAGTGTTTGCTAGTTGGATGTGTTAACTTTTTTATCTTTATTTTCAATATTAAATAATTCATTCGATGATGAAATATCATTTGTGCGCACGGTAGCTTTTTTTTAGAGTCAAAACATCGCTACTATTGGTTATTTTTAAATGGTTTAAGGAGGGGCTGTTTAATTATTTGGCACGATAATTCGAGATATACTGGATACGTTAATTCCAGCAGGCTTATAGCCTTAGCTAATATTGGCTATGGCAAAAAATGTAGTATGACGACTGTTTTTTTTGCAAAGTGGCAATCTCATGCCGCATAGTGTTTGATATTGAATAATAAATGCCTCCTCATCAACTTGGCACTTTTTTTGCAAGATTGACATATGCTCGAAAAAAGTTTGAACAGATAAAGGAGTAATGCAAATGTCTATCAAGAGTATTAACAGTTCAATTCAGAACCCGTATCTGCAATTGGGGACAACTGCTGCAAAGAAAAATTCGGATACAAATACGGGGGCTGGATCTGCAAAGACATCGGAAATCACGGTTACAACTGACACTCTAAATATCTCAACAGCTGGTCAGGCGATGGCAAGTGCAGCAGCTGGCATTACAACGATGCTGCAACCGTTTGATGCAGGGCGCGCTTTAACTGCTGACGATAAGGCGTTGATTGGTTATCCGAATCCAGGTAACCCTTATGTAACCTCTATGGCTGCAACGATTAGTGAGTTGCGTGAAAAGGGTGTACTTCAAGGGAAGATGACAAGCGAGTATTACAAATTGAAAGATGGTACGCAAGCAAGTGTTTTCGAATTGATGCATCCTTCAGACGTGCTGTCATCAGGTGAAATTCAGGCACTTAAAAGTCGCATGATGGCTAAGTTTGAGGAATACAAAAGTGGAGCGGCGGATGAAATTTCAAAAATGGAGAGTAAGCCTTCTTTTACTGGGGCTTATGCTGTAGATGATTACCCTCAGCAGTTAACGGCGGATGATATAAAGGTCATTGACTCTTTTCCGAGTGACGCACCCTATAACCTGATTCGAAATAGTGTGGCATTCGCCGTTGAAGCTGCAAGAAAGTCTGGAGACCTGAAAGGTCCGCTCACTTTCGAAGCGCTAGTTGGTAGTGCAAATAATCCAGGGGGGCTACTTGCAAATATTAGTTCCGATATTCAAGTCAAAATTCCCATTTTGGCTTTGAAGAAAGCAATGGCGAGCGGTGCTGGATCACTTAAGGACATATCTTCTGATGCTTTGGCTAAGTTAGTCAGAGATGCTTTTCTTTCTGATGGCAAAGATAAGTTGAGTACAAGTCAAACTATGCGAACAAAACAAATGACTTCAGCTTATGCAATGTAGTTTCGTGATAAAGATACTGATAATTTAACGGTATTCACGTATCTTTCCAAAAATAAATTCATTGAAATTGTTTTTAGCTAACATTAGCGAATGAAGGGTGCATGATTTAGCTACTGTTAGTCATGGTAAGGCGGTGATATTTGGTTAGATTAGATCTACTTCATTTGAAGTATTTTTAATTTGCGATGAGAGGTTGAAAATGTCTGAAATCTTACTGCCCCCAGTTGATCTGTCGATCCCTAATTTGAATATAAAATACGAACCTTGTGACTCCGTTGATGAGGATCTTGAAATATTTAAATTAATTTCGGCAAAGAAAAATGAGCTAAGTGGTGGATTAAAAGGAGCTGGAAGTTGGTATCGCGCCGGAAATGGTCCTGCCCCAACACAAGGGGGGAAAGATGTGGCCGGAGCAAGTCTTACCCCTTTAACTTCTCCCCCTTCTACTAGTATTGTTACAAGCGTATATTACACGTATGATAATACTCACTATGGGGGATGGTCAAGTTCAATACAAGTCAAATCTTGGATTGGACTTCCATCGGGAGCTAGGTGGTCGGCCGATGTAACAAGCGCAAATACGGGAACCCTTAGCACTGCTGGCTTGAATATACCAGCAGCATCAGCCTTCTTTTATTTCACAATGAAAGTTGGAAATTTGGTCGTGACTTTATATAATCCACCGTACATTTCAACCGATAGTGTGACTGTATATTACAGCTATTAATTTGATAAAACTATCAGCGTTTATAAAGGGTTGACTTTCAAACGCTGATAGTTAAAATTGACAGCACGTAAAACCAATTAATAAGTTGTAATTTAAATGACTGGTGGTTTATCGTACTGATACATTGATGCACCAATGTTAAGCGGGTTATCTGTTGCAACGTGCTGTTCTAGGCATTGAGATACAGCGCAGGCAGCATTGATGCCAGTCGGTAGGGCGCCCTCTAGCCAACCTCCGGCCCATGAAACGCTATCACCCGCTAAAAATATGTTTTGAGGATATTTTGTTGTAGGTTTTGGAGTTTGGTATTGAAAAAATACATCATGACAATTAGCTTCTTGCCCTGGATAATTAAGCTTAAATGCCCCGTATTGGTAAGGGGTATCTTGCCAATCAATATAGTTACGCCCAGCTTTCCAAGGGTCTGTAGCATCATTGCCAGTAATTCGATTTTCTTCAAGGGCTGTTGCAAAATCGTGGTCAATTTGGTTAATGACGTCCAAGAAATGTTCGTAACGCGCTTGAGCAGACATGGCAAGTAAGCGATCTGAGTCATCGCCCCACACGTAGCTAATAAGAACTACGCCTTTGCCGTCTTGTTGACTATCTCCGTCATAGTTGAGGCAATACAAGCCGCGAAAGAGACCATCTGTCTGGATGTTTTGGACTAAATCACGTTTAAAACGATTATTTTTTGAGTACCAGAATTTCTTTTTTGTAAGTACGAAAAGTTTGGATGAGCTGATAATGTTTAGATTACGAATTCCCACAGCTGCTTGAGGTGTTTTGCTGAGATATTGCACTCTCAAGTTGTCAGTAGCTTTACGAGGAGCTGTAAGGTTCATGAGCTCCATAGCGCGGGTGGTTGTTGCGACAACGATAGCATCGAAGAATTTTTCAGTACCTTCTTTAAGTTTTACTCTATAGCCGGGTTTATTTGTGTCTTCCCAGCAAATAGTGTTGCTGGGGGGGAAATACATGTTGGTAGGGTCATTGGCAAAAGTAAGCGGCTGATTTAATCGAATATCCACCCCATTTGCAATTAATCTTTTCTCAAAAGCATTTACAAGAGTTACGATTCCATCGGCTACCAATTCTTGGTTATCCTCCCAGCCATTAGCAAACAAACGGATGATTTCTAGAAAATTGATAGGAAATAGTGGGCTAAATCCACCAGATCCAACGCCAAGAGCTCCAAATGCATTCATGTCGTCCGTAGTCCAGAGATCCAACTTTTGCATAACCGCTGGATTGCGAGCAAGCTGAAAGATTCCAGTGTAGAAGGTGGTGTCTTTGTAACGATCAATCATGATCTGCCAAGCTTTAACGACGGCTGCTTTATTTTTTTCTGTGGGGGTTTTGTCGTAGATAGCCCAGAAGTCAAAGAGTTTACTGGGGGTGCTGTAGTTGATTGCGTTGGGGTCGCCCAGCAAGTACGTGATGATTTGTTTGAAGCCTTCGCCAAGTCGTTTGAAGAGCGGACTATCTGGCGTATCTTGTCCTGCTGGCCAAGGGTAGACATCGTTCATGTAGTAGAGCGTTGTGAGAACCTTTCCTGGATCTGGAAAGTTTGGCGTAGTTGTGATACCGAACTCGTTGAAATAATGATAGAGCGTGGTAGATGTCGGTGGAAAACGCATACATCCAAGTTCAAAAATTTTATTTTTGTAACCAGGATCCAAGTAGATTTGGGAATCCATCCTTCCGCCCAGTCGATCGGTGGCTTCTGCGAGTGTGATTTTGAGTGCAGGTTTGCCTGATGAGTTTTTGATTTTGCTCAGCTCATAGGCAGCCGAGAGTCCTGCCGCTCCGCCGCCAACGACTAGAACTTCCAATTGCGTGTTGCGGCTATCACTTGCAATGGAAGGGTTCTTGTTCAGAAAGGTGCCATAGTCAAATAAAGTGTCAATAATGGTCTTAGGACGGAAAGCATCGGCGGATGTTCTGAGGAAGCCGCGGGGAAGGTGCATCATTGGCATGTAGTTTTCTCGAGGTAGTGAAGTAAAGGAGAAGTCGTTGGGACTTCGTGTGTTTTGGATGACCTAGGTGGGTGAATCTCAGTCACCGTACTCGTGATGAGGTGTGTGATTTCGCTGCGACTACCAACACGAAGTTTGCTCAATATGCTTTTGACTTGCGCTCGTATTGTCCAAATACTGCGGCATGTGTGCTCAGCAATGGCTTGGTCACTCAAACCACGCATAAGCCATAAACAGATGTTGGCTTCGGCGGGTGAAAGGTCGAAATGGGTCAAAATAAATTCGTGATCAATGATCAACTTGGCTTTTTCGGTAATCTGCACCATGTAAAGCATTTGATCAGTGGTTTCTTGTTCTGTACCCTGTAGTACCGATAAGCGAAACTCTCCCCAATAACAGGCACTGGTGTTTCCTTGCGCAAGTTTGATCATTTTCATGCGTAGGGACTGCAAGTCGTTAGTCTGCATACGGGTTTGCATGTGGCGAAACGCCGCATTTTGATGAATTTGGCGGCCCAGACTATTGAACACCAAGCATGGGTGCGGATGCTGCTCCCACAAATCGTGCCAACCCGATACTCGTTGCCGTAAGCTAGACAAAGTACGAGTGTTGATCATTGCGTTTGTGAAATGCGGCTTGAGCATTTCCATGAGTGCTACTTCTCGAATTGAAAATGGTTCGCCTCTGACACCTCGCCAGATGCGCAGATCTCCAATGTTCATATTGCCATCGTAAGCGTGCAGGTTTATGCCGTACTTGAGACCATCAACTTTAAGAAAATCATTGAAAAATTCTGTTTTTTCCAACTCGCATTGAGGCAAAACTTGCTCAACCAGTGTGGTGTTCTTGCGTAATGCAAGCAATGGCGTGATGGGGTCACAGTGTTGATAGTGCTGCTGGTAGCGTTGTAGATTTGATTCGCTCATATTTACATAAGCGGCATCTTCAAATTGCTGAAGTTGCTCGTTCCAGACGAATGAGGCCAAAATATCGGCCTTAATAAGACGAAGTAAATCGTCTGCTACAAGTTGTCTCAGCGGGCGCGAGTCTATGCACCTGTTGAGCTTTTCGATGATGCCAAGCAGGAGATGCAACTCTTCTGGGGTCGCTTGATAGCTAGAGCTCGTCATAAAACCTTATATGCGGAATTTGAAAAAATTATCAAATGCGTCAGAGGTAAAGCGCAATAGCTAATGCTAGCTATTTAGAATGTAAGTTTGATGCAATTAATCAATATTGGTCTTTTACTATTTCTAAGGTTCTACTTTTAAGGTTTTGGCATTTTATTTTTTCGTAACGCTGGTGACTGAACCGTACTAAAGCAACATCGAATTTATGCCGATTAATCACGCCTCAAACTTCTACTAATGCAGCGGAATAGCTGCTCTTGCTTTCCCCAATCAGCAGGAAAACTATTCCTTGTCAGCCATTGCATGGTCAACCCATCTGGTTGAGCCCCACGCAGAATACTTTCAACAATTTTTGGTGACAGCAACGAAAGCCTAAGCCGCTCATTCACGGTGCTTGACTCGAGCCCTTCTCTCTGAGCGATTTCAGACCCGCTGGCCATAACCCCTAGGTCAATGAGTTTTGCCCAGTAAAAAGCGCTGGCAACAGCATTGATGAGATGTGAGTTGATCTTTGCACCCTTATGCGGATCTTCAAGCGAAGATCCATCGGCTGGGATGACCACTTTTCGGCCTCCGCGTTGCCTAAAGCTGAGCCGTGAATGTTTGGGTATGCCGAACTCATCAACCAAAGTTTCGATTTCTTGCATCGATGACTCTTTCTTAGGCTAGTTCGAGGTGCTGGACTTGTGATCGCATCGCTTTCACAACCGATCCCAGCCCTTCAAACCGCATCTGGACCTCAACTCCGTTGGGCTTAATCACCACCCGTTTGATCAACGCGTGAATGATCTCTGTTTTCATCTTTGTAAAAAACTGATCCCAGATGCTTGCCGTATGTCTCAGAATCAAAACCACGGCCTGAGGCTCATCAATGCTCGGGTTGATTTTCTGAATTTCAGACCAGTACTTGTCCACCATACGCTCGCTGCGAAGGTATTCCATAAGTTTTTCTGTCACCGCATCTTCAAGCATCGCAGCTTGGTAGTTCCACGACTGAGCGGCCTCTGCGCCCTTGTGCATCTTTTTGTTGATGACGTAGTAGCGGTAAACCTTACCGTTGGTTTTTTTTGTTGCCATCGGTATCAACAAGTCACCATCGTGCGTGTACGCAATGCCCCTTAGCAGGAAGTCGTTGCGGTTTTTTTTCTCCCATGTGTTCCTGCAACGTTCGCGGTTGTTCTGCGACAAGATGGTATGAGTTTGCTTCCATATGGTTTGGTCAATTAATCCCTCGTGCTGAGCGGGGAAATTTTCTCCCTTGTGGGAGATCTCGCCGATGTAGGTCCGGTTGTGCAGGATCTTGTAAATGCTCTGCTTGCAAAAAGCCTTTTTACGCTTAGTCTGAATGCCTTGTTCGTTGAGATCTTTGACAATCTTGGTCGTGGATTGTTCCGTAATGAATTGCTCGAAGATGCGTTGCACCAGTTCAGCCTCGCGTGGCTCAATCTGGAGCGCACGGTTCTCGACGCGATAACCGAGTGGCACGGATCCACCCATCCACATACCTTTGCGCTTGGATGCAGCAATCTTGTCGCGGATGCGCTCTCCCGTAACCTCCCGTTCAAACTGAGCAAACGACAACAAGACGTTGAGCATCAGGCGTCCCATTGACGTGGCTGAGTTAATTTGCTGTGTCACCGAACTAAAACTCACGGTGTGGTTGTCAAAGACTTCCACCATCTTGGCAAAGTCAGCTAATGAGCGTGAGAGTCGGTCAATTTTGTAGACCACTACGATGTCTATCTTTCCAGCTTGAATGTCTTTTATCAGGCGTTTTAAACCGGGGCGTTCCATGTTGCCGCCAGAAAATCCCGGGTCTTCGTAAAAGTCAGGCACAAGTTCCCAGCCTTCTGTTTTTTGGCTGACCACGTAGGCAATCCCTGCCTCACGTTGGGCATCGATGGAGTTGAACGACTGATCTAGGCGCTCGTCGGAAGATACGCGGCAATAGACCGCGCAGCGTTTGCGTGTGATGGTGTTCATTTGGAGTTACCTTGTTTTAAGCCGAAAAAAACAGGGCCTGACCATTGGGTCCCTGTGATTTGTTTTGCAATAGCGGATAGCGATTTGTATTTGTGGCCATCGAATTCAAAACGACCATCCATCGCGACTGTGACGCGGTAGTCGATTCCGTCAAACTCTCGGATCAAAACGGTTCCCGGCAATAGGGTAATGGTGAGGCTTTTACTGGTTTTGATCTTGGAACGTCGCTCTCCGATGTCTTCGAGTAGGTTGCGGGTCTTTGGGGGGAGACCACCATCGGCAATTTCCTGAAGCCGATACGCTAGGCGCGATTCCAGTTGTTTGCGATGGGGGTGTTTAGGGCGATCTTTGAAGTGCTTGTCCCACAGCGTCCAGAACTCTTGTATTGGCAGACTTGAAAGTGAATGCAGTTGCTTGCCAACCTTGGTGGTCAAAGGCAAGGCATCTTCTGTTGCGATGTCGTCAGTCACGAGCGAACTCCTATATCTGTTGAGGAATTCGTATTGACGCTCTGGTGGGCACATAAGTCCACAAACTCATCTCTATCAGTGGCATAAATCTGACTCTTTGAGGCTTGTACTAGATCATCTTTGGTCATGACCGCGGCGTGCGCGATGAGTTCCGTGACCTTGTCCAAAGTGATGTGCTTGCTCTTTTCCGGCTGTCCGTTTGATCGAGGGCGATAAACGATGGCAGAGGCGGGAAGTTGTGGTGATTTCATGGCTAGGTTGTGGTTAGCTAAAACTGACCTGAAATCGTAGGGCTGCTCCCCTTAACGCGTAACTCTAGATAACGGGGATAGGAGGGTCAATGGGCTTGAAAGGCCGGTAAACATGGGCTGTGAACACGAACCTATCGTAATTTCGGAGCTTTTGGATGTGGTTTTGATGCATTCACTAAATACTGTATATTTATCCAGTCTAATCGCAACTAGAACCAAAATTGACACCACTCGCAAGGTGACCGATTGGGGGGGGGCGATTTCCCCTAATAAAAAGAAGAAGGAGACAGCGTGAGTAAGCCCCAAACATATGCAGACATCTTGCTCTGTTTACCCGTTGATGAGACGCTCAAATCATTCATGGTTCGTCATGAACTACCCCTGCCAGAAGGGTGGGCGTGGCAAGACGACACTCACACATCTCGTGCGCTGGTCAAGTTAATTCAGAACTACCAAAACACGATCAAGCGTGATCGAATCATTGCAGGGTTGCATGCAAGTTCAACACTTGCGCATCCCTTGGGCAAACAAGCCATGTTTCAGGCAACGCATGACAAACCCAATGAACTGGTGGGACTCATTGCCTGTAAGAGCGATTTGCATCGGTCCTTCTGGCTCTATGTCAACCATCCTGCTTTATTCGAAGCTGCTGCAGAGATTGAATATCTGGATCAGCATAGTCAGCAGGCTCAACAACATGACCTAGGACTACGTCGTGAAGTTAATCGTGATGAGAGATCAATCGCGAATTTTTGCGATGCCATCAAAGGTTTCTACCAACGTGAGCTGGGATGTGGTGAGGTGTGCGTAGTCAACGTGCTGGATCGTTCGCAGGGTACGCAGTTGATCACGATTCACGCCAAAGACCTTGCGACTGCACGTCTGGAGTTCGAGGGGACTCAGTTGCAGCGTCGCGTGGGAAGTCCAAACATTCACATGGTGCTGGAGTATTCGCAGATCAAAGGTGTTGCACGAACCATCATCAGGGGTGGTGCGAAATATCACAGCATGCTGTGCGAGGCATTTGCCACCCATATGTTGGGCGTCAGTGCAGAGGCGCAGCGGATTCAACGCCCGGTGCTTGATCTCTCAAAACTTCGTCTGGGCTTGCAAATTCCACAGGCATTCGAGGATGGCTTTGTGGGGCTGCAAGTGAAGAGCTTGCATTTACTAAGCCCATGTGAGCGGCTGAAAATTGAATGCACAGCCAGTGGCTCGACGGATCGTCAATGTGTGACGGATTTGATCGGTGCGTACTTTCAGATTGAAAACCCACTCAGTCGTGGTTGGGAAATTCACGCTGCAACGCTGAATCTCTTTATGGCTCCTGCACAGGGGAAGTCACGATGCCCACTCGTGAGCGTAGAGGTGACGAGCAAGGGACGTTTGAACTTACACAAGTTCGATGAAAAGTTGCGTACCCAGCTCGAAGGCTATCTTGTGCATCTTGGAATTCTTGAGCCTAAGCAGGCGTTGAACTTCTATGACGCAGCGACAACGGGGGGTAGCCAGTCAATGAGCTTGTTCGAGTGAAGGATCTCATATGCCTGCGAATAGAAAAGCGATGGCTTTGGCTTCCTTGCTTCTGACCCGAGGTGGATATTCCTACGAGCGTTCTTTACCTAAAACGCAAGTCAATGAACTGAGGCTCTTGAGTGAGCTCAAAGTGGTGGTGCCGGGGCCATTCGATTCACGCTACGCAAGTTGCTCATTTTGTGGCTTGCACCGGGGGCCTGTGTTTCGATGCGATGGTGAGATGTATGTTCAGTGTCCAGACTGCGGGCCATACAAAATGGACCCGTCCGAGCAGCGCAAATGGGCCATAGACACCGAATGGATGATCAGAAAACTTCGTGCGGCATTGAACATTCCTGCACACATTGCTGTCGAAAAACTTTACGAGGGGGTCTGGCAGATTGGGATCTATAAAAAACGAGCAGTCTTGTTAGCTCAACGCATTGAGCTTGTTTTGGTCAACGCGTTGCATTTATTTCACGGAACAACACCTCGTCCAGACAGTTGGGTGATCACGCCACGACCGTTAGGTCGAATCTCCTCTGATCCGCTTTCTGGCACCGCTACTTGGTGGCACCTTGAAGATCGCTTTGCGATCCACGGCAGTGGACTGAGGTTCGTGGGTGAGGGGGGCGTTGAACTCAATCTTGCGGTTAAGCCAAAATCGATAGCTGTGCATGGACCGTTCTCTGAGACTTTTGAATGGGTTCATATGCCGGAGTGGTCAACTGATCCTATTCGGTTGACTGCGGCGCAGGCAGCAATCTTTGCGGTGCTCTGGGGATATCAGGGGCAGCCGCAGTCAGCTGAAACGATCATGAGTAAGGCGCATCTTTCCAGCGACAAGCTGATTGATGTGTTTAAGGTCAAGGCTGTGAACAAAGGTGATCCAATATATGAAGGCCCCATGCACGCCTACGAAACGCTAGTTGCTCGAAATCGACGATTAGGCTTGTACTCCTTGTGCTATTTTCAATCGTTTTGATTGGTTCATATATTGTTACATCCCCATCTAGTTCTCTATTAGGTTCTCTAGCCTTCTATCTGTTGCGAGTATTCGCTCAATATAGGCTAATATTCTGTGGAAGCGGCTTTCGGTGGACTGTAGAATCTTTTCGTCACACTGGCGATGATTCAATACGAACGTTCGTCGAGTATCCTCGTAGCATGAAAACAAGATTGTCTGATGCCACGTTCAGTTTCAATGGGCTATCTTTGGCCGTTGGTGCACTAGGCTTTCTGTCTGGTTTTGTACAACTGTTTGTCGATACCTCAAGTCAAATATCAGTCAAGTGGCTTCTCTTGACTGTCTGGCTAGCACTCTCTTTGGTACTCGTACTGCTCAAGGTTGTCTATGACCTGCACCACGAAAAACGCCCCGCTCCGCCGTTTGAAGTTCCAATAAAGTATCTGCCTGAGAAGCAGATATTGGTCATACGTCGAAATGACAATTTCCTGAACAACATTGTTGTAGGTTGCTACATTAAACAGGATGAGGTGGACACTCTTGCGTGGATTGGCTATGTCCATATCGTTCAAGAAAAGTTCATACAAATCAAAATTCAGGGCAACTTCCTTGGCCAAAACTCGCCTTCGACCTCGTCTGATTTTTTGACAAGTCTTGTCATTAGACCAGTCGTACCGATTGACGCGCTGACTAATATTTCGAACACAGGTAATTGAAATGGCTCAAAAATACTTTGCGAAAATCGTTAAGGTTATAGACAAATACACTGTCGTGATCAACGCGGGCTTGGACAGGGATGTTCGTGTTGGTAAACAATTTCTAATCCTTGGCCTAGGTGAGGTCATCATCGATCCAGAGACTCACGAGGCGCTCGGCGAATTAGAGGTTGTTCGTGGCAAGGGCCGTGTTACCCACGTACAAGAGCGAATGTCTACGTTAGAAACTGCCGAATACGAGAAACAGCCCGATATCAAGGAGATAAAGAAGGTCAGTACAGGTGGAAGAGGCGGAGGAATTGCACAAATGTTTGGCCCGCAAGAAACTGTTACCGAGTCAATCAAGCCAGCAGATCCTGTCTGCAAACCCTTCGTTGGTGTGCAGATTGGTGACCTAGCAATTGAGGTCTAATAAAGTAAGTATCCACTCCCTTTATGTTGGTAATGTTACCAACATGCATAGGTAACCGGATCTGCAGACAGAAGTTAGGTCACTCGGTTCAAATTCATGCAGCACCAGCAGGGACAGGGGCTTGCTGCTTCTTTTGCTTACATTTTGGGCAGGAATTTATGATGCCACGGGTGACTTCATAGACGTATGGTATCCAGATGGTAATTCCTGCGGTTTCGATCGAGTCGAAGGAGAGTGCTTTGGTGATGATCTGTTCTCCCTCGCGCATAAACGGACGGTCCATCACAAGGATGTCGGAAAAGGGTAGGGCATCTGGGTTGTATATCCGAACATCACCAGGCTGCCTTTTGTATGCCTCAGTGTTATCACCAGACCTTCCATATGCGATATCCGTGGCTCTGATCCAATTTATCGGTTCTGCCGTTTGGCACCACTCTATGACTTCAACCAGTTTTTCTTCGGTCATTTTTCGTGGAAAGTCGCCGTGAGTTTCGCATGTTCCGAATTCGGCGAACTGCCCCATCGAATACTTGTAAGAGTGCTCTCCTGCAACAAGCGGGAGTTGAAAATAACTCTCTACCGGTGGGGGCAGAACGTCTGTGTTCTTCAATAGGTTAAGCAATACAGAATACAGATCGTAGAAGCAGAGACCCGTTCGGTCTGGGCGTCCTTGCATTTGAAGATTGGTGATCGCACTAATGTCGTCATTCAGGAAGGCTGCGCGATTCTCAGTTCCGTACAGAACGAAGCCCTTGGTCAGCACAAAAACAGCGTTGCACCATAGATGCTTGGGGTTGTCTTGAGCGAAAGCTTTGACCTCATTGACTAGATCAATCCAGTCCAGGTCAGTATCGAATGCGAATAGTATTCCAAAGCCTTGCTGGCTCTTGGGTTTTCCTGAAAATACAGTCCAGCCCCCCGTTGAAATTCGATGAAGCTTTTTATAGCTGGCGATGTTCTCCAATCCATCACGGATGTCCTGTCGGGTCGCTTTCGATTTGACCTGTATGGTGCCGTATGTGCTTTCGACCGGAAGAACCTGAAAGGTATTTTCACGACACATCAACGAGACCGAGTCCAATGGGTCGTAGAAGAGGATGTCCAGTTCTCCACTGACGTGCCCCGTCGTTGATGCGACACGAACACTCCTGTCCGATGCAGCATAGCGTGCCGGTAACAGTCCCGTATCGACCAGAAATCGCCGGACGATCTGCTCACGAGCCAATCCGATATCTCGTGGATGCTTTGAGTCTTTTGCCCTGTCGTACAGGCGAAGCATGTCTTCCTGGTAAAACAAGAACTCTCGATCTAGACCGTGGAATTCACGCTCCTTCGAGCGAAGTGCGATAGCACGACCTATCTGGTCTTTCAGCATCTCCCGAGCATGTTCTTCTCGCTCGGCGAAGTCTGCGCGCTCTTTCTTTTCGGCATTTGTTAAACGCTTTTGCGCAGGACGTTTCCTCAAGAATTTTTTTTGCATACAAAAACCAAAATAATCGGAATTCAGTGGCGGCCAAGTTCTAAAACGCTGAACAGCAGATGCTGGCTCTACGCAATCACATTGGATGCATGAACAGCATTAACGGAATCGACAAGAATCTCACTCTACACATAACGGCAGGGGCAGGTCTTAAGTTAAAGCATTCCCCTCGAAGTCACTCTCTCCGGCGTAATTCTGCTTCGCTCATTGTCAGCTATCGAGACCTGTCTTCTAAAGAGTCTAAGCTGTGCTTTGATCTTCGACCATAAGCAACCGTGGGTGTAGATGAAAGCAGACGATTACATGCTAGCTAGTTGGTGCGGGTGGGGGCTCGTCCGGATTGGGCTCCCCCACGCGAATGGTGAGTACCGCGCGACTCCGCGCTATGTCTGCAAGAACCTCTTGATTTGGTGAGCCATTGCTTCGGGGGAAGTTGAGAAGAAACCCAATAAGCGTGCCGCGGGTTATTTGGAAAAACCATTTCAGACCGGGCGTAAAGACTTCTTTTCCTTCGACGAAATGACCGATGTTATTAGAGTTTGCCCGATCTGCGATTTCGGAGGCTATAGATACCTCCTTTCCCCCATGAACAAAACCCGATCGGTGTGAGTAATAAACTGTTTTGAGGTCCCTTAAGAAAGCTACCTCACAGTCATTTGGATAAAGTTTTTGCACGTCACTACAATACTCAGATACTAATCGGCAATAGCGCTCGGTACTCTTTTTAGATTTATCTAGCTCCGCATTCGGGCAGAATTCTTCTTGTGTAGATAGGCACTCAAGTGCGGTGACGAGCAGAAGAAAAGACAAAGATCGGTCAAGCTCAACAGAGGCAATAGCAAGTGCGTAAGCATTGCAGGCTCTTACAAATTGTTTCGTGAGTTGGTCGCCAAGAGTGAAGAGATGACGAACCATCGCCGCTGAATCTCCTGGAACAATTGATCCCTCGAATAACCCAGAAAGATGCGCCTTTGAGGGGCGCTCCCCACTGATATCTAATCCATTGACACGGTAGCCAGTTTTTTGGACATGGCAGTCAAAAAGAAGCGACATGAATGAAAGAACAATCTCGCCCTCATGTTCAGCGTTTGAGTGGCCCTTTTTCATGTCATCTTCGAAGATCAAAATGGCTTCTTGTTGACCACTGTATTTGGACGGCAGGGGTTTCAACTTGTAGCGATAAAGGTCGACGTCACCCTGTGCTATTGGAAAACGTCTAGATAGTTCGCAACGAATTTCGGTTTTAATAGATTTATGCGGCATAGAAATGCCTAATGTAATGTAGGCCGCGCAAACCGCAGGCCATATCTGGCGTTTACGGACTAAATTGGCAATTCAAAATTTTTAGCCCCATGGGTAGGTAGCTCACGGGCTCGATGACCTTTGCTCACTCATGTCTTGAATGACGTCGTGGCTCTTGAGTCTGGAGGTCACTCATGCTCAGCTGCTGTCGGTCGACTGCGGTTTGTGAATGGCGCCCACCCTTCCGTTTCGTCACCACTTGAATCACCTTGGCTATAACTTTTTTGGATTCTTGGGGTTACAGCTCGAATCCTGGTGCTTGTTCTTCCAGTTGACGAATCGATGCGATGGGGCCTGTGTCTTCGCTTAGTGACTATTTAATTGATTCGTTTCTCAAGTTCTTCAATTGCACCCAGTACAGTCGAAAAATCTGGCACTTCGCCGAAGATCATTCCAATCATCGCTTGATAGTCTCGTTTGAGCTCTTCAACCATCCCACCTGTGGGGATGATGACAAACGACCCTTTTCGCGCACTTTGTAAATCGTAGTCTGGACGATTGAAAAACATCAACGCATGACGAACGCAGTCAATGCCTAATGCTGGGTTTTGTATGGCATTTAAACCTGCCTCTGAGTCGAGTAGTCTATAGAGGTCGTAGTAGTGTCGCGAGACACGATTTCCCTGTTGTCGAACTTCTCCACGGTTGTCATGCCATTTGCGAAGGCCGTGAAGAATGACGACTTTGTCCCAAAAAGTTCGTTCAGCATCAATCGTTACAACGTTGGCGACAACCAAATCAGTATCCGGCAAATCATCGGAAAGGTATGGTTTGATCGTCACCTCTTTGTGAGGATCTAGGGCAGACTTCGCCCCTGCTTCAATCTTGACTGTTGGTTTGATATAGCCGTTGTGGTCTGTGTTGACAGTTGGGTAACGAACAAGCAATGTCTGCTGATCGGGGTCATCAGGATCACTAACGACAATGGGTTCTGTGATGGAAATCCCTGCTTCTTCAAAAACTTCCTGAATCTGCCCGTTAAGACGGCTTAGTAGTGGACCTTGAATGTAGCTTTGGCAAGCTTCTTTGATTTCGTCAAGAATCTGTCGTTGCTTTTTCCCAGACAAGCCTTCTAAATTTTCGACTTCAATGTGTTGCCCGATGTCTTCTCTGAAGACCGTGATATCGATGTCCTCTGAAAATCTGGAAATCAATCCGTAGGCTTTTGACAGCGAGGTTCCCCCTTTGAACAAAAGCCGAGGTTCTGCTGCTTGACGACCATTGAATAGGAGGTCTAGTGTCCAAGTGACCCAGAAGTCCTTTTCAACGTTTTGAATTGGCGTACCCAGTCGATTGGCTGTTGCTAGAAAAAGGTCTTGTCGATCTTGTTCGGAGGCGCTGATGATTTTCAGGAAATCGGGATTCATACGGTCACTCCGGTGGAGTCGTGTTGCGACTGAGTTAGTAGCTTACTAAGCCACTTCTGCATCCACACGGGGACGGTGTACATACCCTTCGCCAAATCATCTTTGATCGCTTTGGATTGAGGATCTTGAAGCACGCGTGATAGTTTGATTTGGATGATGTCCTGATCTGCTGACGAGCTTGTTCTTATTGCATCTTTGAGCCAATAGAGAGATTGAACGACCTTCATTGCTGGACGTCCTGCCCAGTAGAGCTTACTTGGGGCAGTTACTTTGAATTGAACTGTTAGGTTGTCTAGTTTGATTGACCTCAGACGACCGTCGGTGTGCACGATTACCTGTCCGGGTACAGCATTAGTTAGCCCGAGATCATTGGCCGCAGTCATTCCATCAATGAGTAAACGGACTTGATCACGCCTGCCGACTGCATCGATGACGCTTCGATAGTCTGGGGGAGTGGGGCGACGCGTTAGTGAGTTGATTCTTGGTCTGTCATAGAGGCCGCGATCAACCCGGCGAAGAGCGTCACTTCCTACGAGTCTTTGCAAAGCTTTGTCCACAGCATCCCGTTTCCCTAGGTCGAGGAAGTCCCCCGGAGTCCACACTTTTGTGTCCGGTGCTTGTGTGATTCGGTCCATCACCTGTGAGTTAAGGGCGTTCGTTGAGATGAACATAGTCATTCCTTGTCCGAAAAGTATATACACATTTCGGACAAGGTGCAACGAATTAAAAGGGATAAATCCTCTAAGTGAGACTAATTTTTACGATTAATTAATGCTTAAAAGCGGTTTTATTTGACTAAATATTAGATCTAAGTGTTAATTTATATGTGTTTGCATCCAGTATCAGGGTATGAATGGCGAACTAGAGATATCGCACAAGTTCACCAATCAGTTCCTTATCAGTTCTCCATTGATTTCCTGAAATAGAGCCGTTGTCCCTCTACTGAATCAAAGGAGTAAATATGCGGTCTACAACACCAGCCCGAATCGGGCGCACTTCCCCTCTGGGCTCCCCAGCTCATGAATCCCTTCCAGCCGAGCGCATGGTTTTCACGGAAGCCGATTTAGCCTCCCGTTGGGGCATGAGCCCTAAGACCCTGCAGCGTTGGCGAACCGAAGGTCGTGGTCCTCACTACCTCAAGCTTGGCAAACGCGTGACGTACACCGTCAACGCCATCGAGGCGTACGAGAACTTCGTGCAGCACATCTCGACTTCGCAACGTGTCGCAAGCTAAGGGGCCAGAGATGAATCACCTCCAACTTCACCAGGCCGCGTTGCCTGATCTCTCGGCCAATCAAATCAGCCGACTCCCTAAAGACCAACTGGCTCAGTTCAGCCACGCCGTGCAGGAGCTTCATGACTGGACCATCCAGATGCGCGGACGTATCAACCATGGCCTGGAACAACGCTACGACGAACAAATCCGACAAGCCAATAGCTTCGGTGAGGAAGAGTCGGCGCGTTTTCGGATTGACGACGGTGACTTGCAGATCGATGTCTCACAAGCCAAAGAGGTCATATGGGATCAAGAGCACCTCACACAAATTGCCGACCGCATGGTTGCAGCCGGGGACCGCGTGCAGGACTTCATGGAAGTTCACTTGTCAGTGTCTGAACAGGACTACGCCAAGTGGCACCCATTGCTGCGCGCTGCTTTTCAGCCCGCGCGCCAAGAGCTTGTCACCGAGCCTCAATTCAAGATTCGTTGGGTCGGCGAAGTCCAGCTCTGAATCAGCCCTTCATTCACACATTGATTGGATTTACACATGTACCAAGAACAACACGCCTCAAACGCTCCCAGCAGCTGGAACGATTTCAACGATGCCGAAGCCCAACAAAGTGGCTTTGACCTGATCCCCAAAGGAACCCAAGCCGTGGTGCGCATGACCATCAAGCCCGGTGGCTATGACGAACCCGATCGCGGATGGACGGCAGGCTATGCAACTGCTTCACATGAAACAGGTGCGGTTTTCCTGTCCTGTGAATTTGTCGTGTTGCACGGTCAGTTCGCCAAGCGCAAGATCTGGAGCAATGTGGGCTTGCACTCCAACAAGGGGCCGACTTGGGGGCAGATGGGGCGCAGCTTTATCAAAGCGGTGCTCAACAGCTCTCGCAACATCCACCCAGACGACAACTCGCCTGAGGCCGCGCACGCTCGTCAAATCCGCAGTTTTGCAGACTTGGACGGTGTGGAGTTTCCCTCGCGCATCGGAGTCGAAAAAGACGGCAAAGGTGAGTTGCGCAACATCATCCGAATGGTCATTGAGCCTGATCACAAAGACTATGCCGATCTGATCTTGGCCAAGGCGCAAGTAGCAGGGCAAGGTGGCTCAAATGGTGGTGCCCCCGCTGCGGCTGTCCCTGTGTCGCACGTGCCACCAGCTAACTTGCCGCCATCGAACTACCCACCTACGGGTTACTCAACGCAAACGCGTGTGCCCAGCACGCAAGGACGTCCCTCATGGGCGCAGTGAGTAAAGCTCTGAAGCATGGTGAGAAAACGCGCGGCCATGAAATGTTGGGTTTGTGCCAGAGAGGCCAGAGGCTTCGGTCATGCGGACACTCGCTTTCAGGTCGGGAGGGCTCGTCGTTATCCCGTCGACTGGGTGTTTTGTTCGCAGCGCTGCCAGCGGTGTTTTCACAAACTCTACGAAGCAGGCGTGCGTTTACTCAACCGTGGAGATGCCCGCATCACGGTAAAGGAGGGCGAAGTGATTGATCCTTCCGAAGCCGAGATGGCAGCCATGCATCGTTGTCTCAAACCCTTGGGTGAGGCGGCGAACGAAGTGGGCATGGACCGCGCGCTAAGTACTTACTCGCAAGAGGAAGCGCTGCTCTTGATCAACGCGGTGGTCACCACCTATGTTGAGGCGATGGTCCAAGCGCATGAGGCAGGCAAGTACCCACCTTTGCGAATGCTTGGCCAAGGGGCCTATGGCTAGACAAGCCATCCAAACGCAGCACTAGCTGCTGCGTCTTATTCAATTTTTCAAACCTGATGCTGACCATGCGAATGGTCAGCAGGGAGAACTCTTGCCATGACAAATCAAACAAACCGAAATCCACAGGGCAACACAAACACTTTCGAGACCATGCTCTCGTCCGAGCAAGCTGCAGTTGCGTTCAACCTGCCGTTCTACTTTTTCCGCAATCCCTACAAGCGTAAGAAGCTCCAGATCCCGCATTACTACATCAACAAGTTGGTGCGCTATCGCTTGGCCGAATTACGTGTCTGGCACGCACAACTCGGTGAGTTGTTGGCGGCACAAGCAAAAGAAGCTCAAGACCAAATTGCATCGCAGGCCTCACGACAAGCTCAGGGAAGTGAGGTGGCACATGCTTGACTTCAACGATCCTGCGCAAGAAGCATTTCGCAAATTCAACGCAGCTAAAACAGACAGCGCGCGAGAAAAAGATGAAATTCGACAAGCCCTGCTTGAACGGCTAAGCACTCTCATCGCTGAGATATGGCCAGCCGGTAAACGCCGCAACACCAAGTATCTGGTGGGTGATGTGATGGGTGGTCCGGGTGACAGTTTGGAGTTGGTGCTCTCAGGCTCCAAGGCTGGACTGTGGACCGATCGTGCAACTGGCGAGGGTGGTGACATCTTCGACTTGATCGCGCGTCACTACCAACTCAACATCCAGACGCATTTTCCTGACGTACTCAAGCGCGCCAAGGACTTGCTTGGGCGTGTCGATTCACTGCCGCAGGGCACTTCGACAAGAGAAAAAACCAAGACACCAGCTGTCGATGAGCTGGGGCCAGCCACTGCTAAGTGGGACTATCAAGATGCTTCTGGAAAATTGATAGCAGTGGTCTACCGCTACGACCCAGAGCCCGGCAAGAAAGAGTTTCGCCCATGGGATGTGAAGCGGCGCAAGATGGCTCCTCCTGATCCCAGACCTCTGTTCAATCAACCCGGAATTTCGTACGCCGAGCGAATTGTGCTGGTCGAGGGGGAGAAGTGTGCACAAGCGCTCATTGAGTTGGGTGTGTGCGCCACCACGGCCATGCACGGTGCCAACGCGCCCGTGGATAAAACCGACTGGACACCTCTGGCTGGTAAGCACGTGCTCATCTGGCCAGACCGCGACAAACCGGGCTGGGACTATGCGGACCGTGCGTCACAGGCCATCTTGCTCGCAGGTGCTATCAGTTGCGCAATCCTCCAGCCTCCAGAAGACAAACCTGATGGTTGGGATGTGGCCGATGCGCGTATCGAAGGATTTGATGTCGCAGGTTTTCTGGCTGCAGGTGACCGCATGCCTGTCGTGCGTCAGGCTGAAGAGAACACAGCCTCTGACATCGTGGATGGGCTGGACTACACCACCGAGGATGGTCTTGCCATGGCTTTTACGCGCCAGTTTGGCGAGGATTGGCGGTATTGCTCACCATGGGGCAAGTGGTTAGTTTGGAACGGCGTGCGTTGGAATGTTGACAAGTCGCTCTACGTGCAGCATCTCAGTCGCACGGTTTGTCGTGCGGCCTCCTACAAAGCCGATACGCCTAAGCTCAAAGCTAGGTTGGCAAGCTCGGGAACCATGTCCGCAATTGAACGCATCGTGCGTTCAGACCCACGCCACAGTGCAACCGTTGAAGAGTGGGATGCCGATCCTTGGTTGCTCAATACCCCGGGTGGAATCATTGACCTCAAAAGAGGCGGCATGGGGCCACACAGGCGCGATCGCCGCATGACTAAGGTCACCACCGCATCACCAAAGGGTGAAAGCCCGGTGTGGGCTACTTTTCTTGAGAACGTCACGGGTGGTGACAAAGAGTTGCAGCTGTACTTGCAACGTGTGGTGGGTTACTGCCTCACGGGAGATATCAGCACGCACGCCTTGTTCTTCTTATACGGCACTGGCGCAAACGGCAAGTCCGTGTTCGTCAACGTCATCTCAACCATCTTGGGTGACTACGCGGCCAACGCACCCATGGACACGTTCATGGAAACGCGCTCTGACCGTCACCCAACAGATCTTGCAGGTTTGCGCGGTGCACGCTTTGTATCGGCCACAGAAACCGAGCAGGGCAGGCGTTGGAACGAATCCAAGATCAAAGCCATCACAGGCGGTGACTTGGTGACAGCTCGTCTGATGCACCAAGACTTCTTCACTTACCCGCCCCAGTTCAAGCTCCTGATTGCAGGCAACCATAAGCCAGCCATTCGCAACATCGATGAGGCGATGCGGCGTCGCATGCACTTGATTCCTTTCACGATCACGGTGCCACCTGAGAAGCGTGATCCCTTGCTCACGGAGAAGTTGCTTTCAGAGCGAGATGGCATCTTGGCTTGGGCGCTTCATGGCTGTCTGCTTTGGCAACAACAAGGGTTGAAACAACCGCTTTCAGTGACTAGTGCCACGGATGAGTATTTCGAGGCAGAAGACGCCATGGGACGTTGGCTCGATGAGCGCTGCAAGCTTGGAGCGAACGACAAAGCCCTCACGGTCACGCTCTTTAACGATTGGAAGCAATGGGCCGAGATGAGCGGTGAGTTTGTTGGCACTCAACGTCGTTTTTCTGATGCGCTCATCACGCGTCGTTTCGACAAGTGGCGTAACTCCAGTGGGGTACGTGGCTTTTCTGGAATTGACCTCAAACAGGCTACGAATTTCCCTGTCCGCAGCTATCCCTACAACGACAACTAGGAGTTAAAAAATGAAACTAAGGAATTCAAATATTGGTGTTCTGACATTTCCGACATTCCATAACAGTAGTTCTCTACGCGTACGCGCATACGCGCATATAGAGAAGGAGTGTTTTAAAACGTCAAATGCGTCATTCGACGCATTTGATTTCCCATCGGCACATGGATATTTGACGATTGGAGGTGTTCAATGAACATTCCCCAACCGCACTATCGATCCCCCCTTGGGCGCATGCAAGCTAACCCCATGGATGTTGAAGCTACCAAGCGCCAAGGTTGGCGAGAGCAACACATCTTGGTCATCTCTGAGCAAGACACGCGTCTGAACTTCTTGGAGCGTCAACTCATTCGCAGCATTGGTGAGAGGCTCTACGGGCAAATCAACCATGTCCCACCAAAGGGAGGGCAGCATGGATGAGCTTTGGACGATTGATGTTGTAGCCGATCGTTTCACGGAAGCGGCACGCACTGCGAGGCGTTTGCCTCGCGTGACGGTGCAAGGCTATGTGAGCACTTGGCCAGTGGTCGCGCAAAGTGAACTCGAGGCCTATCCAGACCGAGAGAGGCTTTATCGATTGCCGCCACCAAGTCCCAAGGATGTGGACCTGATGCTTGAGGTCATGCAATGGGTGCAAGTTCTGGAGTTGGATGAGCGGCACTTGGTCTGGATGCGCGCGAAGCGATACGACTGGCGAGACATCGGTAAACGTTTCGGGTGTGATCGCACCACAGCATGGCGACGATGGAAGCGGGACATGCAAGTGGTGACCGATAAGCTCAACGACAAAACCAAACCGAAACGTTTGTGAGTGTTCTGGCGTGATTTGAAGTGAGTAAGCGGCGCAGTTAAAGAGGGAGAGGTAATGCGCGGTTTTTGAGCCCAAATCACGCTGCAACATTTCAGCGTTTTGAAGCTACATTTCTGTCTATGGTCGCGACAGTTGTGAGTTGATTGATTCACTCAGAGTGAGACTTCACGCAACTGAGCCGCATCTCAGGCATAAAGTGCCCGAGCAGTGGCTTCAATTCAACGAAGTCACCCCTGACTTCCTGAATTCACGGGTCCTTCCGGGCTAAAACTCTATGCGGGGGGCAAAGGTGCGAGATTTCGATACCGATAGCCCCGAAATCCGGGTGCGCAGTACGCACCGGGTACGCACCCAACCTAATTCTCAGGACAGCAGAACGTCTCCGCGTTTGACGTAGGTGTCGAGTTTGTCGATTGGCAAAAACAAACTGCTGCCGTCTTCTTTGCGAACTTCCAGACATCCGTTTTGCTCTGGACCCACGACCTCATAGGTCCCTACGGTTAGCGGTGCAAACCCTGCATCGCTCCCGTCTTTGTGATGTTGACGGGCTAAGACCCCGTTAATGACTGTTATCCGCACTTCAGCTTTTCGTTGTTGTTTGCGAAATTTTACTAAGGCCCCTCATGACACCCGAGATCCGAATGGTCGCGGTTGATACGCTCATCCCGTACGCCCGCAATGCCCGCACGCACAACGATTCTCAAGTCGCTCAGATTGCAGCTTCCATTGCCGAATATGGCTGGACCAATCCCATCCTCACAGACGGTGAGCGGGGCGTCATTGCAGGCCATGGCCGCTTGATGGCAGCCAGAAAACTCGACCTCAAAGAGGTGCCTGTTATCGAGTTGGCGCACCTGACCCCAGAGCAAAAGAAGGCCTACATCTTGGCCGACAACCGTATTGCGGAAAACGCTGGCTGGGACCAAGAGCTTTTGAAGCTTGAGTTGGCTGAGCTCCAAGCTGCTGACTACGACCTCTCGCTCATGGGGTTCACGGATGAAGAGATTGATGACTTGCTCAGTCCAGAAGATGAAGGCGGTGGTTTAACCGAGGATGATGCAATCCCAGAACCACCAGTAGATCCTGTTTCCAGACCTGGGGACTTGTGGATTCTCGGCAACCACCGCCTCCTTTGTGGTGATTCCACGGTGCTCTCGGATGTAGAGCGTCTCATGGATGGCCAACTGGCCGACATGGCTTTCACAGACCCGCCCTACAACGTGGACTACGGCAACAGTGCCAAAGACAAGATGCGCGGCAAAGACCGCCGCATCCTTAACGATGCATTGGGTGATGGGTTCTACAAGTTCTTGTACGACGCTTGTCTGAACTTACTCATCATGACCAAGGGGGCTTGCTACGTGTGTATGAGCTCTTCTGAGTTGCACACCCTGCAAAAAGCTTGGCTCGATGCTGGCGGCAAATGGTCGACCTTTGTGATTTGGGCGAAGAACTCGTTCACTTTAGGTCGCGCTGACTATCAGCGCCAGTACGAACCCATCCTCTACGGCTGGAAGCAGGGCTCAGATCACTTCTGGTGCGGCGACCGTGATCAAGCCGATGTTTGGTTTTACAACAAGCCTCGTGTCAATGACCTACATCCCACGATGAAGCCCGTGGAGCTGGTTGAACGCGCAGTGAAGAACTCATCCAAGAGCCGAGACATCGTGCTCGACTTGTTCGGTGGCTCAGGCACCACAGCAATTGCTTGTGAAAAAACGAACCGACATGCCCGACTCATGGAGTTGGATCCTAAGTTTGTCGATGTCATCGTCAAACGCTGGGAAGACTTCACGGGCAAGAAGGCGGTGCTTGAACGTGCTGAGCCTGATAGGAGTGATTCGGCGGACCTTGATACCCCTCAAGTTCTAGAAGTAAACCCTTTAGCGAATTGACATACAACCGTGTCAGAATCACGCCCGTTCATTAAAAGGAGATAACGTTGAACAAGACCGAATTGATCGAGGCATTGGCCCACGAAACTGAAATGTCAAAAGCCGCTGCTGGCCGCGCAATCGATGCATTGCTTGAAATCATCACCAAGTCTGTTGCCAAGAAGCAAGATGTCCAGTTGATTGGCTTTGGTACTTTCAAGGCTACCAAGCGTGCTGCACGTACGGGTCGTAACCCACGTACTGGCGAAGCTTTGAAGATTGCTGCTGCCAATGTGCCTAAGTTCACACCTGGTGCAGCTTTCAAAGCAGCATTGAACAAGAAGAAGTAATCACTTCGCTTGTGCATCGCACAGGGCGGCAAAGGTTTAGACCTTGCCGCCTTTTCTTTTAGCCCAAGCGCGCAACGTAGCGCGCATAGTCCCCGCCTTCGGGGTTGACGTAGAGATAGGGACGACCTGGTGCTTTGATCTCAATGCACAAGAATCCGTCTCCAGTACCGCCGCCTTTGCCTGCGAGCCAATCACGTGACTTCAAAAGGGTTCTACCAAAAGCATCGAACTCTTCGGGGCTCATCTCGCGGGTTTCTGTGACGAGCACTTTGTAGTTGCCGTAGCCACCTACCTCATCGAGGCTGCAGGGTTTGCGTGCAAAGGGGAGCTCGACGCTGAGCTCTTCAACTTCGATTGGTTTTCCATCGAAGTTCAAGGTGCGGGGTGTGCGCTCGATCGTGATGGTCATGGTGCTCATGCTGCAACTCCTTCGCTGTAAATGCGGTATGTGCGTTCTTGGCCTGTGATCTTTTCTGAGGTGATGGTGAGTCCCAGTTTCTTCTTAAGGGATCCAGCCATCGCACCCCGCACCGTGTGTGATTGCCAGCCAGTGGCTTCAACCAATTGATTCAAGGTTGCACCGTCGGGGCGCTTGAGCAACTCAATCATTTGCGCTTGCTTGCTTTTTTCTCGAGCGCGCGGTGTTTTGGTGATGGCTGGCGCATCAGTCAAATCTGGCACTGATGCTTTTTCAGCGCCTTTGCGTGGGACACCAAGCGCGTCGTAGCCCTCGGCTGCAATGAACCAGTTGCTGGCGCTCTTGGTGATGAGTGCGCGGTTCAACAAACCGTCGAGCACCTTTTGTCGTGCGCCGCCTTTGATGTTCTCGGGGAACCATTCAATCTTTCCGTCGGTGTGTTGATGGGCGTGGGCAAGGATGGCTTGTTGGGTGGCTGTGAGTGTGGTGGTCATGTGTTTCTCCGATTGAGGTGGTTGGGTTTACTTCTTGATGTTGTGAATCTGGCTGGCGCGATCAAAGCCAACCCAGTGGCCTTCTTTGTCCAAACCGCGTGAGGCCAGCTCTTCCCGAGCTAAGCGGTTTAAGTCCAGCTCACCCTTGGCTGCCGCCGATAAGGCTTTGATGCCAGCGATCTGGATAAAGCCCACCTCATCGAGGGTGAGGCCGTTTGTTGTGTAAGTCATCGTTTCAAGCTCCTTAGGGTTGTTGATGGTTTGCATGTCTTTTCCAAATATTTCTTTGTGAGGTGCGTGATGAACGCTTCTATTTCCGATCGAGTCAAGCGAGTGGTGAATCTCTTGCTGCAACTCCTTGTTGTCCTTAAGCCTTCTTTGTTTTCTTCTTCAAAGCCACCTCAACCTCAGCCTGAGATCCAGCCTGAACCCCTGCCTCAAATGCAGCCTTCAGAGCCGACTCAATCGCCCAAACCGAAACGTCGTGGAAGTCCAAGCGGTCAGAGTTCTGGGTCTTCAAGGTCTGCACAAAAAAGTGCTTCAAAGCGATCTCCTCCAAAAGCGAAGAGGGCGCGGTGATCGCGTTGGCTGTGGTGTGGTGGTTCATCAATCGCTCCAAAAAAATTAATCAAATGCGTTAGCGCATGTACGTATGAACGCTCCATTCGTGAACAAGATCAAGTTGTTCTTTGAGTCAGACTGAATCACTTGGACATGAGTGCGCTTTAGTACGCTTATTCGCGCGCACGCACTCACAGGACCTCATTCATGAGCCAAAACATGTCCATGCGCGCTTATGCGCGCTACCGTGGAATTTCTGATGGCGCTGTGCGCAAAGCCATCCATACCGGGCGCATCACTGCTAATCCCGATGGATCCATTGATGTAGACAAGGCCAACGAGCAGTGGCGTCTGAACACCGATGCCTCGCAGCAACGTGGTGAACACCGTCCCGTGCCCAATGAGGCGATTGCCAGCGTTCGAGAAACGCTAGGTGACTCGTCAGGGGCACAGGCCCCCTCAGTGGGCGGCACCACCTTGCTCCAAGCGAGAACAGCCAATGAGGTGCTTAAAGCGCAAACCAACAAGGTGCGCTTAGCGCGCCTTAAAGGCGACTTGGTGGACCGAGCGCAGGCGGTGGCCCATGTCTACAAATTAGCGCGCACACAGCGCGATGCGTGGCTTAACTGGCCCGCTCGTGTCTCTGCACAGCTAGCGTCTGACTTGAACGTCGATGCTCACCAAATGCACCAGATCTTGGAAAAGGCGGTGCGTGAGCATTTGCAGGATCTGGGAGAGATGGCGGTGCGAATCGATTGAGGAGCACCAATGTGTTTGACCATTACGACGGAATTGACGCGATCGCTGAGGCGTGGCGCGAGGGGCTCACCCCTGATCCACTCTTAAGCGTTTCTGAATGGGCGGATCAGTACCGCTTCTTATCGGGTAAATCTGCCTCTGAGCCTGGTCGCTGGCGCACAAGTCGCACGCCGTATCTCAAGGAGATCATGGATTGCCTTTCACCCAGCTCGCCAGTTGAGCGCGTGGTGTTCATGAAAGGCGCCCAAGTGGGCGGTACCGAGTGCGGTAACAACTGGATTGGCTATGTGATTCACATGGCACCTGGGCCCATGATGGCCGTGACCCCCACAGTGGAGATGGCCAAGCGAAACTCTAAGCAGCGTATTGACCCGCTCATTGAAGAGAGTGAGACGCTCTCGACGTTGATCTCGCCTGCACGTGCTCGTGATTCGGGCAACACGATCCTCACCAAAGAGTTTCGGGGTGGTGTGTTGGTTCTCACGGGTGCCAACAGCGCGGTAGGCCTGCGCTCCATGCCTGTGCGTTACCTCTTCTTGGACGAGGTGGATGGCTATCCGGGGGACGTGGAAGGTGAGGGTGACGCCATCTCGCTGGCGGAAGCTCGTACCCGTACGTTTGCCCGACGCAAGATTTTGATTGTGTCGACCCCGACCATCTCAGGTGCTTCGCGCATCGAGCGGGAGTTTGAGCAATCCGACCAGCGTCACTTCATGGTGCCGTGCCCCCACTGTGGGCATGAGCAACGCTTGCAGTTTGAACGGTTGATTTGGGAGAAGGGCCAACCAGAGTCGGTGCGTTACCTCTGCACAGGATGTGAGGAGCCCATCTATGAGCACGCCAAGACCCAGATGCTCGAGCTGGGCCGTTGGGTGGCAACGGTACCGGGCAATGGGCGCACGGCGGGTTTTCATCTGTCTAGTCTGTACAGCCCAGTGGGCTGGCGCAGTTGGGTGGAGATTGCTCAAGCGTGGGAGCTGGCGCAAGGCTCAGCCACGGCACTCAAAGCTTTTAAAAACACCGAGCTGGGTGAGACTTGGGTCGAGCAAGGCGAAACCCCTGAGTGGGAGCGTTTGCTTGAACGTCGTGAGTCTTATCGCATAGGCACTGTGCCGCATGGTGGTTTGCTGCTTGCCGCTGGTGTGGACATTCAAAAAGATCGTATCGAAGTCTCGATCTGGGCATTTGGACGCGAGAAGCGTTCGTGGCTGGTTGAGCACCGGGTGTTGGAGGGCGATACATCACGAGACGATGTGTGGCTGCGCTTGGGGCTCATGCTGCAAGAGAGCTGGACCCATATCAGTGGTGTGCCGATGCGCTTGGTGCGCATGGGACTGGACACGGGCTATGCCACGCAAGAGGCTTATGCCTTTGTGCGCCGACAGCACGACCCACGGCTCTTGCCGATGAAAGGCGTCGCGCGCGGTGCTGCGTTGGTCGGTTTGCCCACAGCCGTGGACATGACCACCAACGGCAAACGACTGCGACGAGGCCTGCGGGTCTATGCGGTGGTGGGCGGTATTGCCAAGTTAGAGTTTTTCAACAACCTGCGCAAAACGATCGACATCACCGAAGACGGCGAGATCATCTTTCCCAACGGCTATGTCCATTTGCCGCAGGTCGATGCGGAGTATGTCCAGCAGCTGTGCTCCGAGCAACTCGTCACACGGCGTGACCGAAACGGCTTCTCGTTTCGGGAATGGCAAAAGGTGCGTGAGCGCAACGAGGCCTTGGACTGTTACGTGTACGCGCGTGCAGCAGCAAGCCTTGCAGGCTTAGATCGTTTTGAGGAGCGCCACTGGCTAGAGCTGGAACGCCAACTGGGCATCCCGCTCAGTGCAGAGCCTCCTGAGTTGCGCATGGACGGGTTGTTCCCTGTACGACCAGGCTTTGAAACCCCGGAGTTCTTGCAAGGTGTTCAAGGCGTGCGTCCGCCCAACGATGACTTAGATGTGGACTTTGTGGAAGCAGAGCCCAAGGTCGAAATGCATGACGAGGCGGATGACCCGCCAGAGGATGTGTCGTGGCGCAGTCCGACTGTCTTGCCAAACCCTCCAAGCGTCCAAGCCCTTCCAGCCACCCCATCGGGTGGCTTTTTTATGAACAAAGTCCCCCAGCGTGGCAGGAGGGTCATTCGCAGTAACTGGATGAAGTGATGACGAGCTATACCGAACAACACCTTCAGGCTTTGCGAGAGGCCTTGGCCAGTGGTGAGCACCGCGTGACGTATGACGGCAAGAGTGTCGAGTACCGAAGCGTGGTGGATCTCAAAGCTGCTATTGCTGAAGTGGAGTCTCAGATCGCCCGTGCGGCAGGTAGACGCAAGTCTCGCCAAATTCGCATCTCAACGTCCAAGGGGTTGTGATGGGGTGGATCAACACAATCAAACGCCGGATGTTTGGCAACACGCCGGTTTATGACGGAGCGGGGATGGGGCGGCGCGCGCTGAAATGGAATCCGGGCAATCCGGGTGCCGTTTCAGCGCTGGCGCTGACCCAAGATCAGCTGCGAACTAAGAGCCGTGATCTAGTGCGTCGCAACGCATGGGCCGCTGCAGGCATTGATGCCTTTGTGGCGAATGCCATTGGCACAGGCATCAAGCCGCAAAGCATGATCCAAGACCAACCCCAACGGGAGGCGGTCCATGCCTTGTGGTGGAGTTGGTGTGAGGACGCCGATGCGGCGGGGCTCACAGACTTCTATGGCATTCAGGGCTTAGCCACCCGGGCCATGCTCGAAGGTGGCGAATCGTTTGTACGCATGCGCTACCGAAGGGCAGAAGACAACTTGTCTGTGGCGTTTCAGCTCCAAGTGCTTGAAGCAGAGCACTTGCCCATCAGCTTGAATCAGGACTTGCCAAACGGCAATGTGGTTCGAGCGGGGATTGAGTTTGATCTTTTAGGCAGGCGTGTGGCGTACCACCTGTACCGCACTCATCCCAATGACGGGATGCTGGCGCCTATGTCTGGCGTATCTGGGGCTGGAAGCCTGGATCTGGTTCGAGTTGACGCGAATGAAATCGTTCATCTGTACCGACCACTTCGACCGGGACAGATTCGCGGTGAGCCATGGCTGGCTAGAGCGTTGGTCAAGCTCAATGAGCTAGACCAGTATGACGATGCCGAGTTGGTGCGAAAGAAGACAGCCGCGATGTTTGCTGGCTTCATCACCCGCATGGCTCCTGAGGACAACCTCATGGGCGAAGGTGATGCCGATGAGAGCGGCGTGGCATTGGCAGGTATGGAACCCGGGACATTGCAGATCTTGGAGCCTGGTGAGGACATCAAGTTCTCTGCACCTGCCGATGTGGGGTCGAGTTATGCCGAGTTCATGCGTCAGCAGTTCAGAGCGGTGGCCGCTGCCATGGGCATCACGTTTGAGATGCTCACAGGCGATTTGACCCAAGTGAACTATTCATCCATCCGAGCAGGCTTGCTGGAGTTTCGACGACGGTGTGAGACCTTGCAGCATGGTGTGATCGTGCATCAGTTGTGTCGCCCAATCTGGCGCGCATGGATGCAGCAAGCCGTGATCGAGGGCAAGCTTGATTTGCCGAACTACCGCACCAAAGCGCGGGAGTACCAAGCAGCCAAGTGGATCCCTCAGGGTTGGCAATGGGTAGATCCTGAGAAAGAGTTCAAGGCCATGCAATTGGCTATTCGCTCTGGCTTGATGAGTCGCTCAGAAGCTATTTCATCCTACGGCTACGACGCGGAATCCATCGATCGGGAGATCGCCGCAGACAACGCACGCGCCGATTCGTTAGGTCTGGTGCTCGACACAGACCCGCGCTTGGTCGCACGCAATGGAGCCACAAACCAAGCGGCTCCCTCACATCCACCGGACGTGGCAGACCCGCCGCTGGTGGATCAAGAAACCTAGACACGGTTTTATCTCTTAACTCAGAGGTCCTATGACAAATCTTCCGACGATGCCGTATCTGGCTTCGCGGGTTTTTGGCACGCCTTTGCTCATTCATCCCCGCAAGCTTGAGGTCATCCTCTCGGTGGTGGGGCCACGTATGGGCATGGTCGTTCCAGAAACCTCAGCGCACCAGCTGGCGCAAATTACTCCACCTGAGCGCGTGATGCGCTCAGATCTGCAAACCCCCAATATTGCAGTCATCAGCATCCTTGGGACGCTGGTGCGGCGCACCGGTGCCATGGACGCTGCATCAGGTTTGACCAGCTATGCCTCCATCAGCGCACAAATCGATGCAGCGATCAACGACCCCACCGTGGATGCTGTGTTGCTCGATATCGATTCTCCGGGTGGTGAAGCGGGTGGGGCTTTTGATCTGGCAGACGAGATCGTGAGTGCTCGAAGCGCCAAGCCCATCTGGGCGGTGGCCAACGACGATGCGTTTTCTGCCGCCTACGCGATTGCCTGTAGTGCGGAGCGCATCTACCTGACGCGCACAGGTGGTGTGGGCTCAATTGGTGTGATTGCGCTTCACGTGGATCAGACCCAGCGCGATGCGCTCGATGGTTATCGATACACGGCCATTTACGCAGGTGACCGAAAAAACGACTTGTCACCACATCTACCGCTCTCAAACGAAGCATCGACCGCACTTCAAACAGAGGTGGATCGGCTCTACGAAATGTTTGTCTCAACGGTGGCTACCAATCGAGGGTTGGATGCGCAAGCCGTAAGAGATACGCAGGCGGGACTTTTTTACGCGGGTGACGCCATTGAGGCAGGGTTTGCAGATGCCATTGGCACTGCAGACGACGCCTTGCGCGCGCTGGCTATGGAAGTTCAACAACGCAAATCTGCCATCGCGCGATCGTTTGGATCGGGGCGCGAGATGGAAGTCTCACAACCCGATCCAGTTCTTTCTAAGGAGAAATTGATGTCGCAAACATCGACGCAGCCATCTGGCCCGCCTGCAACCACCGCTTCGACAGAAGCTGTCCCTGTCACTTCCACTGTTGTGGTTCCTGATGATGCGAATCCCCAAGATGCTCATCAAAGCCCGCATCAAGAGGTGGTGCCACCTGCTGGCGCTGGTGAATCAAATGAAGAGCCCCCTGAAGTGGCTCAGCCCGCTGCTGCATCCGTATCTGCAGCGGCTGCCAGTCATGACATCCGTAAAGCCAGTGCCAACGTGCTCGCTGTAGCTGAGATGTGTTTGCTGGCTGGCAAATCAGACATGACGCTTTCTGCACTCGAGCGCGGTTTGAGTGTGGAGCAAGTGCGAAATGAATTGCTGGCCGCCAAAGCTGATGCGAGCCCAGAGATCAGCTCGCACATCTTGCCGCAGGCCGGTACCCAAGCTACGGCCAGGCCAGAAGTGAGTCCTGTGGTGCTTGCGGCACAACAGCGCGCTCAAAAGATCGCAGCCAATCGTCCTTCTTACAAATCCAACTAGGAGTTTTAAATGTCAGTTCTCGTCAATGAGTTGACCTTGGGCGATTTGCTCAAGTATGAGGAAGAGTCCCTCTATTCCCGCGACCAAGTCACAGTCGCTGCAGGTCAAAACTTGCCCATCGGTACGGTCCTTGGCCGTGTGGATGCCAATGGCAAAGTCAAAGCGCTCGATCCCGCTGCAACCGATGGCACCCAAATCGCCACAGCAGTTTTGTTGCAGTCCGTAGAGGCCACAACGGGTGACAAATCCAGCGGTATCGCGGTAACCCGTCAGTCCATCGTCGCGCACCACGCTCTTGTGTGGCCCGCAGCCATCACCGCCGAAGAAAAAGCGACTGCCACTGCGCAGCTCGAAGCCGTCGGCATTCTCGTTCGTCATGGAGTCTAAGCAATGAACAATCCTTTCCAGTCCCCCGCGTTCTCGATGACCGCATTGACCGCCGCGATCAACATCTTGCCTAACCAGTTTGGCAAGATTGAACAGATCAACCTCATGCCTGCCAAGCCTGTGCGTTTTCGCCAGATTGCCATTGAAGAGCGTGATGGTGTGTTGAACCTCTTGCCCACATTGCCTGTGGGAGCCCCCGGCACTGTCGGACAGCGCAGCCGTCGCAAGTTGCGCTCGTTCATGATTCCTCACATCCCACACGACGATGTGGTGTTGCCCGAGGAGATTCAAGGTCTTCGCGCTTTTGGCTCTGAGACAGACACCGAGACCGTGGCCAACGTGATGACTGATCACTTGCAGTCCATGCGCAACAAGCATGCGATCACTTTGGAGCACTTGCGTATGGGTGCTCTCAAAGGTGTGATCTTGGATGCAGATGGCTCCGTGCTGTATGACTTGTTTGAAGAGTTTCAGATCACGCCTGCCGTGTTCAATTTCGAGCTCAACAAGAAGGACACGGACGTTAAGAAGAAGTGCTTGGACTTGAAGCGCTACTTTGAGCTCAACCTTAAAGGCGAGTACATGACCAATGTTCGTGTGCTGGTGTCTTCGGACTTCTTCGATGCGCTGACCAGCCATCCCAACGTCATCCGTGCTTACCAGCTCACGCAAGAAAGCGCGATGTTGCGCACAGACCAACGCTCAGGCTTCACCTTTGCTGGTGTGACCTTTGAAGAGTACTTGGGCCAAGCCACGGATATGGCTGGCAATCTGCGCCGCTTCATTGAACCCGGTGAAGGTCAAGCGTTCCCTGAGGGCACGCTCGATACGTTTGCCACGTACTTTGCACCTGCAGACTTCAACGAGACGGTCAACACCCTGGGCCAGCCCTTGTATGCCAAGCAGGAACCCCGTGACTTTGGTCGCGGTACAGACTTGCACACGCAAAGCAATCCGCTGCCCATGTGCCACCGTCCGAGCTTGTTGGTCAAAGTCGTCGCAAGCTGAGGGGGTAGCCGATGAGTCGAGATCCTTTCGTTCAGCTCATCTCTCGGTTGTTTCTTCGCTTGGGGACTCCCGCTGTGTACACCACACAAGCGGGGGTATCCCTCAATGTGCGGGTGATCACCAAAGCGCCAGATACGGTCCAAGACTTCGGTCAAACCCATCTGGTGGTCGATACCCAGCGTTTTGAGTTGATGGCATCAGAGGTCAAACAGCCAAGAGATGGCGATCGATTGGTTCTTGGGGGCGTGCGCTACGTGCTTCACGGTGAGGCACTCATTGACCGTGACGGACTCGTTTGGACGGTGAATGCCTCGATCTGGCCGGAGGGTTAATCATGTCTTCACGGCTTATCGCAGCGTTGAGTGGCAATTTGCAAGAACTCATGGCGGCTGAACTCAAAGCTGCCAGACACGCAGTCACCACTGGTGTGCGTGATGCCACCAATGGCCTCAAAGGTGAGCTGCGAGGTCAGATCACCTCGGCTGGGTTGGGTGCGCGTCTTGCCAATACCTGGCGCGGTGAGGTTTATCCCAAGGGGCGAGAAAGCCTAGGCGCTGCAGGGTTGGTTTACAGCCGAGCCCCTGTGGTTGTGGCGGCACATGACGAGGGTGCGTTGATTCGTTCGAAGAACGGTTTTTGGCTCTCCATTCCATTGCCGGCTGCAGGAACAGGCCCACGCGGCAAACGCATCACACCGGGGCTTTGGGAGCGCATGCGCGGCCAGAGACTTCGATTCGTTTACCGAGCAGGTAAGCCGTCACTTCTCGTGGCAGACAACCAACGTGCAAGAGCTGGCAAGCGGGGTGGTTTCACAAACGCTTCTGCCTCGGCACAGCAGTCCGGTAAGGGGCTGGTGAGTGTGCCCATCTTTTTGCTGGTGTCACAGGCGCAGCTTAAGAAAAAGTTCGATATTGATTCCGCAGTTCAGCACTGGGAATCACAACTGATTCAAAACGTCATCTCCAACTGGCCTGATGAATAAGGGCAGCGGGCGATTAACCGGAGCAGGCCACAGGCCTGTTTTTTTATGTCTAAGCGTGAAGAAGCCGTCGGCGCTTTGTTTCAGTTGCTGGGGCGGTTACCCCTTGGTGGCAATGTGCCCAAGCGAAATAGTGCGCTGCCTGAACGCATGACAGAGCACTCCATGGTGGTGCTGCGCGATGGTGACATGAATGAAGTCGATGTGATGCTCTCGCCACTGACTTATCAGTGGGAGCACTCGGCCAATTTGGAGGTGTACGTGAGTCACCCAGATGGTGCTGAGCGAGACGCTCGCATGGATGTACTGCTCAAACGGTTTTCAGAACTCGTGACAGCAGACCGAACTTTGGGTGGCGTTGTGGAGTTCACACAAATCCATCCCCCGAAGTTTGAAGAGGTTGCGCCCGATGGCGCTGTGGGCATCAAGGCTTGCACCTTGGATGTGGTGATGCATTACGCAAGCAGTGATCCGCTGTCTTGATTCAATTTAAAACTGGAGAAAAACTATGGCCCGTGCCTATGGCGCAAATGCCAGCTTGCTGGCTGCATTCGAACCTTCCTACGGTGCAAACCCAAGTGGCAGCACTCACTATTGGAAGCTCCCATTTGTCTCTACCTCATTGGGCTCTGAGCAAGGCCTCATTGCCAATGACCTGATCGGACTGGGTCGAGACCCAAGCGCCCCCATCCGCGATGTGATGAAGGTTGAGGGCGATATGGTGGTCCCGATCGACTTGCGTAACTTTGGCTTGTGGCTCAAAGCTTTGTTGGGAGCTCCCACCTCTGTGGGCGACGTAGACCATCAACACACCTTTGGTTCCGGGCAGCCTGTATTGCCAAGTCTCGCGCTTGAGACTGGATTGCCTGATATCCCCGCTTACTTTGAATCGTCGGGTGTGATGGTTAACTCCGTCCAAATCAAGTTCGCGCGCTCTGGTGCTGCAGATGCAACCTTGGGTTTGATCGCACAAGGGGAAGTCAAGCAACTCGGATCTGTCGATGCAACGCCACAAGCTTTGTCGATCACACGATTTAACCAATTCCAAGGTTCGATCAAGAAAAACGGACAGGCATTGGGCAACGTGGTGGCGGCGCAGCTGACCTATTCCAACAACCTAGCTCGCATTGAGACCATCCGCTCTGACGGAAAAATCGAAGGTGCAGATCCAACCGTCGCGAGTTTGACGGGCAACTTGGAGGTGCGGTTTGCAGATACAGAGCTCATTGATGCTGCCACTAACAACACGCCACTCGAGCTCACGTTCAGCTACGTGATTGATGCCACCAAGAGTTTGACCTTTGTGGCGCATGAGGTGTATCTGCCCAAACCCAAGCTCTCGATCTCTGGCCCGGGTGGAATTCAAGCCACCTTCAACTGGCAGGCCGCCAAGAACACAGCCGCTGGTCGGATGTTCACGGTCATTCTTCACAACGATGTGGCCAGCTACTAAGACGCACATATTCAGTCACATGCACAGGTATTTCCATGCTCAAACTTAACTTGAAACGTGAGCCGTATTGGCTCGACTTGAACCATGGCGTGCGCGTCAAGGTCAAACCTGCCACCACTGCTCTGGTCATGGCAGCACGCCATGCGGCGTCGGTCATTGACGGCAAAGACCATGCAGCAGCAGGGCAACGCACCGCTACTTTGATCACCGAACTTGCCAAGCTGGCTGTGTTGGCTTGGGAGGGGGTGGGCGATGAAAAGGGCAAGGCCACACCGGTGAGCCCAGAAGGCATTGAAGCCCTGATGGAGTTGTGGCCGGTTGCCGATGCCTTCGAGCGCGAGTATCTGGCGGCTCTGTATTTGCTGGATGCCGAAAAAAACGCCTAAAGGCTCGTACCGAATGGCACTTCGGTGGCGGGCCAGCGTACTGCGAAGCTTGCGCAACAACATGTCCTGAATGTCCGTACCAAGTGAATGCGCCCAAAACCCAAGAGGGGTGGGAAGCACTCTCGGTGCTTGAGGTCTGTGCGGCGCAGTTGCGTATGGCTCAAAACACAGTGATTGGTTTGGACTTCAACGCTTGGAGCCAAGCCAGTGAATCTTTAGATGCAGATGTCTGTGCGATGACGCACATATTCCCTGCAATTGAGGCGGGGGTCACTGCTGCCATGAACTCTTCAAGCAACGCAACAACAGGTGACAGCCATGGCTGAACGCAATCTCGCAATTCGACTCTCGGTCGTGGATGGCGGCAAGGTCAAGGCTGAGCTCTCCGATGTTGGAGAGGCGGGAGAGAAGTCTCTCAAGCGCATTGAGGCCGCATCGCAACCTGCCTCAGCAGGATTGCAGATCGTCTCCAAAGCGGCCAACGATGCATTCGCGCAAATGGAAGATGCGACCTCGCGTCTTGGGCTCCTTGGGTCGGTGCTCGGAAAACTCGGCCCCGCAGGTTTGATTGCCGGAGCCTCTATCGCTGCAGCTGGCTACGGCATGCACCAGCTGATCGTGCCAGTGGCCGAAGTTGGTGAAGAACTGAACAAGCTCTCTCAAAAAACAGCGGTGTCAGTGGAGGCGTTGTCTGCACTCCTGTATGTGTCTGAGTTGTCTGATGTCAGCACGGAGAGTTTGACCAAGGCTTTGAAGTTCTTGTCGACCGCCATGTTTGACGCAAAAGTAAAAGGCGGTGAGGGCAGCGCTGCGTTGCGCGCGTTTGGTATTTCGGCATTGGATGCGAATAACCAAATTCGCCCGACCGAAGAGGTTTTGCTCGATCTTGCCGACAAGTTTTCGGCCATGCCAGACAGCGCCGAAAAAGCTGCCCTTGCGGTGAAGCTATTTGGCAAGAATGGTCTGGACATGATCCCGATGCTCAACCAAGGGCGGGACGGGATCACGGCCATGATGGAAGAAGCCAAGCGCTTAGGCTTGGTGATGTCTGCAGATGCTGCACGGGCATCGGAAGAGTTCAATGACAACCTGAAGCGACTGCACGCGGTCAACGAAGGTGTGCAGCGTCAAATTGGCTCGGCCTTCATTCCGATCTTGGCCGATTTGACTGAGCACATCTTTCTTGCCAAAACAGAGACTGGTGGTTTTAGCAGTGAGCTGATTGCAATCAGCAACAACCGCCAGCAAGTGCTCAATTACCTTGAGGATGTGGCCAAGGGGCTTGGTTTCATTGCTGAGTCGGCTGTGCTGGCCAAGCGGGTGATCTCTCAGCCGTTTGACAGTTTGTCTGTGGTGAGCAAGGACGTCGAAACATGGATGAAAAGCGACATGCTGCGCTCGATGAAGTCCATGGGCTACAACGAACAGCAGATTGATGCGGAGATTGCCAAGCTTCAAGGCGCACGTGACAAGTTTGTTGAATCAGCTAACGAGAGACTGGCGCGCATCAATGACAACCCCGGTTATGTGAACTCGATTGAGAAGTTCTTCGATGAGCAACGTCGAACCGTTCGGGTGATGGGCCAGAAGTTTGTGCTTGATACAGCTGAGCAAGCTGCACAAGTTCAAAAGATCTATGACGAGTTCTTGCCCAAGATGCCCAGAAAGGCTCCCACCGGGATGGACCTCTCAGGCTTCGACAAGAACAATGAAGGTCTGCAGTTCTTAAAACAACTCGAGCAACGCTCAATGCGTGTGACCGGTGGCGAAGCCGCTGAGCTCAGAGCCAAAGCGCTGGATTTGGAGAAAAAGGGCTACGCGGGTGTTCGGGCGGAGGCTGAGAAGTACATCCAGGTCATTGAGGCCATGGAGAAGCAAAAGGTCTCTGACAAGAAGTTCGATGAGTACGAGAAAGAGCTCCAAAAGGTCCATCAGATCACCGAAGGCTACATCGGCAACAACCGACTCAAACAAGAGGAGCTGGTGCTCAAGCGAGAGATGCTCGATGTGGGGGATGTCGAACGTGCAGGCATGCAAGTTCGCTTTGATCTGGAGAAAGCTGCCTACGCTGCGCGAAGGCAAGCGGATCAAATCACAGACCCCGGGCTAAAGGCTGAAGCCATCGAGCTCATCAATCATGCGTTGTCACGTCAGTTGCCTGTGATTGTTGACTTGGCTCGTGCCAATGCGGAGTACCAACGTAGCTTTGATTACGGCATGCGCTCATCGGTTCGCAGCTATGTGGAGGATTCCACCAACGCTGCCAAACAAGCTGAACGGGCGGTGACTTCTGCTTTCAAAGGCATGGAGGATGCGCTCGTTCAGTTCGTGACTACGGGCAAGCTCGACTTCAGCAGCTTGGCCAACTCTATCATTGCTGATCTGGTGCGCATTCAGATTCAGCGCATGGTCACTTTGCCATTGGCTGGATGGCTAGGAGGCTTGGGTTCAACACCCACGCCTACGCCAGGCGGCAGCATCGTTCCGATAGGAGCAACCGATCTCGTGAATCCCTTGGTCGCTGTGGCGCACACGGGCGGGCTGATTGGATCGGACAGTTTGGCCTCCCGATCTGTGGGGCTTCACAACTTCGCAGGTGCTACTCGTTATCACACGGGTGGTTTGGTCGAAGGGGAGGTGCCCATCATCGCGCAGCCGGGTGAGGCGGTGTTCACGCCCGGTCAGATGCGCGCATTGGGTGGGGCGCTTTCTTCTAAGAACCAACCTCAAGTGCGTGTGGCTGTGAACGTGATCAACAACGCTTCAGGCGTGGATGCGCGTGTGCAGTCTTCTCAACAAGCGGATGGCTCCATGCGTCTAGACATCATCGTGGAGCAGATTGAAGCGCGCATGTCCCGATCGATTGGTCAGGGCACGGGGATTGCACCAACCCTTGAGCGTCGCTATGGGTTGAACCCCGCCGCAGGAGCCATGCGATGACGAGTAGTTATCCACAGTTTCCGATTGAACGGATCCCGCTTCCTTCGGTGGATGGTTACACCATCTCGCCTGGTGAAGCTGTGATTCGAACGGACATGGAGTCGGGTGCGGCCAGATCGCGGCGACGGTTCAGTCAAACGCCTGCACGGGTGAGTGTTCGCTGGAACTTGCGCCCGCTGACCTATGCGATTTTTGAATCTTGGTTCAAACACGAAATCCTCGATGGCGCTGAGTGGTTCGAGTTGCCCTTGCTTGCGGGCATCGGCATGGCCACCACACAAGCGCGTTTCACCAAGGCTTATCAAGCCAAGCTGGTGCGGCGCAACCAATGGGAAGTCAGCGGTGAGCTGGAGATTCGAAACCGACCTGTTCTTACCCGTGATGCGCTGGAAGTTCTTGTGAACTCCGACTTTGAAGCCTTGGAGCTTTCTATCGACTCGCTCGAATACCTCGTCCAACACCAACTGCCCTCAGAACCCTGGTAACTCAGGTCTGGGGGCTTTCTTTTGAGCTCCCATGAACCTGCAAGAACGGTTAGAAGCGACAGTCAACAAGGCAGAGGTCGATGTGTCCTTGTTGCACCAAGTGGTGCACGGAAACAATCAGACCGATGTGGTCACCGAAGGTGGACCTGTCAAAACGGTGGCCAAGGCCATCCATCAGGTTGAACTTGACTTGGCTGCCTCACGCACAGAGCTCACAGCTCAGGTGGGGGAGGCCACAAGGCAAGCGGGCATCTCCACAAGCAGTGCCAACCTCTCGACCTCCAAAGCCGCAGATGCAGCGGCAACGCTGGCAGAGGTCAAGGCTAGAGCGGACGCTGCAACCAGCGCAGTGGTGATTCCTACCAAGACATGGGTGGGAAACGGCATACAGACAGATTTTGCGCTTGACTATGCGGTGGGCCATCCCGGTGCATTACAGGTCACGGTCGCGAGTGTGTTGCAAACGCCCGTGGATGCCTATTCGCTGTTTGACTCCAGAACCCTGAGGTTTGTGACGGCTCCCTTCAATGGCGTGAGCATCACTGCGCGGATGCTGGACAAAGAGAGCCAGACGGGTGCAGCCGCTGCAATGGATTGGGCAACCAAAACCACGGGGCCTGTGCAGGGCACTGAGTATTCGGCGAAATACCAAGCGCAGGCAGCAGCCAGCAGTGCGAGCGCGTCCAGTGCTTCAGCTTCAGCGGCTGCAACGAGTGCTGCGGCTTCCGCATCTTCTGCTTCCACATCCAGCACCAAGGCCAGTGACGCTGCAACATCTGCAAGCAATGCGGCGGCATCTGCGGCAACTGCGACGACTCAAGCCAGTGCGGCTTCCGGCTCTGCCAGTGGGGCGGCTGCATCGGTGACTGCCGCTGCGATTTCCGCCAGTACTGCATCTTCTAAAGCGACTGATGCATCGAGCAGTGCATCCAGTGCCTCTGGTTCAGCGGGAGCTGCAGCAACGAGTGCCAATACTGCGCAAGACTGGGCAACCAAAACCAGTGCACCTGTCAGTGGCTCCGATTACTCGGCGAAGTATTACGCCCAGTCCATCACAGGATCTGCCGCGACGGCAAGTCAAAAAGCAAGTGATGCGGCGGCGAGTGCCACGGCTTCGGCTGGGTCGGCCACGACGGCTACGACCAAAGCCTCGGAAAGTTCTGCTTCTGCCACTAGCGCTGCATCGTCAGCGACAACGGCAACAACACAGGCCACTGCATCTGCGACATCTGCCACCAACGCAAGCGCATCTGCAAGTGCGGCTGCTGGCTCTGCAAGCACCGCCAATACCAAAGCAAGTGATGCGGCTACGAGTGCGACGGCTGCTGCTACCTCAGCAACCAATGCTGGAACGAGCGCAACGAGTGCCGCCTCATCCGCGAGTGCTGCAGCTGGGTCTGCGACTACAGCGACGACCAAGGCTTCAGAGGCTTTGGCGAGTGCAAACGCATCCGCTTCGTCTGCCAGTGCTGCTTCAGCCAGTGCGACAAGTGCAGCGAGTTCTTTGTCATCTGCGCAAACGCAAGCAACCAAAGCAGCTGACTGGGCAGAAAAAACAGCCACCACGGTGGATGGGACGGGTTACTCAGCTAAGTACTGGGCGGCACAAGCGGCGGGTTCTGCTGCTGCGGTAACGACCAACACCATCATTCCTGCGGAAACATTCACAGGCAATGGTGTCGCGACTGATTTCACGATCAGCCGTGGCGTGTCTTACCCCGGTGCTTTGTTGGTCACGGTTGCAGGTGTGCAGCAAGCACCAGTGGATGCGTACACCACGCCCACGACGACCACGCTTCGATTCAGCTCAGCGCCGGGCAATGGCGTTCTCATCAGTGTTCGGTATCTGGACAAAGAGGCGCAGTCGGGTGCAGCTGCCGCACAAGAGTGGGCGACGAAGACGACAGGCCCAGTTTCGGGTTCGACGGAATACTCCGCCAAGTACCACGCAGGTGCAGCGGCTGCGAGTAGTGCTGTTGCGACCCAGAAGGCAACCGATGCTTCTGGGTCTGCGTCGTCTGCCGCAGCTTCCGCCACGACTGCCACGACCAAGGCGTCTGACGCTTCAGGTTTTGCCAGTGCTGCAGCGAGTTCTGCAACGACCGCCACTACCAAAGCAAGCGAAGCATTAGCGTCGGCGACAAATGCCGCGTCGTCTGCATCTGCGTCAGCAACTTCTGCCACTGCCTCCGCTGGCTCTGCTGCCACGGCAACTACCAAAGCATCTGACGCAGCAACGTCTGCGGCAACAGCCACAACCAAAGCGACAGAAGCCAGTGGCTCTGCAACTGGCGCTGCAAGTTCGGCCAGTGCAGCGAGCACGTCTGCTTCTCAGGCATCGACTTCGGCCACAAGCGCTGCGACCAGTGCAACAGCATCCGCAACTTCAGCCAGCAACGCTCAGACCTATGCCACGCAGGCACAAGCTGCGGCAGCCAGTGCGCAGGTGTTGGCGCGCGTCCAATATTCCTCAGGCGTGCGCGCCGAGCGAATACTCAGGGACTGTAGCCAGTCTTGAATGACTGACCTGTGGATAAGTTTATCTCACGGATAGTTTTAATACAACTTCATGCT
>Ga0213918_1000035_pt1 | contig 91322 bp, 145 predicted proteins | sample McNCre217MG_FD_163422 | JGI IMG/M metagenome (GOLD analysis project Ga0213918, IMG submission 163422) | Freshwater microbial communities from McNutts Creek, Athens, Georgia, United States - 2-17 MG | ecosystem: Environmental > Aquatic > Freshwater > Creek | place: USA: Georgia | collected... | reverse complement strand
ACTCCCTCTCTAGGGTCTCTTTACGCCACAGAGTCTTCTCTGCGGCTCTTGTGTTAGGCAAAGCTTCTAGCTTGTGCCATTCAAGCCTGCGATACTTGTTGCCCATAAGTCTTCCATGAACTTTAGGTGCACGAAAGTCTTTACCTTGCTCTTTGAGCTTCTCCCATACAACCACCGAGTGATTGTCTTTGTGTGTTCTTGACATTGCTCTCCCCTATGAGTGCGAAAAGACCCCCACCACACATACCTGATAACAGCCACCGAAGTGCTTCTGTCACCTGGCGTTACATGCGGTGAGGGTCTTGCTTGTGTGTGGCAGTAGCTTTTTTGCTACCAGCCTACGATGTATGAGTTGACGCCTTGCTCGACAAGCTGGTTCATCTGCTTGACGATGGTCTTCATACGCTTGTTGGTGCTCTTCTCGTCGTTCAAGAAGGCGGTTGTGCCTGCTGGTGCTGTTAGAGCTAGGGTCTTGCGCAGTGCTACACGCTCGTGCCACAACTCTCGGTAGGTGTTGACCATCTCTGTGGTTACGCCTGCCCCGTGTGTGGCTTTGGCGCGTGGCTTGCGTGGCTTTGGTGCGGCTTTAGCTTTTGCCTTAGGTGCTGGCTTTGCGGCTAGAAGACCACGAACGAACGCTAGGTCTTCAGGGGTTAGAAGCAGTGCTTCGTATCCCTGTGGGATTGTTAGAACTTTGCGAGTTACTGCCACGCTTTCTGCGCTTGCCTGTGCTCTGGTGCTTACTCTGGTCATGATTGACCCTTTCTGTGTGTTTGCTGTGAACGGTTGTTCACAACCTGTGAGTTCGCTGTGAAGCGAAGCCCACGCCTAAAGGCATCTGCATGGCACATGCGCCTAGGCGCAAGCACCGCTAACTAGCAAACACATAAAGCTCGTGTTGCTTATCCACGCATGGCATAGTCGGTGCTCACTAAGTAAGACACTCAAGCATAGGTTCGTTGTTCTGCAACCAGTGAACTCAACTCACACAACGATGCAACGGTTAGCAACCAATGCAATGCACACCATGCGCCCGTGTTACCGACACGGAAACTTGACGAACTCTGAGAGTTCGCTGTGAGTAACAGACCCGATAAAACTAAGTCTGAGAGTTCGCTGATAGACGACACACTCGCCACGGTTGCATGGTTTAGGCGTGTCTTTTTTGCGACATGATTATTATGCCATACCCCCGATTCTCAGAAAAGTATTTTAGACAACGGTTTTTTACAGCGAACCCCCAGGGTTAGTCTGAAAGTTCGCTGAGAGCGCGCCAGGGCGCAGACCTACATCGGGTTACATTTGTTAGGCAGTAGCCTTTTTCGAGCCTGTACGAGCCCGTACGAGCCGTTTTAAGGCATAGGGCGCCCCTGTACAGCCTGTGGGGTCTGTACGAGCCGATACAAAGAGATATAGGGGCGTTTTTACCCTTAATTTGCCCCTGTATTGTGGCACACTTGTTTTATTAGACTTAAGGAGCCCAAAATGGCAAAAAAACCAAACTACGGAGTTAGAAAATTTGGTGTAGGAGCAGCTTTTACAGGTGCCGCTGCCGAAATTGGCCGCAGAGTAGGCGAACACCTTGGTGGACAACCATTCCAGGTAGACGGTACCAAGTCTGTACCTGACGTGTATGGTGGCGCTGCGCACACTGTACCAACTTGGGTAGACGCTACTCAGCCAATGTTGCATGCTGCAGCACAACACGGAGGTAAAGTAGGCGCAGTTGCAGGCACTCTCCTTGGCGCTGGGGTTGCCTACCACTTGCTAAGCAACCAGTTCGGCAAAGGCAAATAGCCACACACACCTATACAGGGGCGTTTAACAGCTAACCAACCAAAAAAAGTACTGGGTCGGAAAAAAGTTTTGCCCCGTTTGGACAATTAATACCAAGAAATACTTTGCGTTAGTTTGTTACAATCTTCTTAGACATGCCAACTGGGTGTCTGTAAATAATACTATGCTACGGGCAGTATGTAACCGTTCGTTCTCATTTGAGATTGTAACCGTTCGCTCTCATAGCACAGCTGTCGTCTAAGGAGACAACGTGTACTATAAAGAATCAGACTGGTCAAAAGACCCAAAGAAGAGCCCTCATGGGGATTTCTACAAAGACTATAAAACTCTCCCCTCAGCAAAGCCCGTTAAAAAGCCTGCGGTAACGGTAAGCGACCTTTTCCCAAGTATTTCTCGTTGGGGTATTGGCTTTGACCCCGTGTTTGCTCACCTACAGTCGTTTACTACGTCGACTAGCGCCCCTTCATACCCTCCGTACAACGTCAAGAAGCTTGAGAACGGAACTTGGCGCATTGACGTTGCTGTTGCAGGCTTCCGCAAGGACGAGCTCAAAATTTGGGTAGAAGACCGCACGCTGACTATCCACTCAGACCCTGTGTTTGGAGAGGTTGACGCAGAGCTGGAAAACGCTGAGGTCATTCACCAAGGCATCGCCCAACGTAACTTCACCTTAAACTTCGCTCTAGCTGACTACGTAGAAGTCGACAAAGCAGAGTACTCTGACGGTATCCTCACAGTCAAACTGACCATGAATCTTCCTGAAGAAAAAAAGCCAAAAGTAGTTGACATTATTTAACGCACATTGTTAAACTAGTATTACTCATAGTTCCTCCTTTCTTTCTATGGGTGTGTGTTGGTTATAGTGCCCCTAGAGTTATCCCCCTTTCCTCTAGGGGCACTTTCAAAACTAAATAATGACCATTAGCTCAACGGCAGAGCAGAGAGCTGTTAACTCTAAGGTTCCTGGTTCGAATCCAGGATGGTCAGCGACCCGCAAAGACGGCAGTGTGGTAACTGCTTAGTCGGAGCTAGCCAGATTGTAGTCTCGGTCTGTTGAAAGGTGGCGAATGCCATGGGACTCGTAGGTTGGGTATACCAATACTTATAGCCTACGTATGCGGATGTAGTTTAATGGAAAAACAAGTCCCTTCCAAGGATTTGATGCCAGTTCGATTCTGGTCATCCGTTCGATGAGAGTGACTTCTCGTGTTAGGTGCTAGTGCCGAATTACTAGATGGTTGGGTCTGTGACCATAGAAGCACAGCGGGTATACCAAACCCCTTAGTTCGTAAGGATACGGCAATGGTGCTCCTACTCGGAGGTAGTAGCGCATAGAGTCGGTGGTGGTAGTCTTGTCAACTACGCACCACAACATATCGGAGTAGAGCAGCTCGGTTAGCTCGCCAGCCTCATAAGCTGGAGGTCGCAAGTTCGAATCTTGCCTCCGAAACAAACAGCAGTTCCTTTCGTAACGGTATGAACAAGATACGCAGCCCTACGGAACTACTGGTCTTACCACCCTTTGCTGCGGCAGGTGATAGGATAACAACTGGATAGATGAAGCGCACTTGGAAAGCTGAAATACCCTTTTCTCGCCTCTCGCTGTCAAGTAATGCGCTAGGCGGTTGCTGCTTCAGAATCACGGCGGCTACTTGCAAGGACACGTCGAAACGCATTGCACCTATTATAGAAGCCCGAAAGGGTCGTATATAATTATGAGCGTTTCTGACGAAGCAGTATCGTCGGGACTGTCCATCTGAAAGGGCTTGAAAAGAATAGCCGTGGGTTAGACTCCCACATCAGAAACGCTTCGCCTTTCCTGCCTTTGCAGGACGGGTAACGGGAGACCTTCGGGTTCTCCTAGCAGGGTTTGGTCTCCCGCATTGCAAATACGGCCAACATATGTAACACCCCGACTTATGTCTGCAACTCGTAACTGAGGGGCACCCCGAAAGGGTTTAAGCCATAAGAGGTAAAAAGGTTTGGTCTCCAGTGTATGCGAAACGACCAGAGCTGTAGTGTAATCAGGTAGCACGGTGCCTCAGGGAGCTCCCAGAGGATGTACACACAGGTTCGAGTTCAAATCTCGACAGCTCACTAAAGGTCGGTGGGATAAGGTGCGCACCATAACCCCACTACGTGCCAATCTGTTATTGGTGACCTTTAAACTTGAGTAAGTCGTTGACCCTCCTACTAGCTGGAGATGCCGATGACTTACTCTTAGGGGCTGCTATGGTTTCGTCATTGTCTTAAAGCCGCTTGTCGGAGGATGATGCACAAGGGTTCGATTCCCTTCAGCTCCACCAATAAGAAACGCCCCTACGTGACCGTAGGGGCGTTCTATGTTTAAGGCTACTGACTGCCCCAACCGCTACCTCGGAAGGTCACAGCGCCCACTCCAGGTAGCTTAGCGCATTGTTCCTGACACTTGTCACACAAGATTTCAGGATTGTCGGACATTCCGTGGTCTACTTCTCGTTTTTCACCACAGGTGTTGCATTTGTAAAGGTATAGCGGCATTACTTATCTCCTGGTAGGACTAGTTTTGTACGGGATAGAACTTGCATCTTGTGCTCGTACTGTTTCATCTCCGACACAAACACTTCGTGACTTTTCATCAAGAAGCTCTTAATAGCCTCACGCTGCTCTTCAATCTTGTTTTTGGTGGCAGTTACTGTGGTTTCATCTAGTTCTTCTAGATTCTTTTCAAATACAGCTACTGCGTAGTCTAGTTCGCGCTGGGCGTTGGCTGCTTGTAGCTGTGCGGCTTCCCAGCGCGCCTCTGCTGCTTCTTTTTTCTGCTCTGGCTTAGACATAAGGTGTAATGTCCCTAATTAGGTCTGGCTTTGGCTTAGCACCGACTTTAGTCCAGATGTGCTCACCATTCTTGTACAGAATCATTGTAGGGATGCTGTTGATTCCCAGTTCTTCTACAAGCCCAGGGTTTTCATCCGCATTTACTTTCACCACGGTTAGCAGCGCCACATCACGTTCTAGTTCTTCTAGGATAGGCAGCATAACCTTACATGGCTGGCACCAGGTTGCCCAAAAGTCCACCAGGACTAGCGGTTGGTTGAGGACATCCTCATCCCACGTTTCTTTTGTTATGTCTTTCATTCTTCTCCTTACGGGGCCACACGGCCGTTTTTAACAAAGCTTGAGTAAGTTATAGGCATCATTTCTACAAAATGCTCTTCCATTTGACGAGCTACTTCTGCAATCTCCCACTGAGGAAACGATGGGTAAGTGCCCTGCTCTTCTGAACGAAGGCTAAGGAAGTTCATCAGGCTACGAGCGTTCATAGTGACGTACATAGAACTGTAGATGTTTAGTGGAAGTACCATACGGGCTACTTCACGTGCTACACCTGCTGACAGCATAGTCCTGTACGCTTCGTAAGCACCCGTAGATTGGTCAGTAATGTTGTAATCAACAGTATTCATCTGTACGTCATCGCCATCTTCAAAGGTGTAAGCACCAGGCTTACCAATCTGAATGAGCTTACGGTTCTCGTCTGGAACGTAGAACACAGGCTCTAGCTCCTTGTAGCGACCACTCTCTTCGTTATAGGACGCCATACGGTGACGCATAAACTCACGGAATACGAAGATTGGGGCTTCAATGCGGAAAGTAAACACAGCGTGCTCAAAGGGCGAGCCGTGGCGGTCACGCATCAAATAGTTGATTAGCCCCTCATCCCTGGAAGCGTCATCAGCCACGCTACCACTGCTAACACGAGCACTGCGTACAACGCTGTGGTCCCCTCCCATTGAGTCAATTAGTTCTACAGCCATGTCTGAGCGGTATGTCATGTTGTGTTCCATATTATTTCACCTTGTAAAAAAGAATAACGAATACGTGTTTACCCCAGTAGAAGTCTAGAGTCCACTTGTTGGTGCTTACAGGCTTCCATAGTTGGACTCCGTAAGCTGGTGCGTCGTTTTGATAGTACCGCATCTACTTATTTCACTTTTCGGAAAATTGGGCGAGCCAGTAGGATTGTTCCTACCCATGCCCAATAGTTTAGTGGATTTTGAATCAACGCCATTACAGTCAATGGCAATAGAAATAGTGTTAGTAGACTCACAATAAGTTTGGCGATTAGTGTTGTTGCTTTGTCTTTACTCATAGTTGTTCTCCGTTTTCGATTTTCTTCCTGCGAGTAACTGATTTGGTCTGAGGCTCGTCTTTCAACGACAAAAAGTGCTGAAGACGTTGACGGTTGTAGTCCGAATAGTGGTCGTTTAGTGCCATAAGGTCTAGCTTCAGCTTCATGTATTTGATAGCGTCTTTGCTGTAGTACTCACCCTCTTTTGCAGGGCGTAGAGGACCTTTTCTGTCAAACCAGCTCCACTTGATTACAAAGAGCCATTGCTTTAGTGTTTTTGGCTGGATGAACTCTCGCAGGGTGTGGCGAGACTTTGTCATGCGTGTTAGGTATTGATTTGTAGCATCGTTGTTCATTTGTTTTCCCCTTTAATAAGAGCAGAAATCATTTTCTTGTGGTCATAATCTAGATAACCCCAAACATCAGAGTTTTCTAGCCTCACGGTGATGTTATGTTCAGTGAGTTTTCCGCCCATACGAACACGCTCAGAACGCCATTTAGCAAACTCTTGACCGCCAATCTTGTAGGCAAGCCATAAAGCGAGTTTTAACCTCATTTACTTCTCTCCTTTGATAAAAGCGATAAACCGTTCCCAAATAGACGGAGTGTGAACTACACGGCACTTAACACAGTCCTGACGGAAACCTTCAACATCTGGGTACCAGATTTGACCGAAAGCACCCTTTTCTTCACAGGTAGGGCAAAAGTCTTGATAAGGCATGTCCTTTACCTTTTCACGCCAGTCTTTAGGCATAGTATCCCGCCAAGCACGTTCTGTTTTAGTTAGTGGTCGGTTTTCTTCCTCATTCCAATCCAAAAACTTTAGGATGACCCACTTTGTGACTGGAGTAGTTGCTGTGTGATAGGAGTAAAGGTCGTAAACTAACTCCCACCTCTGGTTACATTCGCACTGCCATACAGAGCCAACGTCTAGGTGACGTTCTGCGACAGGTGGAATACACTTGTGAACTTCGTAAATGATTTTTCCGTTCATTTGTTCTCTCCTTTGATAAGCCCCACAAGGTCAGTTGTAAGTTCTTGTGGGCTTCCATTTCCATAAATGTGATATGCCAAAATCGAATAGGTTTCATCTTCTTCTAGCAGTTTGATAATACGTTCACGTTCACGAATAACCCCCAAATCAAAAAGGGTCTGCGACTGGTCTAAAGACTGACGACGGCTCAACTCTGAATCGCCAATCTCACCATCAAGCCATTGCTGATAGTTATCGCTCATTAGTTTCCTCCTTTGATAAGAGCAATAAGATGCTTGGTAGGGAATGGACGAGGGCAATCTCCCTCACCGCACCATTTAGATTTACCATGCTTCTTCAGCAGTTTGATAATGCGTTTTTCAGTTGCTTTGACAGCAGATAGTTCTAGAGCATGAACCTCTTCTAGCGTAAACAGCTTACTCATGTTATTCCTTTCATAGAACCCCTACGCAGAATCGAACTGCGACTGAGAGGGTAGAAACCTCTTGTAAGAGTCCATCATTAGGGGCTAAAAATCGTGCTCTTCGTATGATTCCAACATACCAGCTTTTTCTACTCTGCGCCAATGCTCACGAGTTCTATGGCAGTTAGCACAAACTAAATCGCATTTGGCCATTTCCGCTTTTACTACATCAATGCTATTGGTGTACGTTTTGTAGTTAGCAATGCCAAACAACTTTACAAAATCAGGACGGTGGTCATACTCTAGGATGTAGTACGCGTAAAACTGCCCGCAATCTGAGCATGGGTTAGTTTCTTTTTGGTGACGTACATACTTGTCAATAGTTCCACGTAAAGCAGTTGTTCGGGTTTTAGTTTTAGCTTTTTGCCCTAGCCCTAAATGGTACGAGATGTTGCCTTTAGAAGTTCCTACAGCATGCGCAATTTGGTTGTAGCTGAAGCCTTTAGCTTTTAGCTCTCGGATAGTTTTACCTAAGTGTTTTGGCGCAGCCATGTTACCTCCGTGTATGATACCAGACTACCGCTTAGCCCAATAAGTAGCAAGTAGTTTGCCATACTTAGAAGATGAGTAAAAACAACGAGTTTGAACTGCAAAAACCTTTGCATAAGAGGACCGCTACTGTGCTGTTTGACCTAGACGGCACTCTTGCAGAAAACATGAAATATGAGAAGCATCACAAGGGCAAAAATGGTAAACACCCAGGATTTGCTCAAGAAGCTTTGAACGTAGGGGTCAATGAGGACATCCTAGATAAAATGCACAAAGCTAAGTCTGCTGGAGATAACGTGGTTATCCTCACTGCTCGTAGCGCGCATTATCGTGAAGAAACTAAAAAGTGGCTACACAAAAACCACATTCCTTATGATGCGCTCGTTATGCGCCCAACGGATGACGCTAAAGAGAGCGATAAGAAACTTAAGCGGGAACTTCTAGAAGAAGACATCTTGCCTAAGTTTGACGTAAAAAAAGCGTACGATGACAAAAAGAAAAACGTTAAAATGTTCAGAAAATTGGGCATTGATGGAAAGTTGGTCAAGGAATGAGTGGAGAGATGCTAAGCTGCGCACAACTGAGAGCTGCGTCAGCTAACCAAGGGGTTTACGATGATAAAGGTTCCCAGTCTAACTCTGGCTCAGTAAGCCTAGTAGGGTCAGCAACAGGGCCTTCAGACACCACTGTGAAATACGGGGAAAAAGCATGACCGCACCACTACAAGGTCACCCTGTATTGGCAGGCCAGTTTGCAGAACCTCACTTACAAACCACTGGAATGTACGCAGGTCCTAGAGGAGAGGTCCTACCAAGAGGTGCGCTAAACCCTCCTCAAGATACTACCGTCTATGCAGGTTCGTCTGGAATCTTCTGGGACCAGATGCCTGCCGTAATCTCAGGTGCAACAAACTACGCTGGGGTTAGCACGATTACAGGAGTGCCTATGGGAACTCCTGAAGACGCGGAGTCTGGTAAAGTAGGTGGAGGTGCTGCAAAAGCACAAATCCCAGATTATGGTGGCACAGCTGCCTATTAAGGAAAAAAGGAAAAAGATGAAAGCTATTGACGCAATCAACAAACTGAAAAAATACGAAGGTAAGCCTCGTAAAGTTTACCCTTGGCTACCAACTGTTTGGGCACAGGGACACGAGTATGACTGTGCTGCCGCTGTCTCATGGGTTCTAGGAATTACTCCTGAGATTGTCTCATGCGGTGACCTTGTAGACTACTTTAAGCACAAGAAGCAGTGGTTCACTTCAGGTGTTCCAGTTGCTGGTGACCTTGTTATTTTTGACTGGGAAACTGCTGCCAAAAACCCTAAGGCGACTATGGGTCACGGCACTATCAACCATGACCACGTTGGCATTGTTATCAAAGCTGATAAGAATGGTGTTTGGGTTGTGAGTGCAGACTCAACTACTCCAACCCCTGGTCTGGTGTCGGAATACAACCACAGTATTAGCTATCGCTACATCTTGGGTTATGGACGCCCAGGTTACGCCAAATAATGCTTGAAAGAAAACCCCTAGCGCCTAACAACCGCAAGCCGCCTAAATTGGGAACAGAGTTTACTCGGGCAGTAAAACTGTACGATAAATCTCCTATCAATAAACCTAGTATTAGGCTTTGGGCCCGTAGTGGTCGTCAAAACTCTGAAGGTTTTGGTGGCGGTAACCGCATTACCTAACATTTACCCTGTATAAAAGCCCTCTATAAGTCACAATCTTATAGAGGACTTTTATTTTTTAAAGGAGACATTATGTCAGCCAAAACTATTGCCACTATTAAATCAGCTTTTTTCTCGTATCTTGAGGCTGGAGTTGCTTCGGCAGTAATCCTTTTCCTTAACGGTGGCGTAAATCAGCCACTTGACCTCTTGTGGGCGTTCCTTGCAGGGTTTATTGGCCCTATTGTAAAGGCCCTTAATCCTCTGGATAAAGCATTGGGTATTAACACCAATAACCTTCCAAAACCAGCTACTGGTGATGTGCAAACAACCGCTATTGCGGAAGACATCGCTGCTAAAGTCACTGCTGAAGTCGAAACTGCAGTAGAGCCTGCAATTGACGCAGTAGCTAAGAAGATTGTTAAGAAATAGCTTCCAGTAAAACTAGGTAGAAAAGTCGGTGAACCCAGTGGACTGGTTACAAATTTTTGCACTAATTGGCGTAGGAGTTACCATTATTGGAGGAATCGTGGGATTTCTTAGATGGATTACCACCAGAGTGCGCAACTTTGAAGAACAAGTAAACATTTTTATGCGTGACTGGCAGGGTGAGCCTGCTGCTCCTGGCAGAGATGCTGTTCCTGGTGTTATGGCCAGGCTAAATAACATCGATGGTGAGCTTAAGCACAATGGGGGTTCTACCATGAAAGACGCAGTAAAACGTATTGAGCGCACTCTGGAAAACATTGAGCACCGACTTATAGACGGTGACGAAAAGTTTAACAAGGTAGAATCAGAAATAGCCGAGATTAAAAGGAACGCAAATGAGCATTAATAGTACAGGTGCGGGCGGTCTGCTAATGGCCTTAGGCAGAGGATTCGACAATGTCATGTCTATGGGCAGTAAGCACCAGCAAGAACTGCAGAAGATGGCTGTTCAGCACCACTTTGATTCACTAAAGCTAGGGCAAACTCACCAAAATAACATTGCTCTTGCTACACACAAAGTTGCTGGGGAGATTGTAGCTGCCCGTGCAAAGCACGACCTTTCTGAGCAGGCTAGAGACAATGAGCACCAAAGACTAATCCAGAGAACTCAAGCTGGAAGTTTGGCAAAAATTAACGAAGGTCGTGCTACTGCGAACAGCCGTAGAGCAGATGTTCGTCTGGCTATGAAGCACCTAGAGTCTGGGGTTACGCTAAGAAACGGCTCATTCTCTGTGGATAGACCTGACCCAACTAAACTTGCCAGTGCTAAAGCTAGAAAAGAAGCCGTCATTGCGCACGTTAAGCTGAACAACGATAAGCGTGTTGGTCTAGCTAAGAAACAGTCTAGCTACGCTAACCTCGTTCAACTTCACGGTGGTCAGGAAGCATTGGCCAAAGAAGCCATCAGTAACCACGAAAAAACTTTGAATGCCCCAAAACCTACCCCTAAAGGAAAGCCTTAATCATGGCAGTATGTGCTAACTGTACTCAAGAAGCCCTGTATACTTACCCTGTTAGTGCAGGCTACAACCTGCACTATTGCCAGTACCATCTGCCGAAGTTCCTAACCTCTCGCAGAGATGCTGGTCTTTTACCTATAATTGAGGACGCTCCTGCCCCTAAAGCAAAGAAAAGCGCAGCAGTAACACCTGAGGAACCTAGTGCCCTTAATTAGAAAGTTCGCTGTTCAGGGACATGCCGTCCCTAATGGCCCACACAGACCTCAAGGTCCGTTTCCACAGGAAATTTTTGCGCAAGCTCCCGTGGTTTACGACGACTCTCACTCGGACTCATTACACGAAGCATTAGACGATGTCCGCATGTTTGTTTGCAAATTTTGCGGAGATGTTCTCTACGAGGAAGAAACCGATAATCATGATTGCGAAAGCGAGTAAATAATGCCATCAAACAGCGGTCACGCTACTGATACTTCAGGCAACATCCAAGTGGATTTTGTTTGGGGAAACTTCCCAAGTCAGCCTAATGACTTGCGTACCACCAACACTGACACTGCAACTGCTACCTCTACCACTGACCCAGTGACTGGTGGAAGCAAGCGCCTTGTGCCAGGAAAATCTAACCACGACATTGTTCTTGGTGCATGGAACGGCTACCCTAGCTATGTTCCAAACGACCTAGGCGAGTTTACTGGAACTGCCTACAACTACACCCCTTTCATTGCTGTGCCTAACGTTCTAGGTCTTGTCCTGGCTGATGCCAAGGACGGTCTTCGTGACTCAGGCTACCAGGACGCTAACGTTAAGACTGGTACTGCACAGACCAACACTGCTAAAACTGTTACTGCGATTGCTCGTACCGCTGGTTCGACCACCGCAACTATCACCGCCACTGGCGCTGGTGCACAGTACCCTGTAGGAACCAAGATTACTATCTCGGCACTTACTACCCCTAACACTGAGTTCAACGGAACTTGGACTGTTACCGCTGCTGCGACTAACACTGTTTCATTCGTATCGAGTGCTTCAACAGTTGTTTCACAGTCAGCTCTAACTGGTTCAGTTGTTGGTGTAACTGGAACTATCTTCTCACAAAGTGTAGCTCCTTTGGCTAACTCGATTACTGGTACTGCTGACATCACTGTCGTAGCTTACGCATAGTAGGTACTAATGGCTAACGCAGGCGTTCCACCAGAAGGATGGTCTTCATCCGAGGTGCAACGCCTGCGTTATGCACATGACGCTACTACTTCGTTTGCTCCAATAGACCAGGCTTCTTTGGGAAGATACGCCCCAAAATACGAAGAAGATTACCGCGATAGAACTAGAACGTTCACAGATGCTGCTGGAATCACGTACGAAGAAGACTACGCTGCTCCTGAAGCTCCTGCAAGGTTAACTGACTTACCAACTTCTTCTACAAACGTGAACAAACCTAGAACAGTTGCCGCAGGCTATGACGCTAAAAGACAGGTCATGACCGTGGTATTCCGTGATGGAACGGTGTACAACTACTACGATGTAACTACCGACCAATGGATTGGTTTTCACAACTCAATCTCAAAAGGTCGCCCATGGCTAAATAAGTTTGGCCCAAACACCCCAGGTGAGTTTATCCACCACAGGCAGGGTCCTGCCGACATGTCAAATGTCGACCCTAGAGATGCACAAGAAATTTATGCAGTGGTTGCCACTGCCCAGACCAGATACAAGACTAAACGTTTCTACAAAACTCAGTCTGGTGGTAAAACTATTGTGGCTCAAAGAGTGCTGAAAAATGCGCACTCACTTTCTAAACTTTCTCCTAATAGCCAAGTGTCTAAAGGTTACGGAGTTAATCCAGCAAAGAACAAAGGTAAAAACCCCAAATAGGAACACAATGCCAAAAATACACAACATCGGAAAACAACACTTTGTACAAGTACTCACTAACTTTAGAGTTGTCTGGGGTAAAAAAGTAGTAGTTCGAGGCTACACTAACGAAATCGATTACCCATTCAGGCACTCTTCGCCACTTATAGTAAGACTGCCTTTTCACAAGGCACTAGTATTGGGTAAGTGGGCAGGCCACTATACGGATGAAAAAACTGCGCTAAACGCAGCGATACATGGACGGGTATTAACTGATGAAGATTTTGAAGAGGGCTGGACAGCCCCAGCTTACCGCAATTCAGAGAAGAGTAGCTAGCCTAGCTACTCCTGAGCTAGTCTCTTGGGTGGAGAACGCTCTTTACACTATTGGTAAAGAGATAACCCACCACCAAAAGACGCGAAACATTGACGCGCTTTATGAGATGGAGCTTGGGGCACAGGCGCTACTCGCTATTACACAAGAGTTGAAAAAGAGAGCTGAGAATGAACTTCGCTAACGAAGAATCCCAGTTTGAAGAGATTACCCCAGAATACTTCTCTGAGGGGCACGAATCTCAGTTTGAAGAGTTTGAAGAAGACGTACTTGATGAGCTTACCCAAGATTTTGTGGATGGGCTAATCGATAAGATGATGAAGTTCATGGTGGTTCTTGTAGGCCATGCGCTTCACCCTTACCAAATACCTTTGGCTAGAAGAATGATGGAATCAGTCATTATTGGCGACGGTGCCGAAGTAACTGCGCTAGCAGCTCGTCAGTCAGGCAAATCGGAAACGGTAGCAGATACCGTAGCTACGCTAATGATTCTTCTGCCTATCCTTTCTTCTCGGTACCCAGACCTTTTGGGAAAGTTCAAAGACGGACTGTGGGTAGGACTTTTTGCACCTACTGAAGGTCAGGCAGAAACCCTTTTTGGCAGAACCGTAACTCGTTTGACTTCTGAGAGAGCACGAGAGGTTCTGGGAGACCCTGACATTGATGACTCTGCAGCACGTGTTGGTGGAGTTACTAAAACTATCAAGCTCAAGCGTTCTGGGTCGATTATGACCATGATGACCGCTAACCCTAGAGCAAAGATTGAGTCTAAGTCGTTTCATCTTATTGTTATTGACGAATGCCAAGAAGCTGATGACTTTGTGGTTGCCAAATCAATTAGCCCTATGTTGGCGTATTACGCTGGCACAATGGTAAAAACAGGAACTCCTACCACCTCTAAAAACAACTTTTACAAAGCTATCCAGCTAAATAAACGAAAACAAACTGGGCGAGGTGTTCGACAAAACCATTTCCAATGGGACTGGCGTGAAGTAGCCAAGGTTAACTCTAACTACGCTATTCACATTGAAAAAGAAAAACTGCGTATCGGAGAGGACTCTGATGAGTTTCAGATGTCGTATAACTGCAAGTGGCTTCTTGAACGAGGTATGTTTGTTACATCTACCATTATGGATGAGCTGGGTGATACTTCTCAAGAGCTCGTCAAGTCATGGCATTCCACCCCTGTTGTGGTCGGAATCGACCCTGCTAGAAAAATGGACTCCACTGTTGTCACAGTTGTCTGGGTGGACTGGGACAGACCTGATGAGTTTGGTTATTACGACCACAGAGTTCTCAACTGGCTGGAACTACAAGGCGATGACTGGGAAGAGCAATACTTTCAAATTGTTAACTTTCTTCAAAACTATGACGTACTCGCAATCGGAGTAGACGCCAATGGTGTTGGTGACGCAGTAGCTCAACGTTTGAAAGTACTACTAGGAAGAGCAGAGGTTATTTCTCTAACATCGTCTCCAAGTGAACAGTCTTCTAGATTCAAGCACCTGCAGGCACTAATCCAGAGAGGAATGCTGGGCTACCCTGCCCATGCTAAGACTAGGCGACTACGTGTATGGAAACGTTTCTACCAGCAAATGAACGATGCTGAAATCCAGTACAAGGGACCAAACTTCATGGTTGCTGCGCCAAAAGAAGCTTACGCCCACGATGACTTTGTAGACTCATTAGCTATTGCGTGCAGTTTGACTAAAGAACTTACGATGCCAGAAGTTGACGTTAGCACTAGCCCATTCTTCTAATCATTATCTGCAATCTTTTTTAGCAACAAAAACCAAACATAGTTCGTTAAAGTGTTTAAAGGAAATACTAGTTCCTTTCCCACCCTATTTAAGGAGTTCCCATGGGTCTCGCCCCTGCACCACAATTCCCAGAGCGTGCGCCACAGGCGTATGAACTAAAGCCAGCTGGAAACCTAGAGCGTCGTGGACCTCTTCGTTTTGAAGAAGGCATCGCAACCGACACTGACGTACCTAGTGACTTTCAGGTAGGAATCCAGAATGGCTTTGCAGCTGCTCCAGGTCGCCCAAACCGTAACGCTCCAGTATGGCAGAAGCCTGCTGCTGAAACCTTGAGCGAACGCGCTCACGTAGGTTCGGCATCATGGATTGAAGCTCCAACCTTCCTTTCAGAGTTTGCTCACGGCTCGTTCTCACAGAACGCAGAACAGCTTATCGAAACCAAGGTTGTAACTGGTGGACGCAACGTCCGCTTGAACGCAACTGTAGTAAACGACTAAAACCGTTTAGTACCTTATCCCTACTTTATGAATGTAAAGTAGGGATAAGGACATTGGTTGAGGAGCTCGCATGTCACAGGTACCACTAAACGAAAAGCTTTACGCCATGGTTGTAACCCAAGCTAAAGCCAAATATAGAATCTACCCTAGCCCAGGTGCATCGCACTGGGTACACCGTCGTTACCTTGAACTTGGCGGAAAGTTCCAAGACTCTACCGATGTGACTTATCGCAAAAAGCTTGCTGCTAAAGCGGTAGAAGCTGCTCGACACAAAAAGCTTGCCCATGGGGAAGACCGTAAGAGCGAGCCCAAAGATTCAAAAAAAGAAAAGCTAGCAAAGCTCAAAAAGAAATCTGGAGATAAAAAGTAATGTCTTTTACAGACTTTTCTCCACCTAGTTATAGAGCTGCGTCATCTGACCTAACCATCTCTATTTCACCTCTTGGTCTAGTAGAACTTGCTGATGAAGAGTTCGAGGTTCACGGTCCTCGCTTAAACCGTTACTCGCTTAACTGGGCTATGTACCTCGGACACCACTGGGGCTATCGTAGAGAACAAGGCGAAATGCAAATTTCGCTCAACTACTACAGAACTTTCTTAGACTATATTTCCAGATTTACTTTTGGTAATGGAGTTCACTTCCGTAGCCCTAAAGCTACTGAGGCAATCATCCCAGACCGCCTAGAGAGAGTTTGGACCGTAGACAACGACAAACAGCACATCCTATTTGAGATGGCTCAGCTTGGCGGTATTACTGGTGACTGTTTCGTTAAGGTTGCTTACGAAGAGGCTTGGGAAGACAGCATTGGACGTTACCACCCTGGAAGAGTTCGCATCCTTCCTTTGAACTCAGCATTTGCTTTCCCTGAGTTCCACCCACATGACAGAACCCGCCTTCTTCGCTTCAAGCAGAAGTACCGTTTCTGGGGAACCTCACTAGAAGGTACCCGTCAGGTATTCACTTACACCGAAATTCTTACTGATGACGTTATTGAGGAGTACGTTAATGATGAGCTTATTGACAGCCGCCCGAACCCTTTGGGTCAGATTCCTGTTGTCCACATTCCTAACATTCCTGTATCTGGTTCGCCTTGGGGTCTTTCAGACGCTCACGACATTATTGCCATAAATCGTTCGTACAATGAAATCGCCACTGACATAGCGGACATTGTGAACTACCATGCAGCTCCTGTAACAGTTATCGTTGGAGCAAAAGCCTCTAACCTTGAAAAGGGTGCTAAAAAGGTTTGGGGAGGTCTCCCTAAAGACGCAAGCGTGTTCAACCTTGAAGGTGGCGCAGCAGGTATTCAGGGTGCGCTAGAGTTCATGGACAGACTAAAGATGTCTATGCACGAAATCATGCAGGTTCCAGAAAATGCTCTAGGGCAGTCTCAGGCAATCTCTAACACCTCAGGTGTTGCTCTTTCTATCCAGTTCCAGCCTCTAATGAACCGTCACACCCAGAAGGTGTCGCAGTATGGTCGAGGACTTGAGAGAATCAACGAGCTAGTCATTCTTCAGCTTGCAGTCAAAGAGCCTCAGGCTTTGATGTATGACCCTGAAAACGATGGTCCTATCAAGGAAGGCCAGCTACCACAGCTGGACCCTAACGACCCTCTTACTTACATTACTTACGCCCACTTCCCTCCTCCACTACCTCTAGACAAGCTAGTTCTTTTGAACGAGCTTTCGCAGAAGATGTCGATGGGGCTTGAGTCCAAAGAAGGCGCATTGCGCCAGCTTGGCGAAGAGTTCCCTGAAGAGAAGTTGCAAGAAATTCGCGCTGAGCTTATGGCTGATGCTGAGGCTGAGGGCGCACTCAACTTGCTAAAGGTTCAGATTAACAAGCAGATTATGGACTTGACTGGAATGATGGCGGGACCTGATGGTTCAGCTACTCCTATCGACCCTATGCTACTTGGCGATGGGGATACCTTAGGTGATGGTCAGATTGGGCCTCAGGGTGAAGACCCTGCTGCTGGAGAAATTGCACAGCAAAGTGCGATGGCTGAGCAGGACATTAGAGAAACTTTGGTTAAAGAAGCTTACGGAAGTAACGTTCCGCAACGCAGAGTAGTAAAAAACTCTGACGATAACTAAAAAAGTTCTAGTTTGCAGTGAGTTTAGGAACATTTGTTTCTAAATTTAGGGTGAACTAGTTCAGTAACAAACTGACAAGGTCATGTGGCATTAATTCGGAAGACGACCAAGAAAACGAAAAGAGTACATTTATGGAAAAAGATACTGTGGGCGTAGATACCTCAAGCCCAAGCGAAGCATTCAACGCTGAGATTAGCACTTCAACTAACCCTGACAACGACACTATTGCCAAGCGCATTCAGGAAGCTCGTAAGCAGGAGAAGGACAAGCTGTACCCTCAACTTGAGAAGCTTCAAGAAGAAATCTCAAATCTTCGTAAAGAGCGTGAAGAAGTTGCTTCTAGAGAAGCTGAGCGTGAAGCGGAACGTGCCGCAAAGCGTGCAGAGCGTGAAGCAGCCCGTAAGGCCCAGCAAGAAGATGAGATGTCTGCCAAGGAGTATGTGAAGACCAAAGAGTCTGAATGGCAGAAACAAATTGATGCAGAGCGCCAAGAACGTGAACGAGCATTTGCACTTCTACAGCGCGAGCGTGACTATCAGGAACTGCAGAACTATCGTTTGCAGCGCCTTGAAGCAGAACGCGACAACATCATGCCTGAGTTGGTTGACCTAATCAACGGCAATTCTAAGGATGAAATCGAGCAGTCAATCCTTAGTCTCAAGGAACGTACTGCGAAAATCTTAGATTCTGTTTCGCAAGTTGCGCAGCAGAGTCGAAAGGAAATGGTTGGTGCACGTGTAACGTCGCCTGCCTCTGGACCCCTCGACAACGACTCGTCATCAAGTATCCCCCAGGACATTTCAAACATGTCAATGGCAGACTACATCAAGAACAGGGATAAACTCCTTCGTTCAGGCTCAAATAATAGAGGTCAGGGTCTTTTCGGAAACTAACTCCGAGAAAATCACTACATCAATCTAACCGAAAGGAAACCATCAAATGGCGTCAGCTATTACTGGTTCAGGTCAGCTCGCAGCTGCCCCTACCGCGTATTCTGGTTCAAACAGCCAGCTATCGCAATCAATCCAAACCATCTGGTCGAAGGAAATCCTTTTCCAGGCAATGCCAATCCTCCGCTTCGAGCAGTTCGCTGTTAAGAAGACTGAGCTTGGTGTGTCACCTGGTCTACGTGTTAACTTCCTACGTTACAAGAACTTCGCAGTGGACGCGACTCCACTTACCGAAGGTGTTCGTATGACCACTAACGCACTTACCGCAGAGCAGATTGCTATCACCGTTGCTGAGCACGGCTACGCTACTGCTGTTTCGGAACTTCTATTGAACGCTTCGTTTGATGACGTTATGGCTTCGGCTTCACGTCTCCTTGGTCGTCACATGGCTCAGTACTTGGACATCCAGGCACGTAACACCCTTTCGGCTGCTACTTCAGCATCGTTTGGTTACGACCGCTCGGGTTACACCGCTGCAACCACCTACAACACCTACGCTGAAGGTACCGTTGGTACCAAGATTAGCGACCTAAACGGTAACTTCAAGTTGACCACTGGTGCTATCAAGGACTCGGCTCTTGTTCTTGCTTCAAAGAACATCCCAAGAATCGGTGAGACCTACGTTCAGTTCATCCACCCTAAGCAGTCACGTGACCTTCGCTCGAACCCAGAGTTCATCGAAGTTACCAAGTACGCTGCTCCAGGTAACTTCATGCTAGGTGAAATCGGTCGTCTATACGACGTCGTATTCATCGAGACCACTCAGGTTAACCAGTTTGCTGCTGCAAGCGTCCTTAACTACACCTCATCGGTTGGCGACATCAACGCATCAGGCAACAGCTACGGCCAGACTGGTGTTCCAGTGGCTGCTAACACTGACCCAGGTGCTGGTGGTAACCCATCAGGTTACCCAGGTTCAGCTAACCCTAATGGTGGCGCAAACAGCACCGTTCCTGCATCAGCTACCTCACCTGCAACCAGCTCAACCGTTTACGAGTCAATCATGATTGGTGACAACGCATTCGGTCACGCTATTGCACTTCCAGTTGAGCTCCGTGATGGTGGTGTTCTAGACTTCGGTCGTGAGCACGCTCTAGCATGGTATGCTATCTGGGGTCTAGGTATCATTACCGACCAGGCTATCAACAAGGTTTACACCAACTAGTAGCCAATCGTGGAGGGGGCCCTTCGGGGCCCCCAACACAAACATCTAAAAACTAACAGGAAGATTACATCGTGGCAAATTCACCAACAAGTCCAGCAGACACTACTGGCCGCGCAGCAGAACAGGCTGCAAAAGCACGAGCTAAAGAGCTTGCAGACCGCAAAGAAGAAGTTGCTCTATCTCGTAAGATTGAGCAAGAAAGTCTTGAAAAAGACGTCTTTGACCCAAAAACCCCTGACAAGCCAATTCTCCTTGACGAGATTGAGTACGTCGGAGTTTCTGTCAACAACGACAAAGTTGTAATCCGTACTATCACCGACATTGAAGACATGACTTACGGTGTTATCAACGGAACTCCTCAGAACTTCACCTTTAAAAATGGTGTTAAGTATTCGGTCCCTCGTGACCTCGCAGAGTACTTGCAGAGTAAAGGCTACCTCTGGCTTAACTAGCCCCTTAGTCTGTCCACTCTGCTGGTTACCGCCCTCCTCACCAGCAGGGTGGACTTTTTACGTTTGCCCTGTATTTTGACCCATTATCAGGGATTATAGAAGTATAAATATTTTGGAGGATTCGTGGCAACGATTTCTAGTTTGGTTAGCCGTGTTCGGCTAGAACTTGGTGACCTCGGCAAAGCCTTTATTGAGCAGTTTGTTGCTGATGGTACCACTAACCGTTTTGAGTTGCACTACTCTCCTATTGACGCACAGACAGTTATCGTCAAAAAAGATGGCGTAGACGTTAGCAACACTTCCTACATCGAAGAGTCCACAGGAATCTTGACTCTGACTACCGTTCCTGCTGATGGTGCTGAAATCACCGTTACTGGAACATACTACCGTTATTTCACAGGTACTGAGCTATCTAGCCTAGTCACAGACGCTGTCTCACAGCACTCTGCAGGGCACGTAAACTCTTTAGGGCAGAACTTGACGGGGGATACTCTACCGACCATTGAAGAGTACCCTGTGGCCATTTACGCTACTTCTCTGGCCCTATACACCCTTGCTACTGATGCCTCGTTTGACATCGACATTGCTGCACCTGATGGCGTGAGCATTCCTCGCTCGGAACGTTACCGCCAGTTGATGGAAATGGTACAGCAACGACAAGCCCAGTACAAAGAGCTATGTGTTCAGCTCGGTATAGGCATGTACAAAATTGATACGTTTACTGTTAGACGTATCGCAAAATCTACGGGAAGATACGTTCCTGTCTATAAGCCTCAAGAAGTGGACGACCGCTCGTATCCGTTGCGCGTTCACGACCAGCTACCTACTTACGGAGATAAGCCACCAGCATGGCCTACTACCGTCCCTCAGTTCACTGCCTACCAAGGTAGAGCATGGACTGACACAATCACATTTAGCGGTGCATACACAGGATTCACCTTCCTATGCAACTTGCTTAATCAGCGTGGCAGTGTACTGGTCGTTCAAAATATTAGTATGTCCGTTTTGGACCATGGGAACGGTACCTACACTGCCACGGTCTCTTTGACCGCTGACCAAACTTTGCGTTTGGCTGGTCGCACTTACCTATCGCTATCATCTGTTGACCCTAACACTAGCGCACAAGTAGAGATTGCTGGTTCAGACTTTTACACTACTAGAGTTAGCGAAGTAATCCTATGAGTGTAAACCCATCAACACCGCCAGATAGCGTACCGCAAAATCCTGCAGTAGATGTCTCGCTTTTAGGAACTTCTCCAAACCCTAGTAGCCCAGGCTATCCTGCTATTGACATTTCTTTGCTACCAGGTGTACCTAACCAAAGAGGACCTCAGGGTATTCAAGGTGTTCAGGGAACTCTTGGTGCTCAAGGAACTACTGGTGCACAAGGCATCACTGGTGCCCAAGGTGCAACAGGAACCCAAGGTGCAACAGGAACTCAAGGTGTGCAAGGAACCACAGGGTCTCAGGGAACTACGGGAAACTTTGGTGGGGCTACATTTTCCTATAATTTTTTAACGGACACCGTCGACTCTAACCCAGGTTTGGGTAACTTAAAGTTTGACGCAGCGTTACCGTCATCAACTCAGTTGTTTATTTCATACTACGATAGCTCTGGAGTTGACGTCTCAGCGTTTCTTACTACCATTGACGACAGTAGCTCACCTATCAAGGGCACATTTAAACTATCTGCTAACGGTAATCCAAATAACTTTGCCTACTTTTCTATAGTAGGTAACCACTATCACCATGACACTTACTTTGAAGTACCTATTGCGTACGTATCTGGTCCAGCCACTACTTTTGACAACTTACTCCCAGTAAGCATAACTTTTGCTAGAAATGGAGACATTGGGCCAACTGGCGCTCAAGGTATCCAAGGTGCAATTGGTGCACAAGGTATTCAAGGAACTATCGGCAGTACTGGCATACAAGGAGTCCAAGGAGTTACTGGGCTCACAGGACTTCAAGGTGCGACTGGTGCCCAAGGTGTCACGGGAGCTCAAGGAGTTCAAGGAACCACAGGTATCCAAGGTGCCACTGGCACTCAAGGTTCCACTGGAGTCGGAGCTCAAGGTACCCAAGGTATTCAAGGTATTCTTGGTAGCACAGGTACCTCGGGTATCCAAGGAGCAACAGGTCCTTCGGGTGTTCTGTCAGTCTCTGCACCAATCACTAATAGTGGTACGTCTACTTCGGCTGTTTTGGGGTTGGCTAACACGGCAGTCACAGCAGGCAGTTATACAAACACTAACTTGACTGTTGACGCTCAAGGCCGTATCACTGCAGCTTCTAACGGCACTGGTGGCGGTGTATCTCTCACACCATCAGCAACACAAACCATCGTCGCGCAAAACGCCACGACCGTTCCTGTTGTTCTCAAAGCCGCGGCCTCGCAAACGGCCAACGTATTTGACGTGCAAAACAGCGCTGGCGTGAGCTTCTTCAAAGTGTCAAATACTGGCACTTGCACTTTCGCAAATGCTCCAACTTTCACTGTTGGTCTCATTGCTGGTGGCGAACAGGTTGCTGCAACAGGCCCAGCAATCAAAATCAACGGCACAAACGACAACGGCAACACAGGCCCGTTTGCTTTGCAAGAATGGTGGTCGATTGGTGCGGCATCAGCAACCGCGAGCATAAACGCAACGGGAACTTTGTCAATCCCAAACATTATTACCGCAACTCAAAATGGTTCATTTGGTCAAATCAACTTCACCGCTGGAACGTTGTCTGCATCACCACCTAGCGCAGGTGCAGTAGAGTTCAACGGTCAAGTGCTTGCGCTGACAGTTAATAACCAACTTGGTCGTGCGCCATTGGCTACACCACTTTTCACTTCGGGGCTGGGAACTGCGCCAGGAATTGCAACAGCAACAAACTACCCAATCTTTCCAGCAGCTAACGACACCATCACGCTGCCTATCGGCACGTATCGGTTCGAGTTTGCGATTGAAGCAAGCGTCGCAACATCGGCAGTTTCAGCTTCGATGCAGCTCTCAATGCGTGGCGGTGGCACAGCTGTGGGAACGGCCAGCTACACAGTGAACTCATTTGCGGGCGCGGGCAACTTGGGCGCGGCTAACATCTCCCAATCAACTGCTCAAAGCATCGCTTTAGCGTTGACCATCACCAGCACCACGGCTTCAACAGCTCGAAACTACATCACCAGCGGGCAAGGCGTTCTACGCATCACAACCGCTGGAACAATTATTCCGTCTATCCAATGGAGCGCGGCTCTCACATCAGGAGTTGCTAACCTTTACGCCGAAAACTTTTTGGTCATCACCCCATTGTCCAACTCAGGCACAACCGCTTCAACAGGTGCTTGGGCTTAGCAACTAGCAGTTATTTGATTGGCACAATACTTTGATTACTTTTTCGCATAAAAGAGGCACCCAAGCTGCGTGGCTTTCAGTTGACCCTATCCTTGCTGCAGGTGAACTTGGGTTTGAAAGTGATACGTCTAAGTTCAAGTTGGGTGACGGAGTTACCGTTTGGTCAGGACTTCCTTACCAAGGAACGTCCCTTCCTACTGGCGGTACTGCTGGACAGATTCTAACAAAGAACTCTACTACTAGCTTCGACGCTTCTTGGCAAGATAACATTTCAGTCATTGAACGGTTGCACACTTACGTTAAAAACGACACTGGAGCTGCCGTTACTAAAGCTCAAGCAGTCTACACTTACGGTGCTGACGGAACAAACGTGCTGGTTAGGCTGGCTAAAGCAAACACTGAGGCTACCTCTTCGAGAACTTTAGGCCTTCTTGAGCAGGACTTGGCTACTAATGGTAAAGGTTACGTGGTAACTGATGGTCTTTTATCCAATGTTGACACGTCTATGGCTAGTGCTGGTGACCCTGTTTTTCTTTCTCCTACTACTGCTGGTGGTTTGGTGTTTGGTTTGGCTAATAAGCCTTCTGCACCTAATCACCTTGTTTATGTCGGTGTGGTCACTCGCTCTAACCCTGTAAATGGAGAAATCCTGGTCAAAATCCAGAACGGGTACGAACTGGACGAACTCCATAACGTCGCCATTTCTTCTCCTACTGATGGTCAAGCTGTGGTTTGGGAAAGCGCAACTAACCTTTGGAAGAACAAATCAGTTACTGGTACTCAAGGTGTCCAAGGAACTCAAGGTGTTCAGGGCGTTCAAGGTATCCAAGGTATTCAAGGAGTTTCTGGAACCTCTGGGGCGCAGGGTTCTCAGGGGGCTACAGGTACCCAAGGGTTTACTGGTATTCAGGGAATACAGGGACTCACTGGGGCTACGGGGACTACTGGTATCCAAGGAGCCACGGGTACCCAAGGTGCGACTGGAGCTCAGGGGGCTACTGGTGCAGGAACGCAAGGTGCGACAGGAATACAGGGTATCCAAGGTGTTCAAGGAATCACTGGTAACACGGGAACCACAGGTATTCAAGGAGCAACTGGCGCTCAAGGCACCACTGGTGCAACAGGGGCACAAGGAACGACTGGAGCAACAGGTATCCAAGGAGTGCAGGGTACACAAGGTATCCAAGGTATTCAGGGAGGTACGGGTGCCCAAGGAACAACAGGAGCTGGAACTCAGGGAGTTCAAGGAATTAGCGGCATTAATGGTACCAATGGGTCGCAAGGTGTGCAGGGCATCCAAGGTATCCAAGGTGTTACTGGGTCAGGTGCTCAAGGAGCGACAGGCTCAACTGGGCCTCAAGGTACTCAAGGTACTCAAGGAGTTCAAGGTGTTACTGGGTCTGGTGCGCAAGGAGCCACGGGCACACAAGGTGCAACTGGTATTCAGGGAGCAACAGGTACCTCAGGTCTAGATGGAGCGCAAGGTGCCACAGGTACCGCTGGAGCTCAAGGCATTCAAGGAATTTCTGGAGCAACGTTCTCTGGAGGAACCCTGAGTTCTGGGTTGGTATTGGCTACTGGTTCCACTACATTAGCCCCGATAAAGTTTACTACCCAAGCAAGCTTGATGACTATCCCAACTAACGGTGTGATAGAGTATCAAAACCCCGTGTTCTACGCCACGGGAGATTCTGGTGGTCAAGGACGCTCGGTAATTCCTGCTCTTTCCATAACCTCAGGAGTGGGTACTTCAGGCATTACCCTAAACACCAACTATGCGATATTCCCAGCAGCTCGTGATACTATCTCTCTTCAGGCTGGAACTTACCTTTATGAAATTTATTTCAAAGTAGCGGTATCAGGCTCTACCGTTGGTTCTGTATTGAACTTTAACATTCAAGGAGCGGGAAACCTGGCTGGAAATTTTACCTTTTTTGGCACTGGAGCAAACTCCGTAGGTGGTGCATCAAGTCAATACTGGTACACCTCAACAGGAACCGCAACTTCAATCGCTGTTTCTCCGACATCTGCCGCTAACCCAAGAACCTACATCGTTATGGGAAAGGGAATGGTAACTATTAGCAGCGGTGGAACTATCGCCCCTTCGTACCAATTTGCAGCTACTTTAACTGGTGGAACTGTAACCTTAGACGCAGGTAACTACATGACTCTGACACAGATAGGAAATGCCTCGGCAGTATCTGTGGGTGGTTGGGCATAGTAGTTAAGGGAACGACAAAGAAACTTCAGGAATAGTAGTGTCGTTTCGAGTCAATAGCCCTGCAAACTGGTCAACTGGCTCTTCAAGCTCATAACTAGAGTTACGCAGAAACAGCACTTCGAATACTGGTGGCAATGGGGCGCTACCGATAACCATAAGTGGGATGTTGTTATTTGCGTGCACTAGTACTGGGGTATGGGTTTTTCGTAGATTTTCTAGTGCTGAAATGGCTGTAGAGTAAAACAGCTCATTTTCTAGCATGTAAGCGTCGTGAAACTCAATGTTTATTTGTCGGAATTTGCTGAGGACTTCGGTAGACGCTTGAGCAAGAACTGCCCACTCGCTACCTTCAATGTCCATTTTTAGGATTAGGTCTTTTTTGGACTTAGACGCTGCCTGTTCTAGGCTTACTTGCTCAAACTCTGGTCCAATCATTTTTTTGTAGAACTTGGAGTTCGGAACTTCTACTGGTGGACCATCTACCGAATAATCGTACATGTCAATGTGGCAACCAAACTTACTGGCATCAAGCTCCCAGTCAACGTTCTTATCCACACCAAAAGAAAGCACGTAGTCAGATTTAGAGAAATCGTTGACGTAAATGTACCCTCCGTCATGTTGGCTGCCCATGCGAATGTAGTTTGCATCTTTGCACACTTTGGTTTTTAGCAAGCCTCGGAAAGTACTTGACCGTTCAGCGAGCTCTTCATGCAAAGGCTTCTTTGTCTGTAGCTTAGCCAGGTTGCTGTCTACCGCAACTCGGTACACTTCTGGAAGGTCTAGAGTAGATAGATAGTTCAAAAGTTGAAGGGATTCTTCTTCACGCCCAATCCACCACGCGGCTACTGCTTGCTGAAAGTCTAAACAGAACTCCCCGTGGTAGTCTACAAACACAGGTAGCGGGGTAGCCTCTAGGGAAAAGTTTTTACCTACTATTGCAAAGCTGTACGATTCTTGCCAATCAGCTTGCTGCTCGTAAAACTTAGACATGTGGAAATACGCCTCAGGTCGAGTGGGAAGATACGCCATAGCCTGAAGTCGCAAGTTGCTAACGGTGTGTGCTCTATGTTGCTGTTTCTCAAAACAGGTAGAAGCCCTGAGTAGGGCGCTATAGACCACTAAAGGTTCTGAGTGGTACCCGTACTCTGCTGCTCGAAGGTAAAAGGAGATAGCAGATGCCAGTTGCCCCAAGTTCTCGTACTCAATACCCAAAACCAGGTTCTTTTGTGGGCTCAGAGAGTCTGTTGATAAGTCAACTATAAGTTGGTTGATGTTATTTACCATACGAAAGGGCTTCCTCAATCATGGTTTCAACTAGTTCATTTGGAAGTTGAAGGATGTACGCAGCGTTATCTTGGAACCCAAAAGTGACTAAAAGGTCTTCTCCGAACTTGGCTGCGCCACATGCAAACTCGATTTCCGCTTCTAGGAAACTAAACGGTGTTGGGGTTAGCCCAACCAACACAAACTCTCTGTTCCATACGGCTAGCCTGTGTCGATACACCCCGTCTTTTTGACCAAGGTAGTTATTAAACAGGTTTACCTCATGAGTAAGCGCAATGTAATAGTCCCCCCATGGGACTACGTGCGAGCCGCCTCGTTGGTCCACGTTAGTGGTGACGCCATGCTGCAGAGATACTTGATGGCACTCAACTGCACCCTCGCTGATAACTTTTGCCTCAACTACCTCTGTGGGAGAAGTCCACTTCACAAAGCGGAAAGGAGCGTCAAGAATAGGCATCCAGTTTTTCTCGCAGTATGAGGAGTCGTCTCCTGGAGCAGGGATGCGTTCTCGAGACACTTCGGTTACTACAAAGTCGTCAGTAACGTTTAGCTTGCTCAACTCCATACGGCCTTGACCATTGTCAGTGGTATCCCTACGAACACCAATAATGTATAGGTCATTGTCCCACTCAATTAGCCTGCAGTCTTCTTCCCCTGCAAACTCCCAAATAGGAGGCTTATCGAGCTTAGAGGTGTCAATTTGCGAGTAGTTCTTAACCTCAAAGGAAGGCGATAGTTCAACTAGGTAGTTAATGGTTCGCAAAGTAAGGTCTTGTTCTGGGTGAAGGTACGCTAATGGTCCCCACCTGCTTGGAAACTTTTGAGTATTTTCTGAGTGATACAGGGTATAGTTTACATGTCGTAGATTAACTAAAATCTTGCCGTCATTGGTTACGAACACGGATGGGTTCATCAATCCTGTTCCAGAAGTCAATCCATTAGGAATTACGATTGGAGCTAGTCTGCCACCAAGACTTACAGCTGTTTGCACTAAGTTGTTCATTGTACAATTATAGCTAAGGCAATGATAGCTGACAAGCTCCCAAAAGACTTACCTCGCAGTGCAGGTAGGAACAAAATACCCGACAAGGTACGGTACCGCCCTCCACTTGGAGGGCGGTACTTTCTACTTAGCAAGTAATGCGACTAGTAATACGCCACAATAGTATGGAAGACTTATGGAGGTTTTATGCCCGCGCAATCAGTCATTAAGCACCGCAGAGACACTGCGGCCAACTGGACCACAGCTAACCCCCAGCTAGCAGCTGGTGAACTAGGTTTTGAAACAGACACTTTAAAGTTTAAAATCGGTAATGGCTCTAGCCTTTGGGCAGCTTTGCCGTACCAATCTGCTCAAGGTATCCAAGGAATACAGGGTCTGCAAGGACTACAGGGTCCTCAGGGAACTCAAGGAACCACTGGAACACAAGGTGCCACTGGAGCCCAGGGAACTCAAGGTGTTCAAGGATTTGGCTTTGCTCAGGCTCAAGGAACTACTGGTGCTCAAGGAGCAACTGGTGCTCAAGGTTCTACTGGAACTACTGGTTCTACTGGAATTCAAGGGTCTACTGGAGCACAGGGTGTCGCTGGAACTGCAGCTGCCCAGGGTGCACAGGGAACCCAAGGAGTTCAAGGATTTGGGTTTGCTCAAGCTCAAGGTATCCAAGGTATCCAAGGTGGCCAGGGTTCACAGGGCATTCAGGGAGGATTGGGTATTGCTACCCAAGGAGCAACTGGTGCACAAGGTACGACTGGTTCAGGAGCACAAGGTGCAACAGGTGCGCAAGGTGCAGCTGGAGTCGGAGCTCAGGGAACTCAAGGTATCCAAGGAGCAACTGGAGCTGGTGCTCAAGGTGCAACTGGTGCTCAAGGTGCGGCTGGAAGCATTGGGCTTACTGGTGCACAAGGCCCTCTTGGACCTCAGGGAACTACAGGTGCAACAGGCGCAACAGGTGTGGTATCAGCTAGCGCCCCGCTTGTTCTTAGCGCAGGTACTCTTAGCTTTACTGATACCGCATATGCCAAACTAAACGCATCTCAGTCCTTTGCTGGAGTTACAAGATTTAATAACGGTGCCAGCACAGGTGTCATTATTGACGCTAACGAAATAGGTACAGCGTCAACGTATACCTTTAGCATCAATGCTACATCAGGTAACTCAACAAACATCGGAGCAAGTACCTCGTATCAAGCTAAAGTATCCTCTAGCTCTGCTGGTTTTTGGTACAACGGTACGGCAATTCTGGGAACTAACTCATCAGGGAATGTCTTTGCGGCTAACGTATACACCAATGTGCTTACGACGTCTTACCGCTCAGTTTATGTAACTTCCTCAACTGCTCCTGATAGCTTAGGCTACGTAGCTTCTAGCCGTAGATTCAAGAAAAACATTGAACCACTTGGGTACACAGCTGAGCAAGTGTTGTCAGTAGCGCCAGTTCAGTACCACTATAACGAAGAGGCAGACACTGCCCCAAAGCATGCTGGTTTTATCGCAGAGGATGTTCATGATGCAGGTCTTCATGGGTTTGTTTCTTATGATGCTGAAAACTTGCCAGAAACAGTAAACTACGAGTTCTATGTATCGGCTTTGCAGTTAGTCGTTAGAAAACAAGCTGAGCAAATCTCGGCTCTTGAAGCTCGAATTACTGCATTAGAAAGCAAGTAAAATGCGTGGCGGTAAAGAGGGAAGCGACCGTAACTCCCGATTTGGGATGGATTACGAGTCAAAGTCTATCTATGAAGGTATCGCTGAAGAACTTGGTGGTACCGTCGGGGTAGACGTTGACTGGTTTCGTTGGCAAAAAGAATACCTAGATGCAAACTATTCCACTATCGTAGACCCTATCTATGATGTTTCTTCGTCTGTAGTGGGTCAAGGTAGGCGATGGATGTTACCTTTCAAAATGCCTGTAGTAATGGCCCAGTTTATTCGTTCAACTAACGTAATGAACGAGCGCGGTTTTTATGTCACTGATACTCTGCGCCTAGTGATAAACGTGGGAGATGTTAACCGCCTTTTGCCATCACTAGTAAGCGATGCAAATAACCACATTAAGGACAGAATCCTCTATCGTGGTGAGGTGTTTATTCCTACTAGAGTTCTTCCTAGAGGTTCATTCGGTTACCGTTGGACAGTTGTTACCGTGGACTGCAACCAGGTAAACCCTGAAGAGCTTGTAAACGACCCACAGTTCCAAAGATACGCCCCTGCCCCAACAACGGACCCTAGAAATGCCGTTTAAAAGTGCCGCTCAGCGAGCATGGATGTACGCCAATGACCCTGAGATGGCTAAGAAGTGGGAAAAAGACACGCCTAAAGGCAAGAAGTTGAAGAAAAAGGCAAAGAAAAATGGCAGAAAGTAAGAAAGACCCAAGACTAGTTAGAGCTGGGGTGTCAGGGTACAACAAGCCTAAAGCGACTCCTAACGACCCACGCCACTCGCACGTGGTGGTGGCTAAAGAAGGCGACCAAATTAAAACTATTCACTTTGGTCAGCACGGTGTGAAGGGCTCTCCTAAGAAGGAGGGCGAATCTGAGGCTTACCGCAAGCGTCGTGAGTCGTTTAAGGCTCGTCACGCTAAAAACATTGCCAAGGGTAAGATGTCTGCCGCTTATTGGGCAAATAAGGTGAAGTGGTAACATGGCTGAAGTTAGAGTTGGAACCAGAAAGAAGTTCGGTCCGTATAAAGGCTCTGAGCAAAATGGTGGCCGTGAGATTTATGTTTGGAAAGTAAAAACTGCAAACGGGTGGAAGACTGAGTCTAAGAATAAAGCTCGTGAAGATTACGAAACTAAGACTGGTCGCAGACTTCCAAAAGATGTGGATGTTGACCACAAAGATAACAACAAAAAGAATGACTCTAAGAGTAACCTTCGTCCTATGAAGCACGGTAAAAACGTGGGTAAAGAAAATAAGCACAGAGCAGGAAAAAAATGACAATCAAGTTTAGCAAGAAGCCAGAGCACTCAGATGCTAATGGTGAGGGTAAGAGTAAGTCTATTGGAAAGGGCAAGCATGCCACTAAGACTGTGCGTAAAGTTGCCCCTAGAAGCCCGAAAGTAAAAAAGGCGTAAAATGCGTAGACCAAACCTCAGCAATAGCCGTTGGAAAGGCCAGGTTGAGGCTATCCATAGGGATAACCATTTGGCCCTACTGCCTCAAGGAAAAGGACTAGAAAAATTGGCAGCAAAAACCACTAAAACTACTCAGCTAAAACAGCTCCTTCATGACCAAGTCGACCTGAACGCAAAGATTGCACACGCTCGATTAGAAACTCAAAAGCCCAAAACAACCCCTCAGAAAGGGAAATAGAAAATGCCATCTACTAGCCATGGTTTGAGCAACCTAAATAGCTCGACTCCCGTTCTACTTACCACGATTACCACTATCGTGAATCAGTTTACTAAGAACAATAACTACAACTGGAACACTATTGACCTTGTAATTCAGAATGTGGACTCATCTGCGACTGTGTACATCGGTGGCTCTAACGTCACTTCAGCCTCTTACGGGTACAAGTTGGTAGCGGGGGCAACCCTCCAGCTTAATGGCCTTCTCCCTAGTACTCCGCTGTACGCTATCTCAAGTGGAACTAGCAGTCTTGCAGTTCTTGGAATTTTGAAGTAGCATCATGGCTAGAAAACGCCACGATGACGAGCACGGTAAGTACACTGAAAAACAGGACAAAACTAAAGACGCTCGTATGACCAAAGGGTTGACTCCAAAAGAAAAAGCTGAGTTCGAGAAAAAGGACAAAGCTCATGGCAAAAAGAAAAAGCCTAGTACTATGGAGGAAGACAAGAAAATTGATGCCAAGATTATCCGAGGCATCAAATCTAAGAGAAAGAGCAAATAATGGCCGCAGCAAAAAAGCAACTTCCACCATGGCTCCTTAAGGGCAAGGGCAAGGATGCCGATGACAAGGGCAAAAATGGCAAGGACTCAGACGACAAAGGCAAGGGCAAGAAGCCTGCAGCTAAGAAACCTGCTCCTAAAAAGAAATAGCCCAACACAAACAAAGTTTAGCTCACCATTGGTGGGCTTTTCTTTTATCCTTAGTAGGTAGCTATTCGTGCGAATAGCTACCTACTAACGTAGCCTGCACCTGAAAAGGATTTTTGCCATGACATCTTACCCAAAACCTTGGTGGGAAAAGATGACTGAACTCTCAACTCCTGCTGAGAAAGAAGAATTTCTCAGAGGACTTGGTGGAGCTCCAGCTCGTAATGGAACTGGAATTCTGTATGCAATCATTGCTGGTTACGTTGGTGGTAGAGCCGCTCAACGTAAGCCTAAAGATAAATGATTTCAAGAGTAAAACAGGCACTTAAAAAATTCTCTGATGATGCTGCGGGCAATCTAACTGATAAGCTCCGTCAATCAGCCCTTGCGCATGGCTGGGATAAAGACGTCGTAGCACACCTTACCGTTGAGCACTCTAATAACAGTTTTAACGTCCATGTCCACCCTGACTACCAGGACCGTGCATTTGTCCATGAGTACGGGAGTGAGACTCAGCGCCCTACTGCAGTTATTAGAAAGTTTAGTAACAGAAAAGCAGAGATTCAGGCAGCTATTGCTGGAAATCTAGACCAACATTACAGAGGTACAAAATGACTTTCTTACTCTCTGAAGACAACGCGCTTAGGTCATGGCTAGACGGTATGACGGTTACTGACCAAAAAGCTGACGGCACCGTTGCTGCTGCTCGTCAGGTCGGTGTGTGGTTTGGACAGCCTGACCAAGAACTCCGTGAACAACGCTACCCCTACATCACGATTGACATGATTGATATTGTGCGTGATTCTGAGCGAGAAATGCGCGGCAAAGTTTCACCAGAGTATTTGGCACCAACTAACCTAGCGCCCAACAAAGGCTGGGAAATTGATTTGCCTATCCCTGTAAACATTGATTACCAGATAACGACCTACTGCCGACACCCTAGGCACGACCGTCAGTTACTATCAACCATTCTTTCTGAAAGATTGCCTTTTAGATTTGGCCAGTTGAGTTTGGACGACGGCACTTTGCGCCGTCTAGAACTATTGGGCATTTCCAAGAGAGACAACGGCTCAGAACAAGCTAAGCGACTATTTACCAACGTGCTAACAGTACGTGTTGCTAGCGAAATAGTACAAACCTCACTAACTGAACTCTACAAGGTACTCTCTGTATCTCAAACTCTAACTACGGAATACAACCCAGCACAAAACACGGTCTACGTCCAATAAACCATCTAAGGAGATAAAATGACCTATGGTCGTCCTGGAGTCTACGTTAATGAGGCTCTCCTTCCAGCACCAATCACTACGACAGGTTCTGCAGCAGCAGCTGGCGCAGTAATTGGCGCTTTCGCACAAGGACCAACTACTGTAACTAGAGTCGCATCATGGTACGACTTTGTTAAACTGTTTGGAACTTACAACGCAAGCTACCCTGCAACTTTTGGCGTTAGCCAGTTCTTTGCTAACAGCGGTGGCGAACTCTACATCAAGCGTGTAGTTGGCTCTGGTGCAGCAAACGCTAGCGCCACCATCCCTAACAATGCCAGCGGTAGCCTAGGCACCGTGTACGCTAAAAACGTTGGTTCAGCAGGCAACAACTTACGAGTACGTATTTACTCGCTTGCTGGAGGTACTTACAATCTAAGTGTTTACCAGGAAGTTTCAACGACTGTCACTGCATCAGACTCTACCAATGACCTTCTAGTTGAATCTTGGGACAACCTAGTGTTCAACTCGGCCACTGACCCTAACTACGTGGTCTCAGTCATCAACAGCCTATCAAACTACATCACTTTCATTAACCCTTCAACAGGAGCGATTTCACTAACTACAGGTACACCTGCAGTTCAGGATGCCACTCACGTGTTGCCTTTGAGTAGTGGTGCAGACGGTAGCGCAGTTACTGCAACTAACTTTGCAAACGCAGTACTCACAGACGGCACCTCAGAATTCGACACTCTAAACCGACCTCTAGTTATTTTTGCACCTGAGCTTTACGCTTACTTTGTAGCAGCTAACGCAGGCAACGGGTCATACCTTGCAGCTAACGCCGTTAGCGATTTGACCACTGTGCAGAACCAGCTGGCTGCTTGGGCTGCTTCAGGAGACGGATTTGCAGTTTTGGATACTCCTCCTAACTACACCCCACTTCAGGCTATCCAGTACCCTACTTCTGCAAGCGGTAACTTCACGTCAGGCATTGTTACTAGCCAGGCTGCAGTGTACTACCCGAACTACTACATCAGTGACCCTCTAAACTCTACCCGTGGAGTTTTGCGCAAGGTTGGTCCTGCTGCTGCAGTTGCGGGTCGGTACATCTACACCGACACTGCTAAAGGTGTCTTCAAGGCTCCTGCTGGTTCTACCACCACTCTTGCTGGAGCGGTTGCTCTTGAGCGTGCTTTCACTACTGGTGACCTTGACGTTCTAAACAACGGTATCTCAGGAGCAACTATTGGTACCTCAATCAACGCTATCCGAAACCTGCCAGGTGCTGGAATCGTAGTTATGGGTGCTCGTACTTTGAAGCAGGATGGAACTGCAAACCGCTACGTGAACATGCGTCGTTCTCTAATCCACATCAAGAAGCGTATGCGTGACTTGACTTCATTTGCAGTGTTCCAGAACAACGACTACAAGTTGTGGTCGCAGGTTGAAACTGTTCTTACAGTATTCCTGAACGAATACCGTAACCAAGGTGGTCTAGCTGGAGCTACCCCTAAGCAGTCGTTCTACGTTAAAGTAGACGCCCAAAACAACCCTCCTGCTTCGGTTGCCACTGGTGTGGTAAACATTGAAGTTGGAGTGGCCCTACAGTACCCATCTGAGTTTGTAGTCATTACCCTAAACCAGATTTCTGGACAGTAAGCATAGGAGATAAAACTAAATGCCAACTATTATCAATAACCGTTCAACGCTAGCTACCGACCCGATAAGAAACTTCCGTTATCTGGTTAACTTCAAGCCATTAGATGCCACAGGCTCAACTGCAGTAAACGCCTTGGCAACTATTCCTTTTGGGTTTACTTCGGTTTCTGGTCTTGCCACCACTACCGACTCAATTCCTTATCGTGAAGGTAGCTATAACACCACTGTCCACCAGATTCCTGGTCAGACTTCATTTGCACCTATTACTCTTTCGAGAGGAATGATGCTAGGCACTAGCCAAAACTGGAACTGGATGAAAATGTTGTTTCAAACAGTACAGGGAAGCGCTGCGAGCACAACTGCTACTAACTTTCGCTGTGACTTGGAAATTCAAGTATTAGCTCATCCAGTTGCTGGTAACGCGCTATCGGTTTCTAGTACCGCAACTACACAGGACGACTTTGTAGTACAGCGCTTCCGTGTCTATAACGCATGGATTAGCTCGATTGCTTACTCAGACCTAAACGCAGGTGACAACGCTATTCTCGTAGAACAGATTAGCCTTGTACACGAAGGTTTTGAAATGACTGTAGCTAAAGACCTAGCCACCGCGGCAGACAGCATCATCTAAACAATTTCTAACATAAGGAGCACAATATGACTGAACAAGTAATTAATGCAGCACAAAACCCAGAATTGGCTAAACAGCTAATCGACAAAGCTCTGAAAGAGCCAGAGATAGTTATCGAGCCAGCCAAACTCACCGTACCTACAAACATTGAAGTTGAACTCCCTGGAGGACTTGTAACGTTCTCTGGGGAGCTCACTCAAACAGCTGAAGTTCGAGAACTAACTGGAAAAGATGAAGAGTTTATCGCAAAAACTACCAACCAAAACAAAATCTACTCAGCTGTTCTACAGCGTGGAGTAGTTTCTTTGGGAGAAACATCTGCAACTTCCGAAGCTCTAGGCAACCTTCTCCTAGGTGACCGAGATGCACTGATGCTGGGCATCTACCGCGCAACATACGGGGATACAGCTAAACTTCTGGGCTTCTGTAACTGCGGAAACACAGAAGAGGTCGAACTAGATTTGTTGAAAGACATTGAGACTAAACCTCTAATTGACCCTGTCGAAGATAGGACCTTTGAGGTAGTTGGTCGTAGTAAAACGTTCTTGGTCACTCTCCCTACAGGAGTTACCGAAGCAAAAATTGTTGAAAGCACTGGGACTATCTCAGAGAAGGTCAGCATTTTGTTGGAACAGACCGTACTAACAATTGATGGTCAGCGAGTGGTATCTCGTGCTCAGGTTCAGAACCTTGGTATGGCAGACCGTGACAAACTCGTTGAAGAAATCAGTAACCGCTCGCCTGGACCAAAGTTCAAGGACATTACTATGGAATGCCCCGACTGTGGTGGTGAGCTTGTAGTACCAGTCAGCATTGGCGCTTTGTTTCGATTCTAGTATCGATTATGAAGAGCTTATTTCTTCCTGGATGATTTTATCTAAGATTTCCCCTGGGTGGTCTTTGAAAGAAATCAAAAAACTAAGCTTCAAAGAACGCAACAACTGGTTTGAACTTTCAAGAGAATACCAGACTACTTTAAGAAAGAACGCCAATGAGTGATGGATTTGACTCTAAAGGTCTTGCAGCAGATGTTGGGCAAGTCAAAAAAGAGATGGAAGCCCTCGGCTCCGTTATCGACTCTGTTTCTAAAAAACTTGGTGGTCTTGGTGGTGGGCTAGCTAACGTTGGTGGTCAAGGGCAACTGGGCCTAGGAAATGCTGGCTCAAACATCCTTGGAGGTTCATTCGGAAAAATTTCTGCAATCGCCTCTGTTATTGGAGGTGTCGGTAAGGCCGCGTTAGGAGTCGCTGGCGGTGCCATGATGGCTATGCCTAACGTGGATGCAACCATGGGCATGGCTATGGGTGGCTACAACGCTGCCGTTATGTCGGGCAGGACAAACTTTAACAAAGTTCTACAGGGAACATTCAGCACGCTGAACGGTGGTGCCAACATTGTTGGTGCTCCAGGGGTTGTTGCTCAAAGCTTAGCTGCTCAAGGAATCTACTTTGGAAAAAGTGGGCTAGCAGGCGGTGCGGGTCAGTACAACAACATTACCCGCGCTATTGGTGGCGCAGCTAAATATATGAACATCTCGAACGATGTTGCTGCTCAAGCAATCGGTGGGTTCTACTCTGGTAGTACCTCAATGAACCTTATGCAACAAGCAGGGGTTATGACTACTGGGCCTCAAGGACAATCTGCAAGTCCTGTGCAACTTCTAGCTATGTTGAACCAGCGCCTGACTGGTGGTGGGCGAATGAGCTATAAGCAACTGCAAACCTCTTTAGGCCCTGGCGGTATGATGACCGCTAACATCAACAGCATTGTGCAAGACCCTACGCAAAGAAGCATGCTGCGCCAGTACATGCTGGACGCATCTCAAGGAAAATTCTGGAACAGTAAAACCTACGGTGCTGAACTAGCTAAAAACAGCGGAGGCAACACTCAACAGCCTCAGATGGACGCGCTTACTGCTCAAACCCAGCCGATGATTACAGCTACCCAAGCATACGTAGACGGTATGAACAAGGCCGTTGGGGTTATCAAGCAGTTTGAGACCGCTATGAACAACTTCCTAAAAACTCCAGCAGGTAATGCTATGGCACAGGCTAACGCAGGTATCAACTTAGCCTCTAAAGACCCTGCAGTCGCAGGAACAACTGCTGGAGCAGCGGGTGGTCTAAGTGGGTTGCTTGCTGCTGGTGGGGCTGCCGCTACTTACCTTGGTGGTAAAAAACTGCTCACAAAGCTTGGGTTGTTAGAAACGCCAAAGAGTGTTGGCTCTCAAAATTACAACTTTTTAAGAAAACTTGGTGTAAACGCAAAAACTGCTTCAAAACTTGCCAGAGGAGCTAAGTTTCTAAAAGGTGCTGGTCCTCTAATCGGATTAGCTGCCAGCGGGGTTACTCTAGGCGCGGATGCATTGAGCGGACAGGGATGGGGAAGTAAGCAGTTCACTAAGGACATGGGTGGCGCAATAGGTGCAACTGCAGGTGGTCTTGCCCTTGGTGCCGTGGGAAGTGCACTTTTACCAGGTATTGGAACCGTAGCTGGAGGTATGCTGGGTAGTTGGCTAGGCGGCATGGCAGGGGACGCTATCGGTGGGTTCTTTTCTGGTGGAGACACTAACCTTAATGGACTAGGGGGCTCATCCGCTACCAACACTAAAGTAACTTTGGTTGCTCCAGTCAATGGGCCTATTACTACTAAATATGGGCAAACTACTGACATCCATGGAACAGCTTTGTGGGGCGGAGAAGCACACAAAGCTATCGACTATGGTGTTCCTAAAGGAACTAAAGTTCAAGCTGCTGCCAGTGGAACAATTAGTGAGTCTGGCTCAGGTTCAGGCTCCCGTTCTTACGGAAACTACATTGTTATTGACCATGGAGGTGGAATCTCTACTCTTTACGCTCACTTGAGCTCAGCTATGGTAAGCAAAGGAATGAGTGTCGTCCAGGGAGAAGTAATTGGTTTATCAGGAGACACAGGATACGTTACTGGTGCTCACCTACACTTTGAAGCAAGACAGAACGGTAACAAAGTAAACCCTGCGTCTTTGGGTATGAAGGGCAACATTGCAGTTGTCGCAGGAAACGCCAACAGCACCGCGTCTAACAGTGATGGTGGAAGCTCTGGGGGTAGCGCGGGTAGTGCTGGGGCTCTGGGGTTCGATGCTGGTTCAGGAAACTCAGGAACTAAAATCCCAGAATCTTACATGGGGGCAATGATTGGGCAAAATTCTACTGGAGTTATAGGAATGGCTGGAGGAAATAAGCTCTCTGCAACTTCAGCCTCAAATAGCTCATATACTGGTGCGTCAAACAGCTATCAAGGTGGTCCAGGGCTATCTGTAGGAAAAGACAAGAATAACGTTACCATCAATGTGTCTGTAGCCTCAGCTTCGGAGCTTGAAGCTAGACGGCTGGCAAAAATAATCAAAGAGTACTTAGATGAAGATGAGTTTAAAACTAATATGAGGAGTTTGTAATGAGTAAATATTCTCCTAAAGGAATCCCTGCGCCTAAGAACGCATTTGTAAAAGGTGAGCTACAAACGTTTGAAAACGTTATTATGAAAACGTTTGACACAGGATATGATGCACATCACCCTGATACCAAAACTGCTAAACAAAAGTCTGCGGACTGGTTGGCGCAAGAAATCGCATGGTTTACCAAAGAAGTGGACAGGTACGATAAAAACGTTGCCGCTCCTACAAAAGCTCGTCTAGATACGTTTAACGCGTACCGACTAATGCAAACTATGAAAATCACTGCTTACAAGCAGGTAGGAACTGTAGGAACTTTCACAATCTCCCCTAATGATGCTGTTGCAACCGCAGTCTTTGTACTTCCAATTGTAAACGATACAGTGTACATCCCAAAACTAACTAAACTTGATATTCCTTACACGGTCTATAAAGACCAGTTTAACGTTGCGGGCAGTAACGGCCTTTTGAAGGTTACAAGCACCAGCTATAACGTTGGTGGAAGTGGTGTATACACTTTTACAGCCACTATTGCTTCCGTAACTCCAGATGTGAACCCATCAGTAAGCATTGGAGACGGCACAGTAGTTAGCCTAAAACTTGTTCCTAGTAACGCAGTAACCCGAGTTACAGTAACCAAAGAAAAATGCACAATCTACAGGGATAAGCTAAATGCGTACAACGGTACCGCTACTAAACTAAACGCACTAAAAGCATACCTTCAGCAGTTGAAAACACTATCTGGACTAGATAGCGGTTCAGGCTCAGGTTCGGGAAGTGGCACTGGTAGTGGGTCAGGTAATGGTGGCGGAGGGAATAACACCCCAAAACCTGATGCTGCCAAAATCACTACTGACAAAACTCCAGTTATGTACAACTTACCTAGTGTTAAATGGGCGTACTTCAATAATGCAAGTGTTGACTACCACGATAAAATCCTATTGAATAAGGGTGGAAGTCCTGCCTCTGCTGGAATGGTAGAGACCGCTAACCAGCTTTGGGTTGGGGCCAACAAGGGCTCCCATAAGGGCATGCTACAAACATACTCTTACTGGAAGTCTAAACTTCCTACTAACTCGGGTAAGTACACTGACCCGAACGTACCTGATTGGTACAACAGTGCAGGGTACCAGACTGCCCGTTATGGGTTCCAATTCTTGTACAATCCTGGAACAATTACTATGGGTTGGGGAGGAACGCCCCAGGTTGACCCTGGCCTGCTTATGTCAGGAAAAGACGCATCTCCATACGTTACTCCTTCGCAGACTACTTCGTTTATTCAGTTTGACTTGATTATCAACCGTATGGCCGACATGGCTATTATTAAAGATTTAGGGCCTGTTGAAGTTGAAAAAAACTTGTATGACATTTATGGTATTCAGCCTAGCGTAGACCACCTTAACGAGATTAAAGCTATTAAACAGCTGGGAACCATGTACGACGTGGAGTACCTCTTGAGTACTCTTATCGGGTTTAGAGAGTTTAGTGAGTTGCGGGGTAGGTACACCGCGGACATTGGATTCCTAATGGGTATTCCTGTGGAGCTTCATTTAGGTAAACAGCTTAGATACATCGGCACTATTTTTGATTTCAATGTTACCCACACCATTTTTGGGGAAAACATGGTGCCACTATTTACTAACATTAGTATCACCTTTGCTCGTCGTGTTGAGCCTTACCTCGGTAAGGCTAAGATTAATGGAACAGGTTCACTACTAACCACATGGAATCAACAGCACGACAACCCTTCCCGAAATGGGGGAAGTGGTAGAACCTCTTTAATGCGAAACTTGGAGTAACCAATGCCATTTTCAGATAGTAGATACGCTAATGGAAGGTACTACAAAGCTGCCCAGCCATTGTCTGGAGTAGTTCAAACTGCTGTAGACCGCGTATTTCCCACCCTAATGACCAGATTTAGCACGTACACTTGGGTAGAAGGAGACCGTATCGATATTGTTTCCCGTAAGCTACACGGCTCTGAGGATAGCTGGTGGCAAATCATGGACCTTAACCCAGAAATCACTGACCCGTTTAACATTGCTCCAGGTACGTTGCTGAGGGTTTTAGCGAATGCCCAGTAACTCTTTAGGAAAATCCAGGCAAAGTGCCTACACGGTGGTTAGGTTCCCTACAGTTCCATCCATTAAACTTCAGCCTACCAAAATCGATTTAATTGAAGAACGTGGTATGCATGATTTGCTAACTCTTCAGTTCAGCATTGGTAACCCACTTTGGATAAAAACTCTCCGTACTGGAGTGCCTATCGAGGTAAACATCACTCAAGGACCTTACGCAAGAAACTGGGTGGGGTATGTGTCTTCTGTAACAACACACACTGCAGGGCAACTTCAGGAACTTATGGAGGTGCATTGTATAGGTCCTACTTTCCCTCTAAAGGAGCGCGTCTCAAGGGTATTTGTAAACCAGTCCATTCCGTCAATAGTAAAGACGATTGTGGAAGAGTTTGGGTTTAAGTTTTATGGGGAAGATAACGGTATTGTTTTTGACCAGGTGATAATCGCAAATCACTCTTACTGGGAATGGATTCAAGAACAGGCAAGAAAAATCGGTTATGGGGTAATGGTCGATGGTCTAACGTTTATGTTTAGACCTTTAGACGAGCTAATCCATGCAGGAGTTACTAGCCTTCCAACATTCACTATGTTTGGTAAAGGTACTGGCATAAACAACATGCAAGAAGACCGAACCCTGGACTGGATGCAAGTCTACAACGGAGAGTACGTTGAATACGGTAACTACGTTCGCTCAGAAAAAACCACAGGAGGAGTGAACCCCAAAGACGTAGGTAAAGTGTCCGCATCTGCGAACCCTAAACTGCTGGGAGTGCCTACTAGGGCTAATGTTGGCGATGTGCTCTTCTCGCATAACTTCCAAGAGCACGTGAGTAGTTCTGCTTCCATAGCGAAACTATTAGCTGAAGGTGCTGCACATCACTCTAGGTTCTCTATCCCTGGGAAACTTAAAGGACAAGGTGACCCTAGAGTACGCTTGTACAATCCGATTGCAGTGGTAGGAACTAGCGATTTAAACGATGGAATTTGGATAGTTCACAAAGCTGTACATCACTTTTCGAGTAACCACAATTACCAAGTAGACTTGGACATTGCCACTGATGGTAACGGCACAATCGGGGATGCGTACGTGCGCATAACCGAAAACAGTATTGCTGGAGTGGTAAACTTGACCGAGGCGCTAAACAATGGGGGTCAAAACCCTAACGCTACAAACCATAACAGTTACACGTTAAAAGTTTTAACTGAACTTCACTCAGAGCTTAACCAAGGATGGGCAAGAACTCCTGCCACTTGGGTTTACGCTAGAAAGTAGCCTCATGACACAGTTCTATGAAACAACTATTGCTTACCCGTTCTCTATCTCATACCAAGGAACAGTAGCTACTGCTACCGACCAAACAAAAATCTGGCAAGACAAAGTACTTTCTGTTGTAGGAACATGCTTAAATGAGCGAGTTATGCTTGCAGATTTTGGGTCAGAGATATACACCGCGCAATACCTCACTGCAGATGATGCGTTAGACAAAATCCCTGACTATGTGGCTTCTGCCTTTCACCGATGGTTACCTGACTTGACCTTGGTGTCTGTAGACGGTAGCTACGATGCCAGTATCAACGGTGTCAAAGTGTCGATAACTTACCGCCTACCGAACAAAAAACAAGTTACTACCGCTCTTACCGATTTAACTCTAAACGGTAGCGCACCATTTAAGGAAGTCTAATGGCTGTAAATAACATTCCAACAGCAATCAACTACACCAACAGAGATTTCTACTCTCTGCGTGGAGATTTGATTTCTCGTGTGCAGGCACGTGTGAACACCCCAGGCGGAGCCTATTGGAGCGGTACCGATGCTTCTGACTTCGGAGTGGCTATCGTAGAAGCATTTGCCCACGTTGGGGACATTAGCAACTACTACATCGACCGTGTAGCTAATGAGGGATTTTTGGCTACTGCAATTCAGAGACAGAGCCTTTTAGACATTGCCCAACTTTACGGATACGCACCTGCGGGGTACCGTCAGGCTACTGTTACCATTTCTTTTACTAACTACAGCACTACCGACAGCGTAGTGCTGCCTATTGGAACGGAAGTTTTAACCACCGTTTATGCGGGTACGTATCAAACCACTCTTTACTTTACGCTTACCGACACAATTGTGGTTCCTATTGCAGCAAGCAGTACTGTAGCAGGAACAGTTACAGGGACTGCAACTCATGGAAGAAATGTCACAAATTTTCCAAGTAATGGAGCATCGTCCACTGACGCAACGGACATTGCTGGGGAGCTACTTGGGCACAGCACAGGGCTTTCCAATCAGAGAATTGCACTGAAAAATACTCCTGTAGTTGAGTCGTCAGTAGAAGTGTATGTATACGATGGGTCTGGGTTTGTCCTATGGACGAAAGTGGACAACCTAGGAGATTATGGTCCTAACGACATCGTGTACACTACAGAGACTGACAGTAATGACATTGTTTACGTAGTTTTTGGCGATGGCATCTCAGGAGCAATCCCTACTTTGGGAAACACAATAAAAACAGCTTACGTAACTGGTGGAGGACTAGTAGGTAACATCCCTGGAGGTCAGACTTTTACTCTTTCTGCGATTCCTACCAACAATGGTGTGCAAACCACTGGGTTCCCTAGTGTTGACATGGCCTCATCGGCAGCAGCATACGGTGGAGATGACCCTGAGTCTAATGACTCAATTAGAAAAAACATTCCAGCATCACTGAAGACTTTGAGTAGAGCGGTGTCTTTGGAGGACTACCGCAGTTTGGCTTTGTCAGTAGCGGGCGTAGGCAAAGCTTCCGCAAAAGCTACGCAACCTAACTCAGTCGTACTCTATGTTGGGCCTACTGTATCGGATGTATCCTCAGACTACTACCCAAAAATAAGTGCTGATACAGCCGCGTCTATTACAAGTTACTTCTCTGACAAAACTCAAATTGGTGTGGCAATGACAGTACTTCCCCCTACATACATAGACGCAAAAGTTGCAGTCCAATACAACAAGCTACCAACGTATACGCATGACCAGATGATAGCAGCCATTAAGTACGGTGTGGTTTATGGTCTTGGGTACAACACTCTAGATTTTGACGCCACTATTTACCCAGAGCAAATTGAAGCCAGCCTAATGCAAATTCCTGGAATCGTTTCTTTGAAGGCAGTGTACCTATACCGTGCAACAAACAGCGCAGCTAGAACTGTGCTAATACCTGCTTCTGGAGAGTTTTTCGTGTTTAGCGATGCCAACATGGATGTTTACCCAACTGCATCTCTAAGCACTATGGCTGCTTCTTCTGGAACATTTAGCCCAGCGTTTAGCTCTGCTACGTTTAACTACGCACTGACTGGGGTAACCACCTCCACTATTACCCTTACCCCAACTGCGTGGGATGCTACTTGCGTAATCAAGGTCAACGGAACTACCGTTGCCTCTGGAGTAGCTAGTGGCAGCATTTCTACACCGACAGGTACTACCACAATCACAGTAACTGTAACCAGTGCAGACGGTCTATCTAGTAACACTTACACAATCACGGTAACTAGATAATGATTAAAGACGAGTTTGGTAATAGAAGATTCTTTGGGGTGTACAGAGGCGTTATTGCCGAAGTTAACGACCCTAACTCTCAAAAAAGAGTAAAACTATCTATTCCACAAGTTTTTGGTAATGTAACCACCGACTGGGCATGGCCTGCAGAAGCATACCTGACCCCTAAAATAGGGCAGGGAGTGTTTGTGTTGTTTGAAGGAGGGGACCCTTCTTACCCAGTGTACTTCGGGATGTTTGGAGAAGGAGTTCCAGGAATTCCTGACCCAACCATGGACGCTGGAGTAGTCAGTTAAAGAAGTTTGTATGGCAAAAACTTGCCATACTTGTTATTAGTTAGGAGCTATTATGGCCACAGCAGTTTACCCAAGTGCAGTTCAAACTTTTGCAGGTACGTACCCAAGAACAGACAATGTTAGCACAGTTGTAGCTAACGACGTTAACCTAGTCTATGTAGAAGTTACTGCTATTGAGTCTACTTTAGGCACTGCGCCAACTACTAGCGCCAGTTGGGGTAGCGGTTCGTTTACCCAAGGTACTAGCTGGGGGTCTGTAGCTGCCAGAATTCAGAACATTGAAACAGGGTTGTACACAGCTTACACCGACAGAATGAAGCTCTCAGGTGCAAACGTCTTGTCACTTTCAGGGACAACCGCAGGAATCACCTTATCAACTTCTGGAACAGGCAACCTTCTTGTAGTAGGTAACACTACTTTTGATAAATCAGGGTACATAGTTCTTGATGGTGGGACTGCGTAACAATAACTCATGGGCATTTATAATACTTTTCAATATAGTGATGGTACAGTTTCTGGAATTCCCCAGGTTAAGTACGGTAGTCAATCAAAACTAACTTACTCAGCTGACCCATTCATTGCAACAGCAATCAGCAATACGGTCACCTCTAGCGTAATCAATGGGGCTACAGTAAATACCGTTCTTCCAACAGTAGAGCTTAGTTGGGTTGACCCTGCAGGAACAGTTCTAGGAATTAGAATTTTAAGAAACCAAGAGGGTTTTTCGGAAACTGAGGAAGACGGAGTAATCCTTCTAGATGTGTACCCTGCAGCAGGACAGACTGCAACTACAACTAACCAACAACTAACCGATTTTGGTGGAGCAGTACCCCTAATCCCTGGGAAATACGCATACTATACATTCTGGGTTCTATTCCCTGATTTGACTTGGTCACTGTCCTCTTGGGCAGCTATTGTTATCCCTAAACCTCATGGGGTAATGAGCCCAGAAGGCGTCGAGATTACTAGCTCTGAAAATAAATTTATGAGCCTTTTCCCAAGAGTGTACACAAGCGGTAACGGAGATGCAGTCGGTGAAGTTGATACCGACACTGACTTCTACAAGTTCTTTAGTGGTCTCTCGTACACCCTAGACGAGGTCACCACGTCTGCAGACTTGTTGGAAAAAGCGTTCTCTGGAAGAGAAATAAACCCAAACTTCGTAGCAGTTTTAGCGCAACAACTTGGGCTTCCTAACCTGCCAGGCATTAGCCTCAAAACTCAAAAAAAGCTAATTCGTCAGGCTGCGTTCATCTATAAGCATAAAGGCACTTTGGCAGCAACTCAAGCGTATGTGTCCGCACTTACTGGGTACCCAACTACTGCCACTGTATCACCTAATCTTCTGCTATCTGTGCAGGATGGGTCGTTCTACAAAACAGTTGGCAACTGGGTTGCGGGAACAGGCGTGACTCTTACAGCGGATACTGCCACTGCCACAGTCACGAGTGAAAAGTACTCTGTCAATAGCGTGTACTCAGGAAAAGTTGTTACCACTGGAACTAACCAAGTAATCACCTTAGGGGCCAGCTCCACAAAGTTTACTGCAGTTCCAGTTACAGCAGGTACCGCGTATCAACTATCGTGGTACACCATGGCCAACAGCACAGGAGCTACAGTTACCCCTCAGGCAACTTGGTACGACCTTTCAGGGTCAGTACTTTCTTCTTCTACAGGAACAGCTGTTAGCGTGGCTACTTCTTGGGGTAGAACAGTACAACAGTTTACCTCGCCAAGTAACGCGGTGTTTATGAGCCTACAGTTTTCATTTTCAAGCGCAAAAACTTACAACATAGACCTAATTCAGCTAGCTCTGCTTAGTGACACTCGAAATACTGTATACCATGAACCACGTGGCCTAGAGATTTACCTAGCTCCTTCAAAAATTAACTACATCAAAAACTCTTCGTTTCCTGACGGTACTAACTGGACCATCGCAGGAACTACAGGAACAGTAAGCTACCCAACGCCAACCACTGTTCCAGGCATCCTAGACGGAAGCCACATGTTGCAGGTGGCATCTGCTAACATGAGCAACTTCACCCTTACAGCAAACACCGATGCAGTTATCTCAGGCATGTACTACACGTTTAGCATTTATGCTAAAACTACTACTGGAACTGCTGCGTTAGCGTTTGTAACCAGCGCCCTTGATAGCACAGACAATACAGTGCTAGTAACCTCAACGTTTACCCCTTCAGGTGGGGTAACTGCCTCTTGGGCTAGGTATACCTCAACAGTGTACGTTCCAGCATACACTGGGTCGCTGTACCTACAGGTACAGGTAAAAGGTGTGGGAAGTTCATCTTCAACTCCAACATTGCAGTTTGATGCTGCTCAAGCAGAACCTGGGTACACCATTACAGACTACTTTGACGGTTCGTTTAGTACTCGAGGTGCTTCATGGTCAGGAACTGTTGGAGCCAGCACTTCAACCATGTACCCTAAAAAAGGAACAAGAATAAACAACTTAGTAACTAGCCTTCCTGAGTTTATCCCTGTGAACACCCCGTATGTGATTTCAACAGGACTGACTTCTGGTGCCACAATTGAAAGTTCAGGCTTTTCATCATAGGATAAGCCTATGAATGACTTTTTTACTGTAATAACAGCTAGCTTTGCTGTAGCCTACTTGACCGAGCTAATCAGCTTGGTTATACCCACACCATTCCAAACATTTGCTAAGCACATACTCACTATTGCACTAGCAGTTGCTGTTTCATGGGTGATTTGGAGCCAGGTTTACTACTGGGCAATGTTCATTGCTGCTATCGGGTTCGTGTCTACCACTTGCCGTATTTTGGTAGATAGGGTAACCTCAAAGCCTCAAGTAATCAGTAACTATACGAGGCGCTAATGACCAAACTAGAACTAGCCGTACTTACCGCGATAACTAACACTGCGGATAGGTGGGGTGAATCAAGTGTAACTATGGCAGAGTTACAAGAACACACTGGCTACGGTAGGACATCTTTATCTAAAGCGGTAAACCAGCTTAGCCTGTCAGGGGCAGTAAAAGTTGTCAGAACCAAACGAAATCTTGGACGACTTTACAAAAACAAATACCTATTGGTAAAGTGAACATCAACAGCTTATATAGCTATATAGGTTTATATAAGATACATATTTGTACATTAGTAAAGATAATACTACGTATTATCTTTAGAGGGCTGACGCCCTCAGAAGGGAAAAACAATGGTAAATAAATGGGAAGAAAATGATGGGTTCATCCTTGGTGATTTTTCATCAGAACCTAGCACTATCAAAAAAGTAAACAAACGAGACCCAAAGACAAGGCATCAAAGGCCACAAGAAGAGTGGACACCTGCGGATGTTGCTTCAGAGTTTTCGTACCGCATCTATCAAAAGCTTCGTGGATACCCAGGTGTGGTAAACACTAAGGCTCTTTGGGGAGCATTAGCTACTAACCGCACTAAACACAACGTGACTGCAGTAATCGAACTCGAGGCTATGGACCGTTTTATTTCAGACGAACGAAACCTAGTTGCTATTCGTAAGTTTCCAAAAAATGCTCACAAAATGTTTCTAAACTCTATCTCTGCTCAGATGAACAACATTCTGGTTACCTTTGACATGGACGAAAAATTTGACAAAGAACCAGAGTCTGTGTCAGAGTATGTTTACGCTTCAGATGGAACCGAGTTTGATAACTCAATGGCTGGTCGCCTAGAACTGAAGCATTACGAAGACACTTTGAAGGGAAAATAAATGTCTTACACTCTTGCGGAGCTATCTCCTCTAAAACGCCAATGGATTCTCAGGAACTCCAACATTCCTCGTAGGTTCATTGGGCTAGACCTAACTGACCTAGAAAAAACTGTGGGAGAGTTTCCCGTAGCCATCGATAAGTGGCTGACTAAGGTCCTAGCTTGCGAAACTATTCGTCGTATCGGTGGAGTGGGCACCACTGGTGTCGGATTGCTGTTTGACGGTGCCCCAGGCATCGGTAAAACCACTCACGCAGTAGTAACCGCCATGGAGCTCATTCGTCGCCTACCTGAGGAGCCTGAGGCTGCTCAAGCAGTTTTGAGTATGCAGGCTAGCGACTTCGGAATGGCTGCTCGCCCTGTGTACTACATGACTTACCCAGAGTTTCTATCTCGCAAGAAGTCCATGATTGACGCTGACCCTGAAACTAAGCGCCTAATTTTTCACGAGATGGAGGGGCTCCACGGACGTGCCGAGAATGACGCTCTAAATGTTAGGGTTCTAATCCTTGACGATTTGGGTAAAGAGTACAAAGGCGCTGGATTCAACGACGCTTCTTTTGATGAGGTTTTGCGCTCTCGGTATGACAAAGGGCTACCAACTATTATCACCACCAACGTAGCTCGTGAAAAGTGGGCTAATCAGTATGGTGAGGCTATGGGCAGCTTTGCTTACGAAGCGTTCAAGCGTGTACGATTGACTACTGGCGAAGACCTTCGTCAGGCATAAGGAGCTGAAATTGGATATCGAATGGCGTACAGTTCAACTGTTCTTAGGAAGTGAAGGAATCTCTGAGGTAGCACTTGCTACTCATGATACTCGCAAGGCACGCTGCACCTGCACTGCGTTTTCGAACTCAGGTCGGTGCAAGCACATCAAGTTTGTTAAAGAACGCCTTATTGAGGGAGATGGAAACTACAACATCCAAATCCCAGAGGATGTTCCTGATGAAGAAGCAGCTGAAGCAATGGCAAGTCTTGAAGATTGGCGTGAGTTTGTGATGAAGTACGGAAAGATTGAGACCATTGATTAACGGTGACATTTCTAACGAAACATCTCCACGTGTTATCGTTATGATTGACGCTGTGGTCACCTCCGAGATTGTCGAAGAACGGAAGCTTATGCGCGTGGCGAAAGAGCGCAAAGTAACCTCTCTAAACCACTTAGCTTTGTCCCACCTATGGAACATTGCTAACAAGTATGGTCTTTCACTGGAGCTCGCAGGAATCGAGAAAGAGCACTGGTCTCAGGAACACTTGGACAAGCTAATGGACAAGCTAGACCGTAGGGGCGGTAACCCGTTTAACTACGCCGAGCTATACACCAGCTTGGACGACTTTATTGGGGAGATTCCTTATCGGAATAATCTCAAAGGAGTAGTGGACCTTCGTGAGAAAGTAGCTCGCTATGGTTCCTACGGAATCGAACTAAACAACCTTTAAACTAATTTTTTACAGAAGGGTAAAAGATGGCAAACGATAACGAGTACCGCTTAGTCAGTAAGGTGATTACTGACCGCAACATCATTCCAGTAATGGAGCGCGGTGTCAAAGATGACTGGATTGTAGACGACGACCTACGTCGTGTATGGAAGTTTGTACGTGAGCACTACGCTAACTACCGTGAAGTTCCTACACTTGTCGCTGTGGTAGACAACTTTCCAAACTTTAAAGCACTAAAAGTGGAAGACACCCTGGAGTACCTACTAGACGTTATGGTGGCATACCGTCGTAGGATGCTCACTCGAGCAGGTATCACCAAAGTAATCGAGGATGCCTCGGCTAACGACCATGAGGCTGCACTCACCGAGATGAGTAAAACCATCACATTGGTGAATGAGCAGGGTGTACAAGGAACTACTCACCTTGACATGACCAAAGACCCTGACAAGTTTTTGGAAGAATACCTAAACCGCCAGAACTCACAAATGCTTGGTGTTCCTACAGGTTTCTCGGACATTGACGAGGCTACAGCAGGGCTGCAGGGTGGTCAGTTGATTACCTTGATTGCGCCACCTAAAACAGGTAAGTCACAGATTGCCCTACGCATGGCAGCAAATGTGCACGAAGCTGGAATGGTACCTATGTTCCAGTCGTTTGAGATGAACAATCACGAGCAGTCCCAGCGGTACCTATCCATGAAAGCCAACCTGAACAGCACACAGTTCCGACTAGGAAAGCTGGATGAGGTTTCCGAGGCCAGGTTCAAGGACACCCTCGAATCTTTGAAGAAGACCGCACCGTTCAACTTTGTGGACGCAGTTGGTGGCCTTACCATTGACAACCTAGTAGCCAAAGCTGAACAGCTAAACCCAGACATTATTTTTGTTGATGGTGTTTACCTGATGATGGACCAAGTTTCTGGAGACTCAAACACTCCTCAAGCTTTGACTAACATCACTCGTGGCTTGAAGCGTGTGGCGCAACGCATGAATATCCCTATCGTGATTACCACCCAGACTCTTCTTTGGAAGATGAAGGGCGGAAAGGTAGACGCAGGTTCTATCGGTTACTCGTCTTCCTTTTTCCAAGACTCAGATGTTATTATCGGTCTTGAACCTATTGAGGGAGAAGATTTGCTACGTACGCTAAAGGTAGTCCAGGCACGTAACTGTGGTCCTAGGGAGACCTCTATCACATGGAACTGGCGCACAGGCTGTTTCCACGATGAGTCCCAGTCTGCTAACTGCAAGTTTTGTGCAGGAAGTATGGTGTTCGGTGTCCCTGCTTATTGATGTAGAGGCAGTTCTTACCGCTCTGGGAATTCCCAGCGAGCAGGCAGGCTCGGAGTATAGGGCACTATGCCCTATGCACGAGCGCAGGACGGGTAAGCAAGACCACTCGCCATCGTGGTTTATCAATGCTGACACTGGACAGCACATCTGCTTTTCTTGTGGGTACAAGGGTAACCTAGCGCAGCTAGTTTGTGACGTTAACGAGTTCTACCAAAACACTTTTGGAGCCGTTACTAGCTACGACTACGCTGCTGCAGAACTCTGGATTTCTCAAGTATCTGAAGTTCCTTTGGAAAAGCTCGCAGAGCTTATGCGTAGTTTGCCCAACTACGTGCAGTCAAATACCAAGCCACTTGAGATGTCAGAAGCACGGCTAGCTGTGTTTGATTCCCCACCTCAAGATGCATTAGATGCTAGGAACCTGACTACCGAATCTGCGCAAAAGTATGGTGTGCTTTGGGATAGCCAACGTAAAAACTGGATTCTCCCTTTGCGTGACCCTCACTTCTACCGCCTCATGGGATGGCAAGAAAAAGGAACTGTGAATCGCACGTTCTTCAATCGCCCAGCTGGCTTACAAAAATCAAAAACACTATTTGGAATCGAGAATCAAAATGAGTTGTGCACTATTATCGTGGAATCCCCTTTGGATTGCCTTCGCCTGTGTTCTGTCGGCATGGACGGTGCTCTTGCTATTTGTGGTAGTAGCGTTAGCGATGAGCAAGCGAAACTCCTCCGACACTCGGAACGACTAATCGCAGCTTTTGACAACGATGCTGCTGGGCATAAGGCCAGCAAAGAACTGCTAAAGCTAGCAAATAAATACAGTTTAAATCTGTTCTTTTTCAACTATGGTAGTAGTAGTGCTAAAGACCCTGGCGACATGACGGCTGCTGAGATTCGTTGGGGTATCGATAACGCAATCACGTCACTACTCGGAGAAGACGCTTATGTTCAAAGGAACGCTAAAACCGTATCAAACTGAAGCGGTGCAAAAAATGGTCGAACAAAAGACCATACTAGTGGCATACGAGATGGGTCTCGGTAAAACCCCGATGACGATTGCAGCAATAGAAGAGCTAAGAGACAAAGGCAAGATGACCAGAACGGTCCTTGTCCTTTGTCTTTCTTCGCTTAAGTATCAATGGAAAAAAGAGATAGAAAAGTTTAGCGATTCATCTGCCATTGTTATTGATGGTAACCCTAGAAAGCGTGCAGAACAGTACGCAGAGGTAGTAGAGCATGACTATGTCATCATGAACTATGAGCAAGTAGTAAACGATTTTGATGTGTTAAAACACTTTAGTTTTGATGCCATAATTTGTGACGAGGCCACCGCCATTAAAGGGTTCAGAGCTAAGAGAGCCAAGCGAGTGAAGGAACTCGCTAAACAAATTCCTGTCAGATTTGCACTTACTGGTACACCAATTGAAAATGGTAGACCAGAAGAAATCTACTCAATTATGCAGTTTGTTGACCCAAAGATTTTGGGAAGATTCGACATCTTCGATAAAACCTTTATTGTTAGAAATCACTTCGGTGGGGTTCAGAGATACACCAACCTACCTACTTTACACAAAACTGTTATGAAGTTTGCTGTGCGTAAATCTCAATCAGATGAAGACGTAAAGCCGTACCTTCCAGATGCTGTTTACCGAGAACCTGTCATTGTCAAGCTAGACAACGCCACACAAAAACTGTACAACCACATTGTCAAAGACCTTTATGGGGTACTTCTAGAAGCACGTGAGACCCTAGGCAGCAACTTTAGCCTTTCCGCACATTATGGGCAGTCTTACGACCCAAACGACCCAGCTAACCAGTTGCGAGGGGAAGTCATGTCAAGAATCTCTGCTCTAAGAATGCTGTGCTCTAGCCCCAACGTTCTACTCGCCAGCTACACGAACTTTGCTGAAAACAATGGTAAAGGTAGCGCCTATGTGTTCTCTTTAGGAGACTTGCTGCATGGTATCTCCAAAACTCCAAAGCTAGACGAGGCAACCAAATACCTGGAAGACCATCTGGAGATTGATGACTCCTATAAAGCGGTGGTATTTACTTCCTATTTGGATTCCGTATCGGAACTGGTAGATAGACTAAACGCCAAAGGATTTGGTGCCGTGGCTTACACAGGCGAGATGAACGCAGTAAAAAAAGAAGACGCTAAAGTAAAGTTCCAAACTAGAAGTCACATCAGGGTATTAGTTTCCAGCGATGCGGGTGGTTACGGCGTAGATTTGCCACAAGCAAACTTGCTCCTTAACTATGACCAACCTTGGAGCGCAGGGCTTGCTGTGCAACGCAACGGGAGAATCAACAGAACTTCTAGTACCTGGGCTACCGTAACCATTCAAGACATTTTGGTAAAAGATTCCATTGAGCAAAGACAATGGGATATGCTAAAACAGAAGAGCAACATTGCAGGCGCAGTGCTAGATGGCACTGGCATCAATTCTAGAGGCGGTGTTGACTTAACAGTTGGCAGCCTGCTAGACTTTTTAACACACAGAATGAACGGAGAGTAACATGGCACTAGTTTCAGAAGAAGAAGGTCGCAAGTTCGCAGACCCAAATGATTTCACGGCACAAGTTCGTGAGTATGTACGTGTCAAGAACACTATTGACATGATGGACGCTCGAGCAAAAGAGCTGCGTCAAAAACTATTTGAAGTTCTAGACAATCAAGGTGAAGAAGACCTAAAGGGCAACATCGTATTTGCTCTACCAGCAGCAGTTGATGGCGTAGTTTCTCTAGAAAAACAGCGTCGTGTCACCCGCAAACTTAACGAAGCTTTGGCGGAGACCCTAATCGAAGAAAAAGGTATTGGTGACCGTGTTTACGAAGTTAAGCGGGTTATCAACGAAGAAGCTTTGATGGCAGCCTACTACGACGAGCTTCTTACTGAAGAAGAACTTGACAGCATGTTCCCTGCGAATGTAGTCTGGGCTCTACGAACAGTAAAAAAATAGAGCTAAAAGTCTGTACAAATAAGGAGACTCACATGTGGATTAGCAAGAAAAAACTAGAACGTAAGATTTTTGAGGTACAGAGCAAAGCCGAGAAAGACGCGTGGGAACGTGAAGCTGAGCAGCGTCAAAACACTCGACTTTACGAAATTGAACAGCGTGTGTACAAACTGGAACATAAAACAGGCCTCAAGAAAGAACAAAAGAGCTGCTGCGGTGCAGTAGAGATTGTGGAGTCTGTATTCTAATGACTACGTATGAGTTCAAAGTAACCTACAACACCAAAGCAGATTTTGGTGAGCGTTGGAGTGTAGACCACTCAGCAGAGGGTAGCGCAGATTACATCGCTAAACAAAACCAACTAGATGATGCAATGTGGGACAGCCTAAACCTGCCAGAATCAGAAGAGCAGGGCGACGATGAGTATGACGAGGAGGACTAGTAATGGCTAAGGGACAACGTAACGCAAACCGCAACAACGGCAAAGCAAGCAAGAAGCACCCAAAGATGTTTGATGCAACCAAACGTCGTCTAGTAGCTAAGGCTTAACTAAATGAAAAAAACATTGGCAGTACTTCTGCTAACCGCAACAGTTATTTCACTAACTGGATGCGCAGGCAACCAGTTTCACACGTTTCAAGACGCCTCGGATACATGTTTCGCCTCATCTGGTGTACAGGTATCAGACAACGGAACAACCCTTACAGTCGACATGATGGGCGAGGAAGAGATTACTGGCGCAACCTATGACGACCTAGTGTGCGTTGTAGACGAGGTAGGAACCCCAGCGTTCATCAAAGATGAAATGTGGGCTACTCGTGCTATTGACGGTCGTCAGTCAGAAGAGTTTGACGGAATTTCAGTTAAATGGTCGTATAGCCCAGCTAACGGCATGAACCTCACCTACCACAAGCAGTAGGAGCAAGACATGCCAGGGCTACGCAGCGACGAAGACATTCTTAGAGCTTTTGACGGGCTAGATTTTGTTCCAGGCTCTAAGCAGAAGCGTCGTGAAGACAACCCTGTTGCTGAGAAAAAACGTAAACAGTCTTTTGGAGAGTCTAACGGTTGGGACACAGCCCCCATCATCAAGACCTTCAGAGGAAAAGAGATGGAACTGTTTACTATTAGCGCCTTAGCTCACGCTTTGGATAAGCAAGTAGTAACAGTTCGTCTTTGGGAAAAGAACGGATACATCCCAACAGCCCCTTACCGACTTCGGTCAAAGGAACTGAACGGTAAAACAGTAAACGGAAACCGCGTATACACTCGCCCATTTATTGAAAGTATCGTAGAAGAATTCGCACGTCGTGGACTTTTGGGTTCAGCTCGTGTAGAATGGAAATACCACGAAGACCTAACCCGTGTGCTTGTAGCACGGTGGAAAGAAATCGTGTCAAACGAGAGTCAGAACTGACCTCCGACTAACTGGACGTAAGTCCCCACAGAGAAAGAACCACCGCATTATGATTAACCGCCCGATTATTGACGCAGACGCTTATTTGATTGATGATGAGCCAGCTGCAGAACCAAAGCACGGTACTACAGTTCAGGCTGGATGGGCTGCTGCAGACATCTTCCTAAAGAAGAAGTCTTCAACCTCAGACAGCAAGTACGCTTCATTTTTGAAGTTCTCAGAGCAGGGCGTTCTTGTCCGCTTCCTTGACGATGGTCCTTTCAAGGTCTACGAAGAACACTGGATTGACCGCACTGAAGGTCGTCGTTCATTCGTATGTACAGGTGGCGACTGCCCACTCTGCACTATCGCTGGTGACAAGCCACGCCCTAAGTTCGCATTCAACGTGCTCGTGTTGAACGAAGAGGAGCCTACCGTACAGGTAATGGTTGCTGTTCCAACTCTTGCAAAACTTCTTCAAGCAGCAAACGATGACCCTAAGAAGGGTCCTCTAACTCGCTACTTCTGGGAAATCAAGCGCCTTGGTATGGGCCGTGACACTCAGTACACCCTAGAGCGTGTACGTGCCACCGACCTTGCTGAAGAGTTCGAGATTGACCCTGATGATGTGGCTGACCTTGTTGCTCAAGCTGTGCGTTACGAAGAATCAGTAATTACTCTCACGCCTCGCGAGGAATTGCTGACCATCGCACGTGGACTAGTTTCTTAGTCCATCCCCCATGTGGGAGACCAGGTTCTTACTCCCTTCTGTCCTGGTCTCCCACTCTTAATTTTTGCGAGGCGCATAATGAACATTATTACTACTAAAGAACAGCTCGAAGAGTTTGTTTCTTTTTACAGCTCCGTTGACGCATTTGCGTTTGACGTTGAGACCATTGGTGAAAACCGCCTTTACCCAGTAATCAATGACGTTTGCTGGATTTCTTTTGCTACCGAGGGGCGCACAGACGTTATCCCTATGGGACACCCTAACGGTGAGTTTGACTCATGGAGTAAGCCCCTGCTGATTGTTGGTCAGCGCCGTCTTGCCGAGGGTAAAGAACTTCAAGACACTCACTACTCTAAAGACGAAAAGAAGTGGGTAGCTAAGTTCTCAGAACCTCCAGCGCAGCTTACCCCACGACAAGTATTTGACGCCATCGAACCTCTGTTGTTTGGTCCTGCGCTAAAGATTGCTCACAATGCAAAGTTTGACCTCAAGTCGATTGCTAAATACTACGGTGGAAAAATTCCTAGTAAGCCATACTTTGACACACTGACCGCTGCGATGATTACCAACAACATGAACAAAAACTCTTTGGGTCTCAAGGCGTGTGTTGAGCGTGAGCTTGGCGTAGACATGTCTAAGGGCATCGGAGAGAATGTTGCTTTGCACTCTTTTACAGATGTAGCCAACTACTCTGGTATTGACTCTCAGCTTACTTGGGAACTGTACAAGGTTCTTGACCGTAAGATTATGGGTAACCTACGTCGTGTATGGCGTCTAGAGATGGATGTACTAGCTGCGCTATCCGACATGGAGCTTGTTGGTGCGTACATCGACCAAGAACAGTTGGCCATTCTAGCAGAGCAAATTGGTAACGACAAAGAGGCGGCTAAGGCTAAAGCATTCAAGGTAGCAGGAGAGCCATTTGCGATTAACTCGGTTCCTACCAAGCAACGCCTGCTTTATGGAGTTTCCAGCCCTGAGGCTCGTCCTCGCCTACCCATGAATCCTAAGTTTGGTAATACTCTCACTGATAAGGGACGTCAGGTTTACCGTAGTAAGGGCGAACTGAACCATACTCATTTCTCAGTGGCAGCAGACGCACTAGATTTCTATCGCGGAAAAGACGCTCTTGTGGATGCTCTTCTGGAGTATTCCGACTTAAACAAGCTAATGACCACTTACGTTACCCCATACACTGGCGGTATGGTTGAGCGTGAGACCAACGGTAAGAAGACTCTTATCGAAAAACGTTCGTTGCTTATCAATGGGCGTGTGCACACTAACTTCAAATCTCATGGTGCTGAAACTGGTCGTCTAAGTTCTTCTGAGCCTAACTTGCAGAACATCCCATCATCAGGCGACTATGGTAAGTTGGTTCGCAACTTGTTTGTGGCTCCTCCAGGTCACAAGTTAGTAGTGGCGGACTACTCGCAGATTGAACCTCGTGTCATTGCGTCTTTAGCCAACGACCCTGTGCTTGTAGATAACTACCTAACTGGTGGGGACATCTACACCACAATCGGTGACACCATGGGTGTTGACCGCAAAGCGGGTAAGGTGCTTGTTCTAGCCATCTCTTACGGTGTTGGTCCTGACAAGATTGCTTCGTCTATCGGTTGTACTGTAAAAGAAGCTAAGGCACTTCTTACTCGTTTTGAAACAGAGTTTGCGACTATCTCTAAATACAAGAACAGCGTTATCCGTTTAGCCCGTAATAAGTCACCGCTACCTTATGTGGAAACTTTGTTCGGACGTAGGCGCTACATCCCAGACCTACTGTCTAAAGAACAGGGGCTGTTGTCACGTGCTGAGCGCCAAGCGTTTAACACCATGATTCAGGGTTCAGCTGCGGACATTATGAAGCTAGCGATTGTTCGTGCTCACTCCTGCTTCATCAATGAGCCCGACATCAACGTGGTCCTCACTGTTCACGATGAGTTGGTCACCATCTGCCCTGAAGACCGTGCAGAAGAAGTTGCTGACGCTATTCGGGAGTCTATGGAGGGTATCAATTTGCCACAAATACGAGTACCATTAAAAGCAGAAGTATACATCGTAGACAAATGGGGTCAGGCTAAATAATGTTTAAAAAGAAAACGCGTAAGCGCCCTGCGCTAACTATGGCAGACATGTCAAAACGAACTCGTGGGTTTATCCTAGACTCACAGATTCAGAATGCACATGAAATCAGTTACCTACTTGGTTGCTCAGTAGTTAGTGACGAAGTCGCTGAGCACGAAGAGCAGGAGAGCGATACCCGTGTTGAGCGGGTGTCTTTCCTTATTCCGCTACTTTTTGCTTATGCAAAAACCCTAGCGGAAGGAACCACTACCTTTCAGCAAAAAAACCTTCCTGAGGAACTTCAAGGAGTAGCTGACGAGGTTTGGCTGCAAAGCAAGAAGATGATGGAAGAGTTCGCTTTTTCTGCACTTGTCGGAGCAGTTTCACAGTTAATCGACATGGGTCTACTCGCACCAATAAAGGATAAACGATGAATAACGCAGACTGGTGGGCAAAAAAACTAAACACTCCACCTGTACCTACCCCTCAGCCTAATCGGCAGCCAAACCTGCCAACCCCACCGTCACAGCTACCAATGACTCCGATGCCTGCGTTTCAACAGCCGCAAACATCCGAGTCAAAAGCGCAGTCCGCTAAAAGTGTTGCTACGTGTCCTGACTGCGGGTCGGGGAACTACTTTGCTGCTACGGCTCAAACTTCATTCCGCTGTTACGACTGTGGGTATCCCATTCAGCAGTCAGGCTCGCGTTACGGTGGCCTCGCTGGTGCGCATGTTGAAGGCGCTACGCAACCTGCGCTAGGAAACGACGCTACCAATAACTGGAACCCTATCTCTAGTGCTAGCGAAGCGATTGCGAGGGTTCAGTAATGGATGGATTCCAGGAAGACTTGAAGCGCCACTATGAGGTAGGGTTCAACGATGGAATCTACCACACCACAGACTTTATGAAGTCTGTTGCCCAAGACCTGCGCAGTGTTGCAGGAGAAGAGGGCGAGAAAGACGCCAGTTTGTTGGAGGACATCGCAGATGTTCTTCTAGAAGACCTAAAGAAGGAGCATAATGATTAACCTAGAAGCTAAAAAAATCATGGCACAAATCAACAAGAAGTTGGGCCATGAGGCGGTAGTAGTTGGGGAAAGTATCCGCGCAGACCTTCTTCAGCGGTTTACTACAGGCTCGACTACCTACGACTACATCCTGGGCGGTGGGTTCCCCGCAAACCAATGGAACGAACTTGTGGGAGAGCCAAGCCACGGTAAGACGGCCTTGGCCCTTAAAACTATTGCTGCCAACCAGAGCATCAACTCAGAGTTCATCGCTGTGTGGGTTGCTGCTGAGCAGTGGGTTCCAGAGTATGCCGAGTTTTGTGGTGTAGACACTTCCCGAGTAATCGTCATTGAGACCAACATCATGGAAGAAGCCTACGATGCGGTAATCGCATTCGCTGAGTCGCGGTCTATTGACGCTATTGTAATTGACTCTCTTCCTGCGCTAATCCCAGGGCCAGAAGACGAGAAGAGCATGGATGAAATGACTGTAGGTCGTGGCGCTCTTCTAACCAACAAGTTTTTCCGTAAAGCAGGTGCTGCTATCAAGCGTAGCCTTACAGAATCGGAACGCCCTATCCTAGGCATCATCATCAATCAGTACCGTATGAAGATTGGTGTAATGCACGGAGACCCACGTACGACTCCAGGTGGACAGGGCAAAGACTACGCCTACTTCACCCGCACCGAGGTTCGTCGTAAAGACTGGATTAAGGCAGGCTCAGGAGAAAACGAAAAGCGTGTAGGTCAGCAGATTATTATGAAGACGGTTAAGAACAAAACTGCGCCACCTTATCAGGTAGCTTCTGTGGACTTCTACTTCAAAGAACATAGCATCTACTCCCCAGGAGACTTTGACACCGCTAAAGAAGTTGTTGCCTTGTCTATCATTCAGCAGGTAGTTGACCGAAAAGGTGGCTGGATTTACTACAAAGACCGCAAGTGGAATGGCAGTGAAGCATTTGCTAACTCGGTACGTGAAGATGTAGACTTGTTCCAAGAGCTTCGCAATGAAGTTCTATCCGCAAAAATGGTTTTCTCAGAAGGAGACAATGATGAGCAAGATGAGTGAGTTGAGCGTTAACCACGAAGCGTACGAACAGTACGAAGAGTCAATGCGCCAAGAACTTCGTGAAGAAGGTGCGGAAGAGCTTCGTATTGAACTTCTACGTCGTTTCGAGGAACTGTTTGCTCCTGTAACTTTAGATAATGGCTATCCACCAGTGGCTATTTCTATGGCAGAGTCTGTACGTACGGTTGTTAAGGGCGCACAGATTTAATGAAGTCAGAAGGCCAAAAGCAGTCCCAGAAGCATGAGCGTCGAATTGCTAAAGCAATTGGAGGGCAAGTCAATGCTGCTTCTGGGGCTTTTTGGTCCCGCAAAGGAGATGTGCGGAGCGATGACTTACTGGTAGAACACAAGTGGACAGGTAAGAAGTCTAAAACTATTACCTCTGCTGAATTGAAAAAAATAACTAACGAAGCCATCATGGATGGTCGCACACCCGTATTTGGAATTCACCTTGATGGTGAGGACTATGTTCTTTTACTAGAAACAGATTTCTTAGAGATACGGGAAAAACTTGCTAAACCTCTTTCAGAACGATGACCAATCTTGGCGCTATTTGGCAGAATGTGACGGAGTCGAAGACCCCGACATTTTCTTCCCACCAAGAGACAAGGCCCTTTACAGCAAGATTGCTGCAGAAGCAAAGAGCTACTGTAAAGGAGACGGTAACACTCTACCGTGCCCTGTCAGACTTGACTGTCTTTGGGAAGCAGTCCAAACCGAAGAGCCTTATGGAATCTGGGGCGGGATGTCTCATCGAGAGAGAAACGCTTTAGTCAGAAAATGGCAAAGAAAATACAGAACACAAATGACATTGAAAGAGTACATCTTTCAATTAGACACGGGAGAACAAGATGGTATCGGACCTAAAAAAGTTTCTTGATGCTAAGGCAAAACCAACTAGGCTTTTAGGAGACGTCGAGCGTTACTTGCTTGCTCGTCCAGTGGGTGACCGCAGCACCACCGTGCTGCACCCCTCTGAAATTATTAAGCGCGACTGGTGCAAGCGAGCCTCATACTTTCTGCTAAAAGGGCACACTAAAGTTGCTGAAAAGCCACCACTGCGTCTGCAGAGTATCTTTGATGAAGGCCATGCTATTCACGCAAAATGGCAAAAGTACTTCCAAGAAATGGGAGTTCTTCATGGCAAATTTAAGTGCCTAGTTTGTGACCGTGTTACTTGGGGAACTAGCCCTTCAAACTGCATGGCTTGTGACGCCCCTTCTAGCAAACTCATCTACGATGAAGTCACCTTGGTTGATAATGACCTACGTATTGCTGGACACACTGACGGCTGGATTAAAGGTATCGGTGCAGACACCCTAATCGAGATTAAGTCAGTGGGTCCAGGAACTATTCGCTCTGAAGCTCCGCAGCTAATGCAGGAAGCTAACGGAGATTTCATGGAAGCATGGAAGCTTATCAAGCGCCCATTCGGCTCTCACATTTTGCAAGGTCAAATGTATCTAGAGCTTATGCGTCGTATGGGTCACGAAGTTCACGAGATTACTTTCTTATATGAACTAAAGGCGGACCAGTCTATCCGTGAGTTCCCTCCGATTCGTGCGGACTACGAACTAGTGGCTCACATCTTCGAGGGAGCACAGTTTGTAGTTGATGCTCTTGCTGAGGGCGTGGCACCTAAATGTAACAACGTACCAGGCGGAGTCTGCAAGCAGTGCGCCCCATACAAGGAGGACTAATGAGCGCAGTAGAAAAGTTCAACAGTTGGGGTTTACGATTCGCTAAGCCCGAAGACGACCAAGTAACTCTTCCTCAAGACATCACCTCTATTGGCTCTGAAGAACTTGGCGGGTTGTTTACTCGCCTAACTTCTTGGACTGACTACATTAACTCTCAGCTCACACTAGCCCAGCTGGAAGAGCGGTCTTTGCTGAAGAAGAAGGAATACCTAGAAAACACCATGATGGTAAAACGCATGGGAGCTCAGGTAAAGGGCGAGAGGGTCACCGCCATCAAGGCGGAGATTGCTGCTAACCAAGACATTCATGACTTAGATGTTGAGTACGAAGAAAAGTACGCATATCGAAAACTCGTGGAAATGCTTTTGCAAAACTACGAACGTGACCTATCGCTAGTAAGCCGTGAAATCACACGACGCTCTAATGACTCACGCACATTCAGGAAGGATGCGTTCTAATGCTAATCGGGATTATCGGCCCTGCGCGCAGTGGCAAAGACACCATTGCTAACTTTCTCGTTAAAGACTACGACTTTCAGAAAATGTCTTTTGCAGACCCTATCAGGGAAGCACTAGTTGCTCTAGACCCTATTGTTTCTTTCAATGGTACGCACACACACCTTTCCCAGTTGATTGACACTTTGACTTGGGATGAGATTAAGGCAGGAAGTCCCGAGATTCGAGGTCTGCTACAGCGCATGGGAACTGAAGTTGGTCAGCGTATGTTCGGCAAAAACCTGTGGGTTGACATGACTTTCAAAAACGCCTCTGGAATTAAAGACCTAGTTATTCCAGATGTTCGATTTCTGCATGAAGTAGCCGCTATTAAGAACCGAGGGGGCATCATAATCAGGGTAACCAAGCCTAACATTGGGCCAGCCAACTCTCACGTGTCTGAACACCAACTCGCTAACTATGAGGCGGACTACGTAATCGGAAACCGTGGAACTTTGCACCAGCTTTCTGCAAAAGTCAACATCCTAATGTCATCTATGTCGGCCTGGTCATGAGCTGGATTTATCAACTGACTGCCGAAGAAGAGGCCCTAGCAGCAAGGGTAGGCTGGGAACGTCAACTTCCTATGCTTGGTCAACCTGAGCGTAACCGTAACTACAGTGAAGGAGACATTTGGGAAGCTTGGCAGCACATGATTTGTGCAGCTTCTGAGATTGCGGCTGCCCGTATGCTTGGCATGAATGACTTTGAGCCACACGTAAACACCTTTAAAAACAAGCTAGACATCCCAGGTTTTGAGGTGCGATACTCTTTTACAAAAGACATTCCTGGATATCCTAAGTGGTCTTTGCGGTATAAGGATGGTGTGGATAGCCCTGATGAAACGTACATTCTTATCGTGGGTGGGCCTGAGCAAAAGACCCGACGTAATCCTGCCGATGGGTACAAAGCCCCAGCTTTCCGTGCAGTTGGGTGGATGCGAGGAAGTGAGTGCGCAGACATTCGCCACATGATGCCGTATGGTGTAGGAAACTACGCAGTGCCCATCGCAGAGCTACATGATATGGCTGACCTTAAGGTTCCTGAAAATGTCTGAAAAAGTTTTTGATGGTGGTCTAACCCCAGGAGTACCTGTGGGGATTGGGATTGACCAATCCCTGACAGGGTTTGCAATGTCCGCAGTTGAGATTGCTCGTCCTGAAAATCACGAAACATGGGTGTATTCATCCCCCTACCGAGGCGTTCAACGACTAGCAGACATTTCAGAGTGGGTTGCTTCTAAGTTTGACTTCTTAGAAGGTAACGTTAACGATGTTTACGACATTGCTATGGAGGGCTCAGTCCTTCATAGCCAAGCAGCTACCGTTCTAGGAGAACTCGCTGGCGTAGTAAAGCTCACCCTGTTTACTGTCTTCGGACCTACTCACCCCAACCAGCTACTTCGCACTCCCCTGCAGGTTCCTCCAATGACACTAAAAAAGTTTGTTAGTGGAAAAGGTACTGCCACAAAAGACGTGATGTTGCTTAATGTGTACAAAAAATATGGAGTAGAGCTGACCGACAACAACGCGGCAGATGCCTATGGTTTGGCTCGAATTGCTTCTGAGTACTGCCTAGACCAAGATGAGCGGGCAATCCTTAAAAAGCTAACTGACCCTAAGTTTAGGGATTCTGTACGGGATTAACCCTGTATCCTTAGTATGAGGATGGCGCATAACCCGTACTATTAAGGACTACAACTTGACTGAAATAACTGCCGTACCCTCTACAGAAGAACCATTTTTGCGTGTAGGCGGAGGCTCTAACCCACAATCCGTAGCATCAGCAATCGCCCACGCCATCTATGACGCTCGTCAGGTAAAACTACGTGCTGTTGGCGCAAGTGCGGTAAACCAAGCAGTAAAAGCAATCGCTATTGCCAGAGGGTACGTTGCCCCAAGAGGTTTAGACTTGACATGCAAGCCTGGATTTACTGAAATCGAAAGCCACGAAGGCAAGATTTCCGCAATAATTTTTGACCTTACAGCTAAGTAAAAAACCCTTACTATTAGATAGATAAAGGAGCTTTTATGGCAACTCAATTTAGCACTGGGCACGGCATGCGTCGTCGTTCAGGAATCAAATCATCTTACACAGAAGCGGCAGGTAAATCGATGGCCCGTATGCACAACACCTCAGACGAGCACTACGACGCTGCAGCTGCAGCAAACAGTGTACGCGTTCCTATTGGCCCAGCTGCAGCAGCCCCTGCTTTGACTGGCACCCCAGTTCCTCGTCACAATGTCCAGGCTGGTGACCCTACCAACCCTGGTAGCAAAGTTAACCGTCAGAACATCGAGCGAGTTGGCGCAACTTACCGCATCCAGCCAAACACAGGTATCTCAGTAGTTGACCCTACCGTAGGTCCTACCATGGCAAGCGCACGCATTATCCCTGCGGTTCCTGGTAGCGTAAACAACTTTACACAGGAAAACCAGCTAGCAGAGCAGTAATCGTGACTGGTTTCAACCCGAACGTATCTAGACGAATTGTTACTGGGTCAGACCATTCAGTTGTAACTGGCAGTAATGACATTTCCCCGTACAATGGGGCTCACTCTGGCGCAGGCTACCAGTCAGGTAACGCTTCTAGCCAGAGCTTTGTGTTTAGCACTAAGCAGCTTCATGAAGGCAAGGTTCAATCTCATGGACTTGAGACTTCGACTGCGTTGTACGGAGCTAAGTCTAGTAGCATGGGCGCAAACCCTTTCCACCCAGTATCTGGTCCATCAGGCATGACTAGAAACCCATTACACCCTGCAGGTGAAGGCGAAAGCGACTACTAAAAATGGCTGGTCCAGTAAACAACTATAGCCCTAACCAAAACTGGCAATCCCTTGGCGGCAATGGCATGCAAGGGTACAATAACCAAGGTGGTTACGGTGGAGCTGTTGCACGTGGTGAACTGGACGCTATCCGTATTGGAACTGGTCGAGTACCTTCTGCGGAATACCCTGATGGTTACTTAGGCACTATTCGCTCACGTCGTGACGACCGAATCCTTGATTCAATAAAAAGTCGTATTGGCCAAAAGTCATACCAGCGTGGAGTGCACAAAGGTGAGCGCATTGAGCCATCTATGTACTTCTGGCCTTCAGAGTTCAACGACAAAATGGGCATTCAAAGAGAGTCTAAAGCTAAGTACGACCCAACCTCTGGAACATATCGAGTTCCTCGTCAAGGTCAAAACTTGCGGTTAGTTCCTGCGCCACATTTGGTCAACGATGGCAAAGCTAACACTGTAGGTAACGCTACAACCATCAACGTTCAGCGTGCTAACGCAATGGCGTACCTAAAACCTGTGTGGTCATAATGACTGACGGAAGATACGACTACACTAAGCCTTGGGTTACTGGAACCCCTTCAGAAGATAGTTACAGCGAAGCTCAACCTAAATGGACGTATAATGGTCCTTGGGCATCAAACATGGAACGTCTGACCCAGCAAGCTCTGCTAGCGGCAACAATGCCAGGAGCCCAGCTGCAGGAACTTGTTCGACCTCCTTTACCTCAAATTCGTTTGTTTCCAGATAGATTTGGGTTTGGGTTTAGGACTCAACCAGACATTGACGATGTCGTAAGTTTAGACCGAGTGTACACTGAACCACGAATCTCGTGGTATAGCGGAAGCCCAGCGGGCTACTCGGGAAGCAGTAGAAATAGCTTAGGAGCTGACTAATGGCAGGCAATTCAGACGTCTTTAAGGGCACTGTTAGCAAACACACAGGTGCAGTAGATGCCTCACGTATTGGTGACCCAAAAATTACTCAAGAAGAGTTTGGTGGCCTTTCCAGAGGTGACCAAATTGCTCACATGCAAAAGATTTACCCTCAGGTAACCCAGCGTATCGGTACCCCATACATTACTGCTGACGAGTTCGCCTCTCTAACTCCACGTCAACAGAACACCCACTTAGAGGGGCTGTCTATTGCGGGTAGCAACCCTAGGCTAACCATTAGTGGTGAAACGCCTTCTTCACCAAGTCGCAGAACCTCTGGAGATGCTGCGATTCCTGCCGTAGCAGGCTACCGAAACAGAAGAGCCGCAGTAAAAGAAGACGTAGTTATCGGAAACGCAGCAGAATCTGCTGGGCCTAGTGACAAGCACCTTGCAGCGGAACAGAAGCAACTAATCTCTGATAAAATTTCTGTAGCAAGAGCAGGAGTAGAGGGTTCTGGAGAGCCTGCATCATTTAAGCAGACAGGTACTACTGAAGCTATTGCTGCGCTAACAGCTGCCCACGCTGCCATTAGACAGCACATCTCAGACAGAGTTGGCATTGCTAATAGAGAAATTGCGCACCACGTCACCCAAGCAAGAACTCTTGGCGCAGTTATTGGCAAGCCTCATGCTGCCCATGTGAAAAACCTTGTGGATGCTCTAGAGCTAACCAACAATGGGCGTACATCGGGTGGCAGACCTGACGTTTCTGGTAATGACCTTGTAGAAGCAGACAGCTATCTTTCTGCAGCTAAAAAAGCTAACGCAAACTCAAACACAGACCTAGCAGCTAGCCACATTCGTCGTGCTGCGTCTCACCTAACCCGAGAGCTCACTAGACTTTCACGAACCCCTCTAGGAAAACTAGGAGTTCTACCTTCTGGAGTTTCAAAGCAGGGAATCACTCAGGTTGCCGATAACCTAGGTGACATGGGCGTAGTCAAGAACGACTATGGAAGTGTTCAAGAAGACCACCCTCAAGGAGGGTTGTCAAAACCTGGGCATGTCTGGATTGGTAACCCTCGTGCTCGAGCTGGTTCGCCTGCAGCTTTGCGTCAATACGCGCTCAGTGACACCGCGGATAAAGACTGGCTAGCAGCGCACCCCGAAGCATCTAAGCAACACCAAGACTATCTAAAGATTAGAAAGTACATGAAGGAAGCCCAGACAGGGCGAACCATCAATGAAGACGCTATGCGTGGCGGGTGGAGCAGTGGGGAAACCTCTGGTAAGCCTTCTAGAAGTAGATTTAATAGCGGTGAAATGGCCTCGGAGCCTGTATCTGTGAGCAGTAACAAGCCTGTCAAAATTCCTTTTGAAGAGCAGGTAACCGCTGATGGCAAACCTGCGTATAGACGAGTAAACGGTACCCTAGTTCGCGTGGGAATTCCTGTTGAAACTGAGAGAGGCCGAGCTACAGCGGTGCCTTCAAACTCAGCTGCAGACGTAAAGCCCGCCATTTCGGGCACTCGTGAAGAGCGTCGCGCTCAGGTTATGGAACGACTAGGCCGCACTAAGCCTGGTATGACTGACGCGCAAAAAGCGGCTTACGACGAGTACAACGCTCAAGTTTCTGCCCCCAGTGCTCGTGAGCGCAACGCTGAGGAAGCTAAGCCTAAGCCTAAACGTACTCGTAAACCTAAGGGTAGAAATGTTTGATGGTGATGGGGCAGAGACCCTAGAGTTACAGGCGTTTAAGATTGCCAAAAATGTAGCCAATACAAATGGTACTATGTATAGAGGCAGTAGGATGTGCCCACAGTGTGGCATCATCATGAACCCTACAGAATTTATGTACAGCACCCTAGGTCTGTGCCCTCCATGTGGGGATTCCCGTAGAGCTAAAAGAGTTAAAGGAAAAATGGTCTAATGGCTGCTGAAGATTTCAACCGCGAAGGCGATGTAAACCCTAAAGAAGACAAGGCCATCATTGACGGGCTAAAGCGTTCACGCCCAAAATCTAAAAAAGTAGAAGCAACTACGGCTATTCTGGGCCAAAGCTCAAAGCCAGTCACTGCCAAGCGCAATGCCGATGGCACAGTTTCACGAGTAAAGGACACAACTGTAAGGTCAGTTGTTAAGACTCTACAAGGTGCTGGGGCTAGTTTTGGTAGCGGTGTTCAAGTTCCTTTAGGTGGAAAAAAGTTTACCAAGAGTACTAACGAACAAACTACTAAGAACGCTAAAGCAAAGTTTTTTAAACAGTTCAGAGGCATGTCTGATGACGAGATTGAAGACCACCGCAGAGCAGGAACATTTGCCGAGTATGCTTCGACCCCTGAAGAAGAGCAGGCTCACTACGAAAGTGCTAAAAGTGCACAAAACTATGGTGGCTCTAGAGCTCAAGGCTACATAAAAAAGAAAAAGGCTGAAGATGCTGCTCCTGTTGACAACAGTCAGGGTCACTGGAACGTAAGTGAACAGAGCTGGCTTGGCAAAAAAGTTGCCGATAGACCAGGCCTCGCTCCTGTAACAGAGATGTACACTGGTCCTAACCACAAGCGCTTAAGCTCAGACCCTATGGCCTCACTCGGAGCTTTGCACGACCTTTTGGAAAACCACCTAAATGAGTTGGACCCTAAAGGAAACAGCGCAGAATACGCCACTTTGCGCGGTCACCTACGCAGAGCCAATAACTCTATCGGTAATGCGGGTATCGCTTACCTAGAGGGAAGATTTAACGATGGACCAGCTATGGACCCATCAAACTTGAGAAGCACTAGAAGAGGTGCGCCAGCAGATAGCAAGTACGACACAAGCTCTCCAGGCCTAGTTACCCACTTGCGCCAAGCTTCTGAAAGCATTAAGTCCGCAGCCAATACCTTGGAAGACCACCACCCAGACTTTAAGGCAGCTAATGGAGCTGACTTAATTTCTAACATTGTGGGCAAAGCCTCTAGTAAAGGTAAGCCAGGCTCAGGAATCATTGGACAAGTTGACTCAGACCTTAACGGTGGGGTTCCTAATAAACTGGACCTTGCTAAAGGTATGGAGGCTATTTCTGCCTATGACATAACTCGACAGGCTTTCAAGCGAGGCAATCGTTCATCAAACCTCCCTAAGATGGCGTCGATTGTTAGCGAGAACCCATTGAGGGTGCAGGCGGATACTTCTACTCCAGGGTTGCCTATTACTCACCCATTGGTACAAGAGAGAATTAACCCTAAGCCTTTGACCGCTAAACAGCAGAAAACGGCAGATGAAGCAAACGCTGCTCGTGAAGCTGCCCGTCCAGGGTTCCAAGCTGCGCAGAGTGAGAGAATCCGTGCAGCGATAGCGGAGCAAACTGCTCGTTCCGAGTCAGTTCAACGCGAACGAGCAGCCCAACAAGGTGCCTCATCTGGTTCTACTCAAGGAGTTCCAGCTCTTTCTGCAGAAGAAACTGCTGCTAAAGCCCGCCAAGAGCTTCACGCGCAAATTGGAATCAACGCCAGCAAGGCAGGTAGAAGGGGGAATGCGCTTGAGCAGGCTGCGGAAATCCAGCGGTCTAAGTTTGGGTATGATGCTGATTCGAAGAAGCCTATTGACTATGACAGCAACCCTGCTGCTAAAGCTGTTCTTGAAAGCCAAATCCGTGAGCGTGGTGGGTTTGCTCCTGTGGCCCCTAAAGCTACCAGAACTTCAGAGTTTGGAGCTGGGCTAGCCTCTAGCGCGTACAACCTCATTCACCCAGAGGACGTTGAACGTAGCCCAAGTGGTCAGACGGTTACTACCGATGAAGGTAGAATTTCTACTTTACCTACTGAAATTGCTGGCACTAAACGTTACACCACTCACAACCCAGCCAGCACTCCATCTAACATCCCAACTGGTAGCCTAACTCCTGAGGAAGAGCGCACTGCAGCTATTCAGGCAGCAGCTCACACTCACTTCCACCTAGCAAACCCTGGCGTTAGAACCGCAGTTGATGCGGCTTTGGCAGAAGGGCAGACTCGTAGAGCCGCCCTTGGTGCTGAGCCTAGAAAAGGCACTAAAGCTCACAAGACCTGGGCATACTCACACCGACTCATCACTCAGGAAACTTCTGAGAAAGCTGCTGCAGCTAACCAAGCATGGAATAACAGCCAAGCTAAAAAGAATCCTGAGAAGTACCTAAAAGGACAGCGCGTAGCTATTCCTAACAACTTTGAAGAACTAAAGGCAACATTTCCAAAAGGATAAGTAAATGGCATTCACTGTAGAGGCTGCGCTAGCCGCGGCAAAGCAAAACACTAAAGTAGTGGTAGAGAAGAAAGCTCCTGCAAAGCCTGCTGCTAAGGCAACCGCAGCTAAACCTGCGGCTAAGAAAGGTGCAGTAAAAGCTGCCCCAGCACCTGCCCCAAAGACTCGAGTAAAGACTGCAGAACAAAAAGCTGCGCTAAGAGTCACTGACACAGCCTATAAAGCTAGAAAAAAAGCGCAGAACAAAGTTGATTCCTCTTTCTGGGAGCACCCACCAATCAACTCTTCTCGCCAACCTACTAGTGCTGACCTTGCGGAAGCTAAAGCTTTTAAGAAGAAGATTGCCACCCTGCAATCTAAGGTAGACGCACAGTACGGTACCCCAACACCTCAGGCAACGCTTGCTAACACCAATGAGCCGCACCACGATTACAACCATTTCAATGGTACTGCTACGGATAACATTCGTTCTATTGCAAATAGCCACCTAGAACTTCAGGGAATCACGCCAGATGTTCACGCTAAAATCAGCAAGTTCCTAAACAGCGCCCAGTCAGCCACACTAGACGCATGGAAAGCACACCGTAAGGGTGACGGCTCAGGCGCAGCGGCATTGCTGGGCGTTGCAGCTAACCACAATAAGGATGCAGCCCGAACCCTAGTCCGCTCAACTAACTTGAACCAAGCATTGCCAAGTTTTGTGCATGATTATGGTGAAGGTAGCGACCAGTCCACGGTTCAAAAGTACGTAGATTCAATTAACTAAGGAGTTACCAATGTCAGTAAACACTAGCCGTTCAATGAACGAAAGCCTACACGAGGGCACAACTGACGGAAAGTACCGTAAAATTCGCCCTGACACCGAGGTGCTGGACCACGAAGGCCACGAGAAAACTATCGACAACAAGCAGACCCTACACCCATTCTATGGGTATGGTTTTGCTACCACCGAGTACCCTACTACCAACATGGTTAACCCAGGTAAATAGTTCTGTAATCAGTTTTTACTTAAACCCTTCCTACGGGAAGGGTTTTTGTATTAGTATGGGTACATGGATGAAAAAGTTGTTGAAGTGTCACCAGGGGTATACTCATGGGTGAACACCAAAGGTGAACGTGTTACCTCTACCGCAGAAGACGCTAAAAAAGCCAATGAGCGCCCACATTTGGGAGTGTACATTTGGACTCGTGGAGAAGACCGCAGGAGTAACTAATGCCAGCAATTGATGATTACGGTAAGCCGTTAATCGGCAGTAAAGAGCACTCAGGCCCACTGATTAGGTTGCTCCGTTGCCTAGTGTGCCAAACCTGGGAAGAGTTACCTGATTACGATGGTCCATCAGACCTAGACTACCTATTGGCAATCACTATTGAGAAGCACGTGTTCCCTTCAGGAGAACCCCACGTAGGAAAGTTGTTCAAGGTACCCGTAAGTGCATGGGGCAACTACGAGCAGCGTAAAGCCATCCTTGAGCAGTTAGCTAAGGGAGGCTCCACAGGTCTAGACGAACTTGACCCTGAGAAAGCGTTTTACGAAACTAAGATGCAGTTCTCAGAAGATGCGATGAGCTGTTGGAAGTACCACTTGCAGCCTGATGACCACTGCGATGATTATCTCAGCCCTAAGAAGCGGTTGCTCCCTAACACAGCTAAAGAACGTGCAGACCTAAACCTACCTAAACCTGAGCATGCAGACGGACCAAAGATTTACGTGTGTAACTTTTGCCCAATGCATTCAGTAATGACTACTAAGCACCGCGCAATGCGAGGAGATTACCGCTAATGTCGGAAGTAAAAACTTATTATCTGATTGTTTCGCACAACGATGGCACCGTAACCAGTTACACCGATGTTCCTGAGACTTTGCCTGAAGCAGAGCACGAAGCTACCATCACTGACATTTACCTGACCTCACGCCAGATTGTAGATGATTTTGAACGCGACATGATTGCTAGCAAAGTTATCCAAGGATTGGTTCAGGTTCTGGCACCAGCACAGCCTGCCACCCCTCAGGACAAAGTTCGTGATGCCTTGAAGAAGCGCGGGTTTGACCCCGAAAGCGTTACCCCCGTAGAATAAACTAGGTGGTATGACTAGTTACCTACCTACCTCGTATTTCAGCGAGCCCTCACAAGAGTTAGACCCTAAGTTATTCCAAGGCAGAGCCCTGCGTTCGTGGGTTCGCCAAGGCATCAACCATTTGTTGAGCGATTTTTTCGCAAAAAAGTACCGCCATGCAGAACTGTGGTCTCACCCATGGTTAGCAGGGTCAGGGGTGTCGTATCAGTGGAGCGCAGCACGCCAACCAGGAGATTTGGATTGCTTGGTCGGTGTAGATTTTGTGCAGTTTAGGCAAGCAAACCCTGCGTACAGAGGTTTGACGGACAAAGAAATTAGCCAACAACTGAACGAGGAGTTCCGTAGTGGGTTGCAGCCAACTACAGAGAACTGGAATGGTTACGAGTTGACCTTTTATGTCAACCCAAGAGCCACAGACATCACCAGTATCAAACCTTATGCTGCGTACGACCTAAAGTACGATGAGTGGACTGTCACTCCAGACCCTAATAGAACCCCTCCAGTTAACCCTGATTGGGAAGCTGTGGCATCGTCAGATTACGCAACCACTCAAACTGCGTACACCAGAGCCACCAAAGCGATACAAGACCTAGAAGGTTTGCACCCTGGACCTCAAAGAAAAAACGCAGAGGCAACCTTGTTGGCAACATACCAGCAAGCTAACGCCCTGCACCAGCAAATCCATGATAACCGTTCAGAAGCATTTGGGCCACAGGGCCAAGGCTACGACGACTTTTACAACTACCGATGGCAAGCAGCTAAGCGCAACGGCACGTTGGAGATGTTACATGAGATTAGCCATGCAGCAAAATCTAGGGTAAGCACAGACACCAGAACACTTTACGGGGTAGACCTACCTAGTGCCGATGTAATGGTGCGCAGAGCAGCGTTGTACAGGGCAGGCGAGTAATGTCGTTACTAGACACGTGCCGTTTATGTGGGCATGAGTTGTACCAAAATATTTGTATAGACGACAAGTGTCGTTGTGATTGTTACGAGGATTAGTAAATGCAGTTGTTAATTGACATCCAAGGCGTGCTAAAAGGGCCGTCAGATGAGCCCATTCCCACAGGTATTTTGATGGTGGGAACCCTAAGTGTGTATAACCGATTGACGTTTATTTCTCCCATGACGGAGGCAGAAACTAACCAATGGTTGAACATGAACAAGATTGTTGATTTTGATAGAGTCATCGATTCCTCGTATCATTTGGAGGGGGAAAATCTAACCGAGCGCCAGATTAAGGTAGCTAGAGCACGTGGGCCAGTGGATTTGTTCATTACTAATAACCCTAAAATGTGGGCGTTTGCGTTTGACATGGGCATCCCATCAGTGATGTTTGGCGTACCCAACTACACTCGTCCAGAGTTCCGCCCAGATGCGCCAAAGCGTGTGCGGTCATGGGATGACATCGAGCAGGCCATTCACAAGCAGAACATCCTGCGAACAGAGGATGCTCGTTTGACTAGAACAGAATCGTTGAATTTCGAATGATTGTATTTAGTGGCACCGAGATTCCTAGTAACCGAATACTGCTAGAAAAATCAGGGGCAAGTAACGTAATGCTCAACTATTGGGGATTGCGTAAGCGGGGTATGCCAAAGAACAAACCGTATTTGATTAGTGAGCATTTTTTGCCTGACATGAAGGTGTGGTTGGATTCTGGTGCGGTACAGGCAGACGCAGCGAACCTAAGCCGAGAAGAACTGGAAGAGTTTGCGGCAGATTACCAAGAGTTTGTAGCTCTAAACTACGAACGTATCGAGGGCTGGGTAGAGTTTGACAGCCAAGTTTTGGGCAAAGAATGGGTAGTAAAAGAACGAGAACCGTTCCAGAATGACCAGAAAATGATTGTGGTATGGCATGAGTCGTACGGCATTCCAGTACTCCAGCAGTGGGGGTTTTTGCACCAGAACATCGCTATTCCAGGCGATGCGATTGAGTCAGTAAAGTCATTGGCAGGCATTGCCCGTAACATGGTGCGCATCCACAAGACGGTGTTGCACGGACTAGCGGTAGCCAAACCAGATAACCTACGTCAGATACCTTTTACTACAGCCTCGACGTTGAGCTGGATATCCCCAATGCGTCGAGGCGAAACGATTATCTGGGATGGGTCAAAACTCGTTCGATACCCCAAAAAAATGAAGGCACAAGCCCGTATTCGATACAAAAACATCGTAGAAAAATCAGGGTTAGATTTCCAGAAGTTTATTGATGATGACACCTTAGAGGCAACAAAAGTTGCTGTATGGTCGTATTTACAGTTAGAGAAAACAATGAATGACAAAGCACCAATCGAAAATAACCACCCATGGAAGCCACTAGTAGCTGATAACAGTGATGATACCCTATATACGGGTTTGATGGATTTAGGGGTAGATGGTTCTAATAACAGTGGGTCAGCAATGCGGAAAGTTGAACGCGTAGAAGTGGCCCAAAGAGACCCATTAGAGATGACATCAATGCCTGTTTTTGGGTACGAGATGAAGCAGGTAGTAGAGCACGAAAACGGCAGAGATGTGTTGAAAGATGTGCCTGTCGTAAACAGCCAACAGGCAAGTTTGAGACAATGTAACACGTGTTTTGTAGCAGCAAACTGTCCAGCATTTAAGGCAGATACTACCTGTGCGTTTAGCCTGCCGATAGAGGTAAAAACGCCTGACCAGTTGAAGGCAATGAACATTGCGTTGCTAGAGATGCAGGCCCAGAGAGTAGCATTCATGCGGTTTTCAGAAGAATTGAATGGTGGATACGCAGACCCAAACGTGTCTCAAGAGATGGACCGTTACTTGAAGATGTTGAAAAGTTTGAAGGAGTTGGATGAGCAAAAAGAGTTCATTCAAATCACGGCACAGCGGGACGCTAGCCAGGGAGTTTTGGCAGCCATTTTTGGTGACCGAGTAGATGCCGCAAAAGAGAATAAAAGGGTCATAGATGCCGATGCTACCACCAGCATTATCCAAGATAAGTTGGAAAGATAGCGTTAGTTAGTATCTGATAACAGTGCCCATCATGCCTTGAAACATGGTGGGCACTAACATTTAGGCAAGTATATTGGCAGTTGACCATATTAGTAGGTGTGTAGTAGGCTAAAAACACCGACAATAGAGGTATACCAATAAGGGTATTTAACAAAAAAGAGAAATAGGTGGTTATGACGATGTTTTCGTTTCAACTAGCGGCAGAGTTTGTCGCAGGATACAGGGATAAGAAGCCACCGTTCGGTTATGCAGACGTAGCAGGAAACTCGGTTGGCGAGATTACATTCCTCCGTACATACAGTCGTAAGAAAGATAACGGCACCAAGGAAACTTGGGCAGAAGTATGCGAACGTGTAATCAACGGTATGTATTCACTACAGAAGGACCATGCAAAACAGAACCGTTTGCCATGGAGTGACGCAAAGGCAGCAGCAAGTGCCAAAGAAGCATTTGACCGTTTGTTCAATCTAAAGTGGACTCCACCAGGTCGCGGTCTATGGGTAATGGGTACCCCAATTGTGAACATTCAGAAAAACTCAGCAGCACTACAGAACTGTGCGTTTGTTTCAACTAAGGCAATGACCCAGCAGAACCCAGGTAAGCCGTTTGCATTCCTAATGGAAGCATCGATGTTGGGTGTAGGCGTAGGTTTTGATGACAAGGGCGCAGATAAAGGTTTTGAGATTTATGAGCCTAAAGGATTCCAAGAGTATGTAATCCCTGACACTCGTGAAGGTTGGATGGAGTCAACAGTTGCGTTGATTAACAGCTACCTAAAACCTGAACAACCTATTTGGGAGTTTAACTACGACCAGATTCGTCCATACGGTTCTCCTATTGCCACCTTTGGTGGTACAGCCTCTGGTCCAGACCCATTGTTCAAACTGCATGGTGCAATCCGCAACGTGTTCCGCAAACGTAAGGGAGACAAGCTTACTCGCAAAGACATTGCTGACATTGGCAACCTCATTGGTGTTTGTGTTGTATCAGGCAACGTGCGTCGTTCAGCGGAGCTTTTGATTGGCCGTATTGACGACCAAGATTTCTTGAACTTGAAAAATGCTGAAAGGTTTCCTGAGCGTAATAGCTATGACCCTGAAGCCCCAGGTTGGGCATGGATGTCAAACAACTCGGTGGAAGTTTGTGTTGGAACGGACTTCTCACCTATCGTTGATGGCATCGTCCGCAACGGTGAGCCAGGTGTTATTTGGATGGATGTTTCGCGCCAGTATGGTCGCTTGATTGACGCCCCTAATAATAAGGATTGGCGTGTTGTAGGGTACAACCCTTGTGCAGAACAAAGCCTAGAAAGCTTTGAGATGTGCACTCTTGTAGAAACTTACTTGAACCGTCACGAGTCTTTGGAAGACTTCAAGCGCACTCTCAAGTTTGCGTATCTCTACGCTAAGACTGTTACCTTGCTTCCTACTCACTGGGAAGAGACCAACGCAATCATGCAGCGTAACCGTCGTATTGGAACATCTGTTTCAGGTGTCGCTAACTTTGCAGATAACCAAGGGCTACCAGTGCTACGTGAGTGGATGAATGAAGGGTACGCTACGGTAAAGACGTACGACGTTACTTACTCTGAGTGGCTTGGTGTGCGTGAGTCTATCAAGATGACTACTGTGAAGCCTTCAGGTACTGTAAGTATCCTTGCTGGTGAAAGCCCTGGCGTACACTGGACTGCTGGTGGCAAGTACTTCCTAAGGGCTATTCGTTTTGCGAACAACGAACCTATGCTTGAACTGTTTAAGATGGCTAACTATCGTATCGAGCCAGCGTCAGAATCTCCAGACACAACGTCTGTAGTATTCTTCCCGATTAAGAGTGGCGCTAGCCGTTCGGAGAAAGAAGTATCTATCTACGAGAAGATGTCGCTTGCTGCAACTGCACAGCGTTACTGGTCAGACAACTCTGTGTCTGTAACGGTTACGTTTGACGCAGAGAAAGAATCAGAAGCTGTTGGTACGGTTTTGCACATGTACGATGGCCAGTTGAAGACTGTCAGCTTCTTGCCAATGGGAAACCACGTTTACCCTCAGATGCCTTACACTCAGATTACTGAGGAAGAGTACACTGAGTATGGCAACCAGTTGTTCCCGATTGACTTCGAAGGAGTTTACCAGGGAATGTCGCTGGATGCTGTAGGCGAAGCTTACTGCACCACAGACGCTTGTGAAATCAAGTTGATTAGCGAAAACAACAAATAACATTTGAATAGAACAAACCCCCTGTCAGTAAATCTGGCAGGGGGTTTGTTTTTACCTAGTTTTTAGCGCGAAGCTGCAGCACGTAGGAGGCTAATGCCTGGCTAGAATGTAGGCGCTTACGGTCATTCTCCGTAGTGCCACCCCAGATGCCAAGCTCCTTAGCTGTTACTGCCCAAGTCAAGCAGTCAGCAATGATAGGGCACTCAGCGCACACTGCCTTAGCATCGGCAGCAGCTTGTTGGGTCATCTTCTCAGGGAAGAACAACTCAGGGTCACTGTCTTTACAGGCAGCTTGACTTACGTCCATAGCATTGTGCATTTGTTTGAAGGTACTCATCGTGAGCGCCTACCTTTCTTTGTGATTTCAATAAACCCGTAACGTTTCATGTCACGTTTTAGGTTGTCGATGGCCCTGAAGTCTGAGGGAGTTGATGTGGAAAAGAACAGACCCCCCAAAGGACTGACCCATTTGTAATGGCTGCCCTTTGTTTTAGTCACAGTCCATCCTTGTTCCCTAGCCTTTTGTACTAAGACTTCTACGTCTTTTCTACCAGACATGCTGGCTCCTAACTTGTCTGTTGGTTGATTAGTGCTTCGATTGCGTTGATTGACTCAGCCATTTTTTCTTTGGCATCTGTTATTTCTTCTTCAAACGCATACGCTATGACCTCTTGCATCATGTTAGAGTTCCACATCTCAATGACTACGTTTGCTAACGCTACGTTTTTTGTTTCTTGAATGTGGGTCAAGGTGAGTGCGTAAGAGCAAAGCATAGCGTTAGCTTTTACAATCGCATCGGATTGAGAATCTGAAAGGTTGATAGCGTCTATAAGCATGGCTTCTGCTTCACCATACTTGATTACTTCTGAAGCTAACGCCCCCACCCAAAGCAGCTTACCTGCATCAGATAGCTCATTTGGAAATGAGTTGTCGTGTAACATGTGGTTCTCCTTTTGTTGTGTTGTGTAGTTCGATGCTTACTTGCTGTAGTAACCACCATAGCTCAATGTTTAGCCCTGAGCAAACTGCATACAAGGTAGCTGCTGACGGCTCTTTACTGCCAACTTCTACCTCGCTTAGATACCCTAACGCAACATGGCTTTCTGCGGCCACGCTCCGTAGTGTTCTCTGTTGAAGTTTACGTATTTTTCTAAGAGTTCCCCCTAGAACGGTTGAGTACTCTGACATTAACTTGCCTTCCTTTTAGTTTTGAGCTTGATGCTGAAAGTGGCTGGGGTATACGAGTCTAGTCGCATAAAGTCTTTAATGCAATTTTTGTGAACATAGTTGCCTTTCTCTGTTTCCTTAAGAGGGTTGCGTGGAGTATTTAGGAAGCTTTGGCAATAAAAACAGTATTTAGTTGTGGAAGAGTTACGCCATGAGATTTCCATGTCTAGTCTTTCTGTGTGTTTGTGTTGGGCAGGTTGGGGAACACTATAGTGAGTGTGTGTTTAGGGTCTAGCTTAGCCAGGGCTTCTTCCCCAATGAGTTGGTCTATAGCAAACCACTCACGTTGTGCTGGGGTGTCTTCGTAGTCGTCTAGCTGCTCTAGGTAGTCTTGCAAAAACTTTCCTGCAAATGCATAGGTAACGCTGATTGTTACAGTTACTTCTCCCATTAGTTACTCTCCTTGTCATACTCTAGTTGGTTATCACAGTCGTGGCACATGCCCCATTGGGCAAGCTCTTCGAGTGAGCAAACTTCGTCACACTCAGGGCAGGGTGCTTGTGGGGCGTATTCGTCAGGGTGTTCATCTGCCCAAGCTGAAATTTCGTTGTAAAGCTCATACGCCTGTTTGCACATTTTTTCTATACGACGTTGGCGACTAATCACTTCTTGAAGCAGTGTTTTATTTGCAAACCAACGATAGCGTCGCTTCAAATGTTCGGGATTGACCAAGTGCATTTCGTATCCAAGGTCTTGCGCTAAATCAAGTGCTTGTCCTGCAACTTCAAATGCTTGTTCTCTTGTTTTCATTTGCTTTCTCCTTTGATAAGTTGTCTAACTCTTTTACAATCGCAGCCGTATTCATCACTTGTGTAACAGCCACGCTCATCTGAACATAGCCAATGTTCGTTTTCTAGCAGTTTGATTACATCAGCAACTAGCACATACTCCCCGTCTGGAGCGTAATCCATAAAAGAAGCGGTGTGTACGTAGCGGTCAAGGTTCATTTGTTCTCTCCTTTTCGGTATGGGTTAGGAATACATTTTGTGTCTGCACTACCCCAGTCTTGTTTCTCTTCGTGCATCCAAACATCTTTTTCGCCAGCATCAAACCCTGCATCCCAAGCATCAGCCTTGACTCGTTTTAGCCAACGGTCAAACTCTTGTTCACGCTTACTCCGTTTAGAAGCTCGCACAATCCCTTGCGAACTCCAGAACTTGCGGATTACTTTAGTAGATGGTGTTTTATCGCTCACTTGTTCTCTCCTAATATCCATTTGCTTCACGGCGTTTGTCTGAAATAAAACTGATTTGAGCTTCACACGGTGGGCATACCTTTGCAGAATGGTTAGCCTCACAGTAAACATAAAGAAGTTCAATGATTTCGTTACGCTCAACTCTGCGGGTAATGTCTAGTAATGCGTTACGCTCTTCTTCGTTCACTTGTTCTCTCCTTTGATAAGAGCAATAAGCCCATTAGTGATACCAACAGCATTGAAATCATACTGCTCAAACTCAAGACTTGCTTGTTCCAGCTGTTTGATAATGCGTTCACGTTCTGCAATTACTGCCTCATTAATTTTTGAAGCTATAGCTATTTCTGTTAGTAACTTAACTCCCTCAGCTTTTGTAAGGTCTTGAGTCATAACTAAAAAATAAGTGCCGTCTGGCATCTGCGATACTCGAAGGCTCATTTGTTCTGTCCTTTTCTCAACTCTGCGGATTTCACAGACCCATCTAGAAATTTCCCACAGTCAATGCACTGAAGCCGATTGTTATTTGGAGTGGCAAAGATAACCTTGTCACCGTAGATTACACAAAGATTCAAATGAGAACAACGTGACTTTTTGCTCACTTTGATAAGAGCGATTAGCCAAAACCAAAAACTTTTAGATTTTTTACAGGTGCAGTAACCATCAAGATACTGGTTAGTTTGACACCAAGATTTATGCTTGCTCACTTGTTCTCCCCTTTGATAAGTGGTGTCAGTGCATCAACTAAGCACTCACCGTGAAAATCCCACTCCCAAGAGCGGTAATCATTTTCAGGTGCCCCACTTGTCTTATTCAGATAAGGTTTTCGAAAAAAGCGAAACGCTCTCTTGTTTAGCGGCAAAGTTTCACCGCTTCGTGGATGCCCAACATTTAATGCTGACCAATCACGATGGCCATAAACATCAACTGGGTTTCCACATAGGTCACAAACTCGTTGTGGTTCCCTAACCGTAACCATCTTGTTGCTCATTTGTTGTCCTTTTCAAGTTCATCAATAGCAAGTTGCAAAGCGTTTTGTTCAATAGTCCAACCGACACGACCATAACCAGCAATCATCTTTTTTAACTGCTTGATAATGCGTTCCTCGGCTCGCTTATCCGCTTGTTCTAAACGCAAGATAAGTTCGTCAATAACAGGCTGGATGTGACCACTATCACTGAACCAAAATAGATTTTTGTCTTGAGCATAGATAGCCAGCCACTTATCTACATCGGCAGGGTAGTCGTTTCTCCAGTCTTTGCGAGTTAGTTTGCTCATTAGCCAATCTCCTTATCAGTTCCGCAAAACTTTGCACAGGGCGAGTAGTGGCACTCCTCGCAATAATGGGTGTCACAACCTTGACACATAGTATCAGGCTTATCAACTTGTTCTGACTGGCAGTAATCGCACAAGTACCCGTCTGTTTCTTCAAACTGAAGGTGGCCACAGACCATACAAGTTCCTTGTCCTGAACGGTCTATGCTGTACTCGTGGTCGCAATCTGGTTTAGCCATTAGTTTTCTCCTTGTAGATTTCTTCTAAAAGATACAACGCTCCCCATAAAATGTGTTCTTCGGGGTAGTTTTTGCTGTCAAGTAGGTAGCTTAGAGCGTCAATCTGTTTTTTGAGTAGCGGTAGGTCAATGTTACTCATCAGTCCACCTCGTAAATGTCGATAGCCATGTTTTCATAGATTGTTCCATGAAGTTGTTCTGCGATGATGTCTTCTGCAAAAAGGTCTTTTACATAATCAATCAATGCTTGACCTGACAAGTTTTGTGATTCCTCATACTCGTCAAGCTCGTAGTTGTAGATAAATACTGCTCTAGCAATTCTTGCCATTAGTTTGTTACCTCCAATTTTTTCGCTAACTCATCCAGTTCAAGGCAACCAAAGTTATCTGACACCATAGTAAGCTTGGCACCATTAACAGTTACTGTAACCCAAGACAGTTTGCCTCCGTTTTGCTCGTTCAATGACTCAAAAAAAATCATCAAACTTTTCTAGAGTTTTGCTATCCATTAGTTACCTTTCTTTAGTTCGGCTTCATGCAGGAAGAACTCAACGCTACACTCGTCAAACTCTTCTACTATACGCTCAATGTTTAGCTCTCCCAAAAGAGTGTCAACGGCGTAAAACGCTTGCTTAGCATTTTCGGCAGTGACTTCAAAAAACATTTCAAATGTTACTGAGTACTTTCTTGTTGCAGGGGTGTAGCTATTCATTAGTTATCTTCTTTCTAGTAGGAGGTTAGTTCGTCTAGCAGGTAAAGGTTATCGTGGTCGAGCAACCACCAATGGAACTCTTTAGTTTCTTCTACTGACCACTCACCTTTGAAATCAGGCGCAGAAGTCTCGTAGCCATTGCCTTCAGAATAGTACATTCTTACATACGCTACTTTGCCTTTATAGGTCAGTATAATGCGGCGTGTCCAACCTGTTGTTTCTTCACTTGAACTGATTACAGTTATTTCATTACTCATTTATTCCTCCGTATAGTTTTTTACGACAGTAAACTCATTAGACAAAGTGGCTAAAGTTTCTCCGCGGTAACGCTCTACCCACATAAAGATTTGTTCATCAAACCACACCCAATGTTCTACTTCATTGTCTAGGTTCACTTCTAAAGCATCTGCTTCTTCTTGAGTGTTGAGAAACCCAAAAGTAACATCTACAGTTTGGTTCTCAGGGGCATCGTTCCAATGGATTGCGCAGTTTGCAATCTCAAGTTGCGTTGTAGTAACCATTTAGTTTTCCTTAGTGTTTGTGTTGGCATGGCATTTGCAAGGACACACACGAACTGTGTCACTCCATTTAGATTGGACAGGACACTGTGAGTGGTGTCCCGTAAGACACCACCCAGTTATCAATGTCATTTCCCACCAAAGTTACGCCCAAGGTCAATGCCGTAACCTTCACTGTGGTGTAGTGCTACCCAGCTATTGCCGAACATAGACTTTCGCAAAACTTCGTTGTCGATTAGGTATTGGATGATACGGGCACGCTCTTCTATGCGCGATTTGTCCCATGCTTTCCAACAGGTTTGGCATAACTTGTCTTCTTCTAGTTCGTCATACTCGTACGAACAGTTTATGCAGGTTAGCATTAGTTTGTTCCTCCTTTGTTTTGTTCCCAGTAATCGCCAGGGGTTTGCTCAGGCAAGTCTTCTGTGTGCTCTTCTTTGCACACAGGACAAGCCCAAGACATCTGAGTGTTCCAATCATCAACCACAGTATCTACTTCTCCTTCAAAGTCGCAGTCACAGTACACATACTGTGCTAACTCTTTTTGGTAGATACCAGAGCCATTCATAGACCCTTCAGGGTAGTTGCTACTCACAGCGTTTCTCCATCCGTGTAAATCTTTACGAAGTCAATGACTTCTCCTACGGCTTCAATGCTTGGACCATCAGGGTGCTCCATGTCCACGATAACCATTTGCATGGTTTCCCAGTCCATGCCAATAGACATGTCGGTTTCTTTACTATCAAACCAACTGAAGTCTGCGTCTGACATTAGCTCTGATGCTTTTTCTTTCATTTGTTCCATGTTCATTAGTATGTTCCTTCCAGCTCTACATTGATTTCGTTACTCACGCCTTCTACATCCCAGCCATACTGGCTACCGATTACATACGCTGCAAAATCTTTTGCTTTATCTTCACTCTCAGCTTCAACCACAGTTGTCAGATTGAAGTAGTCGCCTACAAAAGTGACGCAGTATAGTCCGTTCATGTCTAGTCCTCAAATCTTTGCATAGTTACCCAAGTGGGTTCTGAGATTTCAAACAGAAGTTTCTTTAGTACCTCGTTGTGCACAGTAAGATTTTTTGCGTGCTCAACAAGCTCCGTGTTGTTAGACCAAAACTCGTCTTTAGTAAGGGTGTTTACTAGGGTGTCGATGTCTTGGATTACTTTAGTTAGCTCGAGGATAGTGTGGTTGTTCATTACTTCACCTCCTCAATAGAAAACCTGCCAGTGAAACCATCAGAATTAGTTTCATACTCGTCAAAAGGTCCATCTATGATGGCAGACCAAGCCTGGGTATACGCATCGTCTTTGTTGTCTGCTTCTACCTCAACGGTGTGGTAAACGGTCTCGTAGATACGCACTTCATAGTTAGCCATTAGTTGTTCTCCGTTTCTTCTGACTCTTCGTCGCAAATGCACACGAACTCAATGTCTTTCTCGCAGTGCTCGCATACTTCTTCGATTGTTTCATCCTCAGTGCTTGAGTAATAACTGTTCAGTTCTTGCCAAAACAGTTTTCTAGCTTGCTCCTCACTGTCAGCGTGCACTACGCCTTCGTATTCGTAAGTAGCTTTGATGTTGAATGCAGCCATTTGTTAGTTCTCCTCTTCTTCGGTTACTTGTTCAGGTTCGCCTACATACAGCTCCACTTCTGAGCCAACAGCTCGCAAGTGAAACCCTAAGTCTGCGCCACCTTCGATAGCGGTGTTCATGGTTTCCCATGCTTCTTTGGGGTTGCGTGCTTCAATCAATGCTGAAGCTTCGATTGTTACTAGGTACTTAGCCATTAGTTATCTCCTTGATGTACTCGACCAACTCGTCAATGTTCTTTTCGTGCTTTTTGCAGCTAAACCCATTCACACAAGGTAAGTCTGCTGGTTCACAAGCATCTGAATCTTGCTCTTCTTCTTCGTTTTCGAAACTCACTAGGATTTCGTAGCAATCTGCGCACTCGATACTGACACTCTCGGTGTAGTATCCGTACACCTGTACTTTGTGACCTCGGTGAGCGTTTAGCTCGTTGTAGTTTGATACTGCCATGATGTTTTCTCCTATCTAGAAATGATTGCGTGAGCTATTGCTGGGTACACAACGATTACACAGGCTAGATAAACTAGCCAAAATGTTCTGCGTGACATACCCTACACCTTCCTTGCTAGGTCGTAGTAATCTTCTTCCAACTCCGATAGTGAGTCGTAGAAGATTGCTCCGTATCCGTCAGGGGATACTGCCCACAAGTTGTCCCCTAACTGCACAGCGATGTGAGCAGGACGCTTTCCATCGTCAAGCTTTTCCCACTGCTCTACAGTCATCTGTTTCACAATGATTTCCCCCATGTGTTACTCTCCTTTGCTGGGTGCGTTGATGTGAACTACTGGCTTGCCCTTTTGAACTGCGCCAACTTCGATTAGCTCAGTTGAGATTGCTGAGTGCTTTGAAGCCCACTCAACCACGCCATCATCGGTTGCCCACATGATGTTCTCTACCTGACCATCAGGTGTTTCAGTAGTTACCTTGTACTTGTTGATGTTTACTGTGTAAACTTTGTCGCTCATTATTGCTCCTTGTATAGTTGGGGGGGCTTTTGACCCCCTTAGGTTGTTTAGACAGCTAGCTTACCTGTGATAGCAAACTCACGAACTACTTGGTACAGCGTGTCGGTGTCTCCACTATCGAATAGCTTTTCAAGTGATGACAGTTGCGAGATAGTCATCTGGTTGATGACTACTACTTCCCCTGTTCCGTATGAGCCGTCTTCTGCGACCCATAGTACTGTGCTAACAATGGTGTTGTCTTTTGTCATTTGTTATTCTCCTTCTGTTGTTCCGCTAGGGTAATCCCGCAGAAACTCTTTGGCTTGTTTGATTGCTTCATCAATCTCGTGGATTGGGTCACTGAAGAAACCAAGGTCGTTCTCTGAGTACACTTCGAACCAGGGGTTGTGCACCCACTCAAAAACTTCTTCTCCCTTTGCAGACCACTCTGCTAGTTGGGTATCAGTTGTGATGCCAAAGTCTTCGAGCTGGTCAGTGTAACGGATTACAGCTCGGCTTCCGTCTTTAGCAGTTGCGTGAATGCGTAGCTCTCCATTGCGAACTACATAAAACGGGTTGTCTCTTTCATACCAGACAGTTTGCCATGTGGAACTGCTGGTATAAAAGGCTGCGTCTTGTGTCATGCTTTTGTTCCTTTCGTTATACATACTTCATTGCGATACACGCCATGAAATCTCCGCCAAGCTTCGTGTCGCACCCACTACAAGGGTTGCCATACTTTCCTGACTTGAAGAACGGCTCTTCTTGTTTGCTAGTCACTAGCAAGCCGTTTAGGTCTTTGCCTTCTCCTGCGTACTTGATGTAGCAGTCTGTGCACAGGTCTATGTTGTACTGCTTTAGCTTCATGAGGTTACTCCTTAGGAAAGATGGTGGTTACAACCTGTAGTTGTTCATCGGTTGGCACGATACTAAAGTACGCTGTAAACCAAGCTGGGTCGGTATCGGTGTAGTGAACTTCTACATTGGGGTCAATCTTGCGTAGCTCGTGTGTAAGCTCGTCTAGGGTCATAGACGTACGAGCATAGACTCTATCGGCATAGGTTGCCATGGGTACTCCTTTGGGTATGGGTGTGGGGGTATTACTAGGGCAGACTTTGTGGCGTTGTTTGTGTCGGCACGCTGTCTGCCCTAGTGTTTGGTGCTGTGGTGTGGCGTGTGGTTACGCTACTGAGATAGGGTGTAGGCGTGGCGCTGGCGCATCATCAGGGGGTGTGGTCTCTCGTACTAGGACTGTGCGCAAGAAGGTTGCAGTGCCCCAGCTTAGGTCATGACCTATTGACTCGGCGTCAATCTCTACTGATGTACCGCTACGCTCACCGTTGTCCCATTCACGCACACGCATCTCTCCAGTAACAATCACGCGCTCGCCCTTGCTGACTGACTCGGAAACATTTATAGCTAGCTGGTTGAACGCAGTGATGGTGTACCAGTTTGTTTCTCCATCAACCCAACGGTTCTGACTGCGGTCAAACTTTCTGTACATGCTTGCTAGTCGGAAAGATGTGATAGCTGTGCCTTCACTGGTGATGATGTGTCGTGGGCTAGTGGCTACTAGACCTGCTACTGAGAATGATTGTGACATTTGTTTCTCCTTGGTAGTGTGTTGTTGCGGGGGGATTACGGGGGGCTTGCGCCCCCCGTGTGTTACTTGCTAGAAGGTATCATCGGTGTCTAGTGCGGATACTAAAGTAGTTTCTACACGACCGTAGTCTACTAGCACACCTGCTTCTTGGCTAAGGGACACGCTGTGTTGCCATAGGGATTCTTCGTGCTTGAAGAAGAACTCTGTCTGCTCGTACTCACCTTGGTGATGTATCTTAGCCCAGAACATTGGCATGTTCTCTTCGATAGCTTGGTCTTCTTCGTACTGTGCGTACTCGTCATCGGATAGACCCAAGACACTACGACCCATTACTACTGGTGGTGCGTACACATAGTCGTCGTCGTCTTCGTCTAGCCATGCGCTGGGGCTGTACTGAAACCCACCCTTAGCACCTGATGTCTGGTAGCGGAAGTAGTCGTTGTCGTATCCATAGCTACCACTCTTAGGCTTGGGTAGCGTGGTCTTGCTAACTACCATGCCGTCTTCGATGATGAAGTAGTCGAGCTCCTTAGCTGACTGGATAGACTCAGGCATGATGTCTAGCGCAATCAATGCTTCCCATAGCAATGCTTCGGTTGAGCAGAACAGGAACGACCCATCTTCTAGTGTCGCTGTTACAAGTGGTGACCACTGGTAGCGGGCTAGGTGTAGTCGGTTGGGGTCAGTCACATCGAACCATGCGATAGCTGCATCACCTGATAGGTTGTCTAGCATGTCTGTTGAACCTGACTCAAGTAGCGCAGGGATTACACTGGTGTCTACTTCAGGCAACTTGTCAGTTAGCATGGCACGCACTTGGTGGTGATTGTGGATAACACCGTTGTGTACTAGGGCGATGCCTTTGTTGGGTGACCACACTGGGTGGTTGTTGTCATTGACATCGATTGAACCGTGAGTTGCTAGCCTAGTGTGCAGGATAACATTGCTTGCGTCTTCAGGTAAGCCTGCGACTGATAGCAAGCTACCTGTTACTGCACCCTTGTGCACTGAGATGCTACCGTCGATTTCTTGGTATGCATAACCTGATGCCATGTACCCTCGGTCTTCGATACTGCACAGCAATGCGTGTGCTAATGCTTGTGCGTTGATGTTGCTGTTCTTTGATAGGCTAAAGCCTGCGATACCACACATGGGTATCTCCTTTCGTAGTGTGCAGGGGGCGCAACAACTGCGCCCCCTACTGATTGAGTGGGTGAGCTACTGCTCGATAAGGGTGGACAAGGTGAGGTCGTGCCCTGGGTTGTTCTCATCTCCGTGCTTGATGAGTAACTGAATGACATCAGCCAATGAACTGCACGCAGACCACACACGCTGTGGTAGGTCAACCTTGGACACAGCCACCATCTGACGGCAGAACCAAGCCCAACGAACTAGGTACTCGTAGTCGTACACAGGGCCCATGGCACGGAACTCAATGGTGCCGTGCTTGGTCAGTGCACACAGGTTGACATCTTGGTAGCGGTCTCCCGACCCAATGTCATAGATGACCTGAGCTGCAATGGTGGTTGGAATGTACTGCTTGGTGTAGCGTGCCCAGTGTGCCACTTGGTCAAGAGGCAAGTCCTTGCAGTAGTCACGGACTTGACGCTGATAGATTGGCTCAAGCAATGGAGAGATAGCACCGTAAGCAAAGAGCAAGCGTCGAACATCTGATACTGTCACATCGCTAGCATCGACATGCACATGCACACCTGGGCTGGTGTTGTGTCCGTCCATGCCAATCTCTTCGCACAGCTTCTTGAGTCCTGCACTGTGGAAGTGATTGAGGATAGGAGATACGAACTCAGCACATGCGCTACCGTTTGTGCACTCGCTGTCATGGCAGTGGTCATCGTCGTCGCAGTACACACAGCCACAATCGCAGTCGTTGACCTCACTCTCTAGTGAACCATCGTGAACCTCGTGCCAGCCAAGGGGACGGCTAGTGCGCTCAGCGTGCATGGTCTCGACTTCGATGCCCCATGAACGCCAGCTACCTGTGCCGTTGGCAGGTAGTGGGATAGCTCCCCACATCTTAGTGGTAACCTCAAGGTTCATGGTAAGCTGACGCTTACCTGACTTGAGCTGACGCCAGAACTGTTCAAAGGTCTGTGTCTTAGGCACTCGGATTGACTGCTTGGTAGCTGCTGAAGCTTGCTCGATAGCTAGTAGAGAACGCAAGGTGTTAGCTTCTTGCTTGAACATGCGCTTCAAGCTGTCGTGCTTACCAAGGCTGGTAGCTAGGGTGGAGATTGCTCGCAAGTCTTCCGAGGCTGTGGACTTGGCACGGGTACCTCGGAAGGCAATGACTCTGCCTTCGGTGCCGTGCATGGTAGCCCAGATGCGTGGCGAGTGATAGAAGATGCTATCAACATTGCGCAACTTGGCTCTGCTGTAAGCCTGCACACTTAGCGGAGCATCTTCATCTACTTTTGGTAGGCTCCACAAGTATGTGCCACTGTCGTCAGCATCAGCTAGGCGGGGTAGTACTGAGTCCAAGAGCTTGACAATAGACTCGTCACTAATCTTCAGCCAAGTCAAGCGACCTCTAGTCCAACGAGTTTCGATACCTGCGTATCGAACACGCACAGGCTCAGGCTCACCTGATGCGTCGAGAAGCAAGTCGATGAACTTCTCAGGGTGAGCAAGGACATAGTCACTGTGCTTGACTACTGCACGGTACCACTTGTAAACGATAGCTTCGTTGCCGACATTGTGCAGAATGCTCTTGGGTGTAACCATCATCTGCTTGAGTGTTTCGTTGTAGATGCTACCGTAGTTGTCACCGTTGTAACCTGTTACTTGGTCAGCCATCTCGCGGATAGCCACTGTCGTATCCACATCTTTCACGACTATCAAGTCGTCTAGTGCTAATGAAATACTCATGAGAGTATCTCCTTTCTTGTTGTTGTTACTTGCGTACGATGTTGGACGCAAGGTCTTTCAATGGTTCCTACGAACCTTCACATGCAGCATGAGTTACACGCTGCACATGGAGCCACTTAGGACTTGTTGCTTTGCACACACTTGCAAGCGTTGATGTGTATGCTCTTGCTTGCTATCAACACGCTTGCTATCGAGTTGCACTGCTTGCAAGCAAATGCTTTGTGAACTATCTTGCGCATCATTCCCCCTGCACCGAGAGCTTGACCACAGTAAAGTTGTGGACGAACATGTTTAGCCCGCATCTCCAACACTGCTTGTATGGATACGCTAACCAATCAAGCTCTGCACGCAAGTTAGACAGGCTTGTGTGCTCTTCGTGCCCACCTGGTGTTGTCCATAGCTTGTCTCGTCGTGCATCTAACCTCTTGAGCTTTGTTTTAGCGTCAGCATCTCCACTACAAAAGCACTCGAGTTCAGTAAAGATGTTGTCAAACTCAGGTAGCTCTTGTAGCAGAATGTTTCGTGCCTTTACTGCAGCGTGCTTAGTTGCAAACACGCCTCGTGTTGTCTCGAAAACAACTTCTTCAAAGTTGTTTTCTTTCACCCTTAGGGTGCCTGTCGGGTAAGTCTTCTCTATGAGAAGGTAAACTTCACTCATTGCTTGCTCCTTTAGTTCAGGTCTGATTGGCTATTGAAATCCGCAAGCCACTTGCTTACTACTTTTATGAGCCCCTTGAAGTTAGGCTCAACGGTATACCCGCTTGTTTCTTCGTCCCATACAGGGATAGTCGCTAGCGTGTATGTTTTTACGCTCCAAGTGTTACTGACATCTATCACTTGGACATTCTTGCCCATCTTGCCGTCTAAGCATGCCCAGTAGAAACAGAACTGACCATCATCGCTAGTGACAGTTAGCGTCTGTTCTTGTGGCTCTAGTGTTGTGTACATTGCTTACTCCTTTCAGTAAGTCTTGCCTTAAAACGCCCCTGTATAGGGGGGTCTTAGGGGGTTCTCCCCCTACTTGCTTTTGAGCAAGCCTCTATCAAGAAGCTTTAGGTAAGCATCTATAGAGAGAGAACTATACACCTGATTAGGTAAAGCTTTCACTCTAGGAATGTCTACTATCTCTTTGCGCACAGTCTTCACTGTGTCTACACGCATTGAAAGAGCTATCTCTTTGCGTGCATGGCTTTTCTTTCGGCTCATGTGCCTACTCCCTCTCTAGGGTCTCTTTACGCCACAGAGTCTTCTCTGCGGCTCTTGTGTTAGGCAAAGCTTCTAGCTTGTGCCATTCAAGCCTGCGATACTTGTTGCCCATAAGTCTTCCATGAACTTTAGG
>Ga0213918_1000026_pt1 | contig 124223 bp, 122 predicted proteins | sample McNCre217MG_FD_163422 | JGI IMG/M metagenome (GOLD analysis project Ga0213918, IMG submission 163422) | Freshwater microbial communities from McNutts Creek, Athens, Georgia, United States - 2-17 MG | ecosystem: Environmental > Aquatic > Freshwater > Creek | place: USA: Georgia | collected... | reverse complement strand
AGCATGAAGTTGTATTAAAACTATCCGTGAGATAAACTTATCCACAGGTCAGTCATTCAAGACTGGCTACAGTCCCTGAGTATTCGCTCGGCGCGCACGCCTGAGGAATATTGGACGCGCGCCAACATCCTGGACAAGCGGATGGTTCCGCAGATGCGTTATTGGTGTGCTTGGCTTTAGTTGCTAAGCAGTTAGGCCACCCTTTGCATGTGCCTGCCATGCGTCAAGGTTTTGCGTTGGATGAAGCAGGTCGAATTCCGTTAGGGGCTTATCCAGATTTGGCACACCAGCATGGTTTGCTGGCGGGGTGGACGCGTAAGAAGTTGGCTGAATTCCTAGCTACGTGATGCCCGTTTTAGTGGCGTTGGTGGATGGTCGCGCTTGTGTGTTGCGTGCGATTGAAGGCAACACCGCAGTTGTGTGGTGGGCAGAAACAGGCGAGCAAGATGACCGCGTGTCACTAGAGCAGCTGCAAGGTTTATCGCGCGAAGAAGTGTTGATTGTCAAGCTGCCTCCAAAGCGTAGCGACCAGACTTTGGCACCTATGCAGGGCGCGGCATTCAGTTGGTTCTGGGGTACGTTGTGGCGCTTTCGTCACTTCTACGTGGAGTCAATGGTTGCTACGGTGGTGGCCAACATTCTCACTTTGGCGAGTGTATTTTTCACGATGAACGTGTATGACCGTGTGGTCCCCACACAGGCGTATGCGTCGTTATGGACATTGGCGATCGGTACGGCAGTGGCTATCGTGATGGAGTTCATCATGCGTTGGCTCAAGGCGCGTTTGGTGGACCTTGGCGGCAAGAAGGCCGACTTGGCGATCAATGCAACATTGCTCAGAGAGATCATGTCGATTCGTTTGGAGAATCGACCGCAGTCCGTAGGTACGTTTGCCAGCTCAATGCGCGACTTTGAGTCTTTGCGCGATTTCTTTTCATCAGCGTCCCTGGTGGTCTTGGCTGATATGCCCTTCGTGTTGATGTATCTGGCATTGATTGCGATCGTGAGTGGTCCTATTGCGTGGATACCAGGTTTGGCTGTGCCACTCTTGATTGCACAAGGTTTGTGGTCGCAAAAGGCGCTCATGACCGCGATGCGTGCCAACATGAAAGAGGCTGGCGACAAACAAAGTGTGTTGGTCGAATCAGTGTTGAATCTTGAGTTGCTTAAGGCGCATAACGCCGAAAACTATTTGCAACGACGCTGGGAAGATTCCAACAAAGCAGGTTCAGATTCGTACAAAGAAATTCGTTCTATTACAAACTGGATCATGGGTTGCACCACAGCCGTAACGCAGCTGGTCACGGTTGTGATGGTGGTGGCGGGTGTGTACATGATTCACGCGAATCAACTCACATTGGGCGGATTGATTGCGTCGGTCATTTTGGCTGGCCGATCTTTAGGCCCCTTAGGTGGTGTGATGTCACTGGCCTCTCGCTATCAGCAGGCAGTGTCTTCGTTGGAAACTTTGGATGGTTTGATGAAGCGCCCACGTGACCGCGTGGTGGGTCGCACCTATGTGATTCCCGAAAGCATTCAAGGTGGTTTGGAAGCCCAAGCTATTGAGTTTGGGTATCCCGGAGAGCACGCCATTCCGGTGATCAAGCGTTTGTCAATCAAAGTTGAGCCTGGTCAACACATTGCACTGCTGGGCCGTGTGGGCAGCGGCAAAAGCACATTGCTGCGATTGATGGCCGGCTTGTACACCCCGCTGGGTGGTAGCGTGCGATTAGACGGTGTGGAGATGCAGCAGATCGAGCCTGCCGAGGTGCGCAGTTGTATGGGTTATGTCGGTCAAGATCCGCAGTTGTTCATGGGCACGTTACGCGAAAACATGGTGTTATCCGAAACTTGGATCAGTGACACCAAGATCATTAAGGTGCTCAAAACTTTGAACTTGTACGAGATGGTGGCATCGCATCCACGCGGCTTAGACATGCCCATCACAGAAGCTGGTGGTGGTTTGTCAGGCGGTCAACGACAGCTGCTATCAATTGCACGCATGATGCTGCGCGACCCGCAGTTGGTGTTTATGGATGAGCCTACGGCGAATATGGATGGCAACACCGAAGCGCATGTGATTGCAGTGCTCAAAGAGTGGCTCAAAGGCCGCACGTTGATGATGTCCACACACCGTCCACAACTTCTGGAATGGGCTGATGTAGTGGCCGTTATTGAAGCGGGTCAGTGCGTGATGATCGGCCCTAAACAAGAAATGATTGACAAGCTGTCGCGCGGTATAGATGTGAAGACAGCTGGAGCACCAGCATGAAAGAAAAAGTAATGGCCCATTGGGCTCAAGCACAAGCTTTATGTGTGACGTTGCGAGACTTGTGGAAAAACGATACAAAAGCAGCGGGTTTTGGTGTGCGCACGGTCGAGGACGATGAGCGTGAAGCCAGTCGTATCTTGGTCTGGTCCACAGCCGCTACTTTGATGTTTGGCTTGGTTTGGGCAGGATTTTTCAGCCTAGATGAAATCACACGAGGCCAAGGCAAGATCATTCCCTCCAGCCGTGAACAAGTGATCCAAAGTTTGGACTCTGGTGTGTTGCGAGAAATGTTGGTGCACGAAGGCGACGCGGTTGAGAAAGACCAAGTGCTATTGCAGATGGAGGATGCGCGGTCGGGTGCGGGCTTTCGCGAAGCAAATGAAAAGTATTTGTCATTGCTGGCAATTGCCGCGCGTTTGCGCGCCGAGGCCAACAACACGCCCTTGATTTTTCCGCCAGAGCTTAAAAATGAGGCACAACTGACCGCCCAAGAAACACAAGCGTACAAGGTACGCAAACAGGCTTTGATGGAGTCATTGCTAGCAGTCGATGCGTCGTTGTCTGCCATCACGCGCGAAATCACACTCACAGAGCCGTTGGTCAAAGGTGGCGTGATGTCAGAGGTGGAGTTGTTGCGTTTGAAACGTCAGCAAGCAGATCTGATGGGGCAGCGCGCTGAGCGCAAAAACCGCTATCTCACGGATGCAAATAATGAACTGACACGCGTGTCGTCAGATCTATCGCAGACCAAAGAAAATGTTTCTGCGCGGGAAGACGCTTATTTGCACACGACCATCAAGTCGCCGATGAAAGGCATTGTGAAGAACGTGCAAGTGACTACCGTAGGGGGTGTGATTCAGGCAGGTCAACCCATTTTGGAAATTGTGCCAACCGAAGACGAAATGATGGTGGAGGCATACGTCAAACCATCAGACGTTGCATTCTTGAAAGTTGGTCAAAAAGCGGTGGTGAAGCTGACGTCCTATGATTTCAACAAATACGGTGGCTTGGATGGGGAGTTGGAACACTTGAGCCCAGATACACTCAAGGATGATCGCCAGCAACGTAAACCAGGTGCAAACCCCGCCGACATGGAGGAGGGTTTCTACCGCATCTTGGTGCGTATCAAAGATACAAACCTTGTGCGTAATGGCAAAAAAATTGAGGCAACCCCGGGTATGACGGCCTCTGTGGAAATCCGTACAGGCCAAAAGACGGTGCTTGAATATTTGTTCCGTCCGTTGCAAAACGTGTCGCAAGCGTTGCGCGAGCGTTGATTCATGCTTTTGAGATGAAACGTCGCGACTTCAACCAGCTTTTGCAACGAAGTGCCATCGCGCTCGCACTCTCGCCTTGGGGGAAGGTTGTCGCCGCACCAGAAGGCAAGCCTCGCACTTGGCGTACCAACCCATTTGCCTTGGGCGTAGCCAGCGGTAGGCCGCGTGCAGATTCGATGGTGTTGTGGACGCGCATCTTGTTCAGTGACGAAGACAGAGCGGCGGGCACCGAGGCTTTGCGCGTACAAGTTGACGTATTTGCCGATGCTGCGCTCAAACAATGCGTGCACAAAGCAGAGGTCGTGACAAACGATGCACGCGGGCACAGCGTGCATGTGCATCTGAAGCACTTGCAACCCAGCACCGACTATTGGTATCGGTTTCGTCAAAGCGATGCGCTCAGCCCCGTGGGCCACATGCGCACTGCACCAGCGTTGAATGCGGATGTGCGTCAATTGCGCATTGCCCTGTCGTCATGCCAGCACTACGAGCAAGGGCAATACACGGCGCACCAAGAAATTGCTCAGCAGCCACTCGACTTTGTGTTGTTCATGGGCGACTACATCTATGAGAGCAGCAACCCACAATACGCTGTGCGCATGCACAGCGGTGAAGAGCCCAAAACATTGCCGCAATACCGCGAGCGCTACGAGCAATACAAGCGCGACCCTATGTTGCAAGCCGCCCACGCCGCGCACCCGTGGGTGATGATGTGGGACGACCACGAGGTCGTCAACGACTACGCCAACGACCAAGACCGTCAATACACCGACCCCAAGCAAATGTTGTTGCGTCGCGCGGCGGCGTATCAAGCCTACTTTGAACATCAGCCCTTGCTGCTCGGCCCCGATGCCGACGACCCTGCAAATATGCGTTTGTATGACCACCTCAGCTGGGGCAAGCTGGCCGATGTCTGGACACTGGATTGCCGCCAATACCGCAGCGCACAAGCCTGTCGTGATCCCGTGCGCGGAGGTGGCCGCATGGTGGTGCAATGCGATGAGCTGAGTGACCCAAGGCGCAGCATGTTGGGGCAAGCGCAAGAACGTTGGATCACAGAAAGCCTGAGCCACTCCAAACGCCAATGGAAGCTGGTGGCACAAGCCACGCAAATCAGCTCGACCAGCGTGCCTGCGCCAGTGGGCCGAAGCTACTGGAACGACGCATGGGACGGCTACCCCGAAGCTCGCAAACGCCTGCTGCAAACCGTGGTGGACGCCAAGCTGCAAGACGTCGTGACGTTGGGCGGCGATGTGCATTGCAATGTGGCGGCCAACTTGCGCTTAGAGCCCAACAACCCGCTGTCGCCCATCGTGGCCAGCGAGTTTGTCACCACCTCCATCACCTCGCGCGGCTTGGGCGATAAGCCGGCTGCTGTGATTCGCGAGAGCAATTCTGATTTGCTGCACTACCGCCCCGACGAGAGGGGCTACAGCCTCATCACCGTCACGCCCAATGAAGTGCGTTGCGACTTTAGAACCACTAAGTTTCCAGCGGGCAGCGAGGCAGGTTTCAAAACGCAAGCGAGCTATGTGGTCAAACGTGGCAAAGCGGGGCCGCAGCTCTTATGATGCATTGACATGACGACACCTAACGCTGCCTCACGAACTTGGTACGACCAGCATGTGTTGCCCTATTTGCTAGATTTCGCATGCGGTTTGCCAGTGATTCAAAGTCAGCGACGCAAAGTGGTGCCGACCGCTTCAGGGCGAGTGCTTGAAGTGGGCATTGGTACGGGTTTGAATTTACCGTTCTACGATCAAACCAAGGTCCAATCGTTGGTGGGTGTAGACCCCGCAGAGCAAATGCATGCGCTGGCGCAAAAACGCAGCGAACGCGCGGGGTTGCCTGTGACGTTGGTGCATTTATCTGCAGAAGCGCTACCACTGGAATCGGCTTCGTTTGACTGCGTGGTCTGCACTTATACGCTTTGCTCAATTGACGATCCATTTGCTGCGCTGCGTGAAATGCGCCGCGTGCTCAAACCGAATGGCCGATTGTTGTTCGCCGAGCACGGCTTGGCACCCGATGCATCAGTGGCCCGTTGGCAATTTCGCATCGAACCGTATTGGCGCAAGTTGGCAGGCGGTTGCCACTTAACGCGTGACGTGCCTGAATTGTTAAAAGACGCAGGGTTTCAAACCGCAGGAGGCGAGGCGTATGTCGCGTGGCCCAAGACCTTGGCCTACAACTATTGGGGAGTGGCGACGGTCGTTTGAGCTATGGCGATTTGGCCGCGATCTAGGGTGTAACTTCGGTCGCTCACCCACTGTGCAAAGTGCGTGTTTTGCTCGGACAGCAACACGCTCACGCCTTGGCGCTTGAGCGCCAAAATCATCTCACCCATTTGCTCGACGATGACGGGGGCCACGCCCTCAGACGGCTCGTCGAGCAACACCATCAGCGGATTGCCCATGAGTGTGCGAGCCACGGTGAGCATTTGTTGTTCGCCACCACTCATGTGGCTGGCGGGGCGCTGTTGCATGTCGGCGAGGTTCGGGAAGAGGGCAAACACTTGGTCCAATGACCACTGCGGCGCGCGGCTGCCATCGGCAAAGCTGCGGGCGGGTTGGATGCCGAGGGTGAGGTTTTCCAGCACGGTCAAGTCGGTGAAGATGCGGCGGTCTTCGGGCACATAGCCCAGCCCCAAGCGTGCGGCTTGATAAGGCTCCGCATTCGAGATGTCATGTCCCGCAAACACCACGCGGCCCGTGCGTCGCGGCATGAGGCCTATGATGGCTTTGAGCGTGCTCGATTTTCCCGCACCGTTGCGCCCGACGAGGGCCACCACTTCGCCACGTTGCACATGCAGTTGCGCATCGAACACGACTTGCGCCGCACCGTACCAAGCGTTGAGGTTTTGCACATTCAACAACGAAGGGGTGGTCGCGGGGCTGGATGCTTGCGTCATGGTTGTTTGCCTGTTGTTGAGGCCTTGTTCGCGGTTGCGTTGACGGAGGTGTTTGCGGACAGCGCCTGCGCTGAGCGCGAAGCGCCAAACGTTTTGCCACTGCCAAAGTACACCGCCTGCACTTGCGGGTCAGCTTGCACTTGCGCAGGCGTGCCTTGTGCGATGAGTGCGCCACGCGCCATCACCAGCACGCGGTCGGCGTGTTCAAACACCACGTCCATGCTGTGCTCGGTAAACAGTATCGCCACACCGCGTTGGGTCACCAAGCGGCGGGTGAGGTCCATCAGGGCGTGTCGTTCATCGGGGGCCATGCCTGCGGTGGGTTCGTCCATCAGCAGCAAGCGCGGTTGGTTGGCGAGGGCCATGGCGAGTTCGAGACGCTTCACATCGCCGTACGCCAATGCGTGGCAGGCGCGATGCGCTTGGGTGTCGAGCTGTACTTGCGCTAGCAGTTGCAGCGCGTCGTCGCGACGATAGTGGCTGGCGCGTCGCCAAGGCGAAAGCGATTGACCGTCGGCAGACAGCAGCGCCATTTGCACGTTCTCGGCCACGGTGAGCGAGCCAAAGGTTTGTGCCATTTGAAACGTGCGGCTCACGCCCATGCGCCAAAGTTCATGCGGCTTACGACCCAGCAGTGACACACCATCCAACGTGATGCTGCCACTGTCTGGCGCAAGCTGGCCGTTGACCAAGTTGAAGGTGGTGGACTTGCCCGCACCGTTGGGCCCAATGAGCGCGAGCAACTCACCCGCTTGCAAACTGAACGACACATCGTTGACGGCTTGGTTGCCGCCGAAGGCTTTGTGCAAGTGCTGCACGTCCAACAATGCGCCACCGCTTTGCATATGCGTCTGTGCATGTGTGGCGGCCTGAGGCGTGTGTGTGGTCATGCCGCACCTCGTTCGTTTGAAGCGCGTGCACCACGCACACGCAGCCACAGCGCCTGCACCGACCCCGCAATGCCTTGCGGAAACACCAGCACCATCAGCAACATGCTGGCACCCAGCACGGCACGCCAATAGTCGGTGCTACGCGCCAAGCTGTCTTGCAGCGCGGTGAATGTGACTGCGCCGACCAGCGGCCCCACGAGGGTGTGCACACCACCGAGCAGCACCATCACCAAACCATCGACTGACTTGCTCACGCCCAACACATCGGGTGAGATGCTGCCTTTCGAGAACGCAAACAGCGCCCCCGCCAAACCTGCAAAGCCAGCGGCCACCACAAAGCCCAGCCATTGCACACGCGTCACATTCAGGCCCATGGCTTCGGCGCGGCCTACCGAGTCGCGGCTGGCACGCAGCGCATAGCCCAGTGGCGACATCAGCACACGGCGCAGCGCCATCACGCTGAGCGCCACCAGCGTGAGCGTGAGCCAGTAGTAAGACGACTTGTCTTGCAACCACGCGCTAGGCCACACGCCCGTGACGCCGTTGCTGCCCCCCGTGAAGTCGTCCCACTGAAAACAGATGGACCACACAATTTGTGCAAACGCCAAGGTGAGCATGGCCAAGTACACGCCCGACAAGCGCACAGCAAACCAAGCGATGGGTGCAGCCACCAATGCGCTGACAAGTGGGGCCAACAACAAAGCCGCTTCGCTAGACACACCCGCACGCAACACCAACAGCGCAGCCGCATACGCACCCACCCCAAAGTAAGCCGCATGACCAAACGAATGCATGCCCGCAGGCCCCATGATGAAGTGCAAGCTGGCGGCAAACAAAGCAGCAATGAGCAGGTCAATGCCCAGCACCAAGGTGTAGGGCGAGTCCGTGGTGAACAGCGGCAGCGCGAGCAATGCAGCGCCCACCATCAGCCACGCGATTTGTGTGCGTGCATCGCCTAAAGCAAACGGCGCTTCTTGCTCGGTGCTGGCACGCGGTGCGCTTTGTGGTTTGCCCAACAAGCCCCAAGGACGCACCATCAGCACAGCAGCCATCACCAAAAATTCGGCTACAAGCGTGAGTTTTGAAAACGCAAACGACACGCCCAAAATTTCTACCGTGCCCACCGCAATGCACAAGGCTTTGATTTCGGCAATCAACAAGGCCGCCACAAATGCACCGGGGATGGAGCCCATGCCGCCCACTACGACCACCACAAACGCGTCGCCAATCGTGGCCATGTCCAGACCCAAGTGCGCAGGTTCGCGAGGCAGTTGCAGCGCACCGCCTAAGCCCGCCAAGGCGCAGCCGAGTGCAAACACAGCGGTAAACAAGTGGCGAGGGTTGACGCCCAGTGCGCCCAGCATGTCGCGGTCTTGCGTGGCGGCGCGCACCAACACGCCAAAGCGTGTGCGCTGCAAGCACCACCACAACACGGCCAACACGAGCGGGCCAATGGCAATGAGGAACAAGTCATAGGTGGGAAAGCGTCGACCCAAAATGTCTACCGCGCCGCTCAGGCCCGGTGCGCGTGGCCCCAGCAAATCTTCCGCGCCCCACAACATCAGCGTGCCGTCTTGCATGACCAGCACCAAGGCAAAGGTGGCGAGCAACTGAAACAACTCGGGCGCTTTGTAAATGCGGCGCAGCAACAGCACTTCCACCAGCGCACCTAATGCGCCAGTGACGAGCGCAGCGCACAGCAACATTAAAAAGTAGGCGGTGGTTTGCGCAGCGCCTTCAGCCCCAAGGTTGCCCAGCATCACACTTAAAGCAGAAGACACCACAGGCGCAGCGTGTGACACCAGCGAGTAAGCCACATACACACCCAACATGAAGAACGAGCCATGCGCAAAGTTGACGATGCGCGTCACGCCAAAGATGAGCGACAAACCTGCTGCTACCAAAAACAAAGACGACGCGCTGGCCAGCCCATTGAGAGCTTGCACAAAAAAACTAGCGAGGTCCATGGTGTGTGAGGCTTGAAATTAAAACGCCCGCAAAAGGCGGGCGTTGTGGTGTGGTTTGAAAGGCGATTAATGGCTTGGTCGAAGTTTCTTCACAACGTCATCGCTGGGTTGCACAGAGGCGCCGTCGATGTAGCGGTAGTCTACCAACACACCCTTGCCGTTGTCGTTTTTGGTGCGACCCAAGAACGCGCCCATGGTGGACTGGTTGTCTTGCTTGCGGAACATCACGGGGCCATAAGGCGTGCTGAATTTCAAACCGCTGAACGCAGTGACCAGCTTTTCGCTGTCGGTGCTCTTGGCTTTGCTGATGCCTGCGGCCAAAGCCTGAATCATGCTGTAGCCCACGACCGAGCCCAGGCGGGGGTGGTCGTTGTACTTGCTGTGGTAGGCCAAGAAGAAGGCTTTGTGCTCGGGTGTTTGCACGCCGTACCAGGGGTAGCCGGTGACGATCCAGCCGTTGGGCGTTTCGTCTTTGAGCGGCTCCAAATACTCGGGCTCACCCGTCAAGAGGCTCACCACTTCGCGGCCTTGGAACAAGCCGCGTGTGTTGCCCTCGCGCACAAACTTGGCAAGGTCGGTGGCAAACAGCACGTTGAAGATGGCGTCGGGCTTGGCATCGGCCAAAGCTTGCGTCACGGAGCCTGCGTCAATTTTGCCGAGGGCCGGTGCTTGCTCAGCCACAAACTCCACGTCAGGTTGTGCAGCCTTCAGCAATTGTTTGAAGGTGGCAGCAGCCGACTGACCGTATTCGTAGTTGGGGTACACCACCGCCCAGCGTTTTTTCTTGAGCTTGGCCGCTTCGGGCACGAGCATGGCCACTTGCATGTAGGTGCTCGCGCGCAAGCGGTAGGTGTAGCGGTTGCCGTTTTGCCACACCATTTTGTCGGTCAGCGGCTCGCCCGCAAGGAAGAACACCTTGCGTTGCTTGGCAAAGTCGCCCAGCGCCAAACCGATGTGCGAGAGGAACGCGCCCGAGAGTACATCCACTTTTTCGCGACTCAGCAATTCTTCGGCGGCACGCACAGCGTCGCCGGGCGAGGCGTTGTCGTCACGCGTGATGAGTTGCAGTTGCTTGCCGTTCACGCCACCGGCGGCGTTGATTTCTTCCACCGCCAGCTCCATGCCCTTTTTGTAGGGATCCAAGAAAGCAGGCTGCGCTTTGTAGCTGTTGATCTCGCCAATCTTTATGACGTTTTGGGCGAAGGCGGGTAAGGCGGCCACGCTCAAGGCGAGGGCGGCGGTGCGCAGGGCGTAGGCAAGTGTGTTGTTCACGAAAGTGGCCTTTGAAAACGGGTGGAGCGTGAATTGTCTTGTAAACGAGAGCCCCCGTTGCATACGGTTTTAAAAGTTCATGAGAAAGCGGCTGTGCTAGTCTTGCTTATGTTGATTTCACGCCGTTTATCCACCCCAAGGTTTGAGGCCCGCTGGCCTGCCGCTTTGATTTGGCTGTGTGCTTGGGTGCTACTTTGGCGTTTAGATGGGGTGTTGAACCTAGGTAACTTGGCTTTGTTGCTGGTGCTAGCCAGCGCGATTGCGGGGGTGTGGCTGTCGGCCTTGGTGTCGGTCACCTTCAGCGGGCTGTCAGTACTGATGTTCAACTGGTTTTTTGTGGAACCACGTTACACCTTCAGTGTGCATTTACACCAAGATCAGTTGTTGCTGGTCACCATGATGGGGGTGAGCGCCGTGGTCAGCTACGTGATGGCGCGTTTGCGCGTCTTGGCGCATTTGGAGAGCCAACATGCACAAGCCGCCGAGCAATTACGGGATCTGGGTGAACAGCTGCGTGAAGCGTCAAATGTGATGGAACAGGGGCACCTCCTTCAATCGGTGTTGGCTCAAGACAGTGGTTGTGCCGTGTCGATGTTGCTGTTGGAGGATGCGAGCACAAGTGGTCAATGGATTGATAAACCTCAAGCATTGGATGCGCAAGGTTTGCGGGCCTGTGTGCAGCAGTTTGCTGCGATGGGGCCAGGCACAGGGCGACATGAAAATCAGTCCACTTTGTTTTTACCCCTGCGTGGACGTGTGCGTGCCTTTGGTGCGGTGGCGTTTCATGGCTACACATCATCAGATTTGCCATGGCGACAACAAGAAAAATTGCAACACATGTGCGATGTGTTTGGTTTGGAGTTAGAGCGCGCACAAACCTTGCGTTTGGCCCAACAAGCCAAAGAGGATGCACAAAGCCAAAGCTTGCGCAACACCTTGCTCACTTCGATTTCGCATGACTATCGCACGCCACTTGCAAATCTGATGGGGGCCGCATCTGTCATTCACGATCAAGCCTCGCGGTTGAGCGCCGAGAAAATTGAGGGACTTGCGCAAACCGTGCTCGACGAAGCCCAACACCTCAACCGCATGACGACCAACACCTTGCAGCTGGCGCGCTTGGATGCCGCACCGTTGCAAATCAAAAAAGACTGGGAGTCGCTGCAAGAAATCTTGGGTGCGGTGCTGGCCAAGACGCGTCAACGCCACCCACAGAGGCACATGGTGGTGGCCGTTCCTGAAGGCTTGCCGCTGATTTACTGTGATGCTATTTTGTTGGTGCAACTTTTTGACAACCTGATTGAGAACGCCATCAAGTACAGCCCAGGCGCTGCTGCCATTGAAGTTCGAGTACAGGCGCAAAAAGAGGCCTTGGATGTGCGCGTCATTGACCAAGGTGTTGGCATTGTTGATGCATGGAAAGACAAAGTGTTTCAAGCCTTCGAGCGCGTGCACGCAGACGCTGCACAGGCAGATGCGACGGATGCAAGTCAACTTCGCCGAGGCATGGGCGTGGGTTTGGCGGTGTGCAAAGCGATTGCCAAAGTGCACGGCGCGAAGCTGTGGGTGGAAGATGGTCAACCCCTTGGTACGGTCATGTGTTTGCGCTTGCCCGTGATGCAACAACCCGATGTGATGGTGGAGGCTTAAACAGCATGGTCCTCAAAGTTTTGTTGGTCGAAGATGACAGAGACCTACGTCAAACCTTGCGCGATGCCTTGAGCGTGGAAGGCTATGAGGTCGCCGCTAGCGCTAGCGCAGCAGACGCCAGCGCGGTACTGCGCCACAGCATGACGTCGGATAAGCCCATGGATTTGTTGGTGTTGGACTTGGGCTTGCCCGACGGCGACGGCAGTGACTTGTTGCGCAGCGTGCGTGCGCAATACGCGCTGCCCATCCTGATTATTTCGGCACGGCATGACGATGCCAACAAAGTGGCCTTGTTGGATGCGGGTGCGGACGACTACTTGGTTAAACCTTTCAGCATCAGCGAGTTGTTGGCCCGTATGCGCGTGACGCTGCGCCACCGTGGCACGGTGGTGTTGGCTTCGCAAACCCAATATTGCGCGGGTGCGCTAGAAATTGACCTAGCCAAACACACCGTGTTGAAAGCGGGTGAGCTGGTGCACCTCACGCCCACGGAGTTCAAACTGCTGGCGCGTTTGGTGCGTCAAGCGGGACAGGTGGTGACGCATCGCCAATTGCTGGCCGATGTATGGGGAGCAGAGCATGTGGACCAAACCCAGTATTTACGCCTGTACATGGGCCAGTTGCGCGCCAAGCTAGAGGCCAACCCAACTGAGCCCAGCTTGCTGATGACCGAGCCCGGCGTGGGTTATCGGATCGCTGAAGAGCGTCAAGCACTTATGCGTTCCTAACGCCAAGGCTGGCACCCTTGAAGCACTTAAATAGGAGTGCTTCATGTCAGCGATAGATACAGACAACCCTTCGGCGCATATCAAACGCCAGTCAACGGCCGCGTTGACCTTGGGCGCCATTGGTGTGGTGTACGGTGATATCGGCACCAGCCCGCTGTACACGGTCAAAGAAGTGTTCTTGCCCGCGACAGGCGTAGCGCTTACACCCGAGAACTTGATTGGCGCCGTGTCTGCCATTTTTTGGGCGTTGATGCTCATCGTGACGCTCAAGTACGTGATTTTGATTTTGCGCGCTGACAACCGTGGCGAGGGCGGGGCATTGGCACTGACCGCGTTGGCGGCCAATGCCGTGAAGCACAATCCCAAGCTGCGCCACTTTTTGTTGTTGCTGGGTTTGTTTGGTGCCACCTTGTTTTATGGCGATAGCGTGATCACGCCCGCGATCTCGGTGCTCGGTGCGGTGGAGGGCTTGGAGGTGGTCACGCCCGTGCTGCAACCCTATGTGGTGCCGATTTCGTTGACGGTGTTGGTGATGCTGTTTGTGATGCAGCGCTGGGGTACCAACTTTGTGGGCAAGTTTTTTGGCCCCATCATCGTCGTGTGGTTCTTGATTTTGGGCGCCACAGGCGTTGCGCAGATTTTGGAAATGCCCATGATTTTGCAAGCCTTGAATCCGTTGCATGCGGTCACATTTTTGTGGGATCGAGGCCCTTTCATTTTGGCTGTGGTGGGTGCCGTTGTGTTGGCGCTGACGGGCGCTGAAGCCTTGTACGCCGACATGGGCCACTTTGGTCGTAAGCCCATTCAAATTGCATGGATGGGTTTGGTCATGCCGAGCTTGGTGTTGCATTACATGGGGCAAGGCGCCTTGCTGATGCGCGATGCCTCAGCTATTGAAAACCCCTTCTTTCGCATGTTTCCAGAGGCTTGGCTAATCCCCGCCGTGATGCTGGCCACGGTGGCCGCCATCATTGCGTCACAAGCCGTGATCTCTGGCGCGTACTCCATGACCAAGCAGGCCATTTTGTTGGGCTTCTTGCCGCGCATGAATATCAAGTACACCTCTGAGCAAGAGGTGGGGCAAATCTACATGCCAGCCGTGAACTGGATTTTGTTGCTGGGTGTGGTGATTGCCGTGTTGGCCTTCAAAAGCTCGTCGGCATTGGCCGGCGCCTATGGCATTGCCGTGACCTTGACCATGGTGATCACCACGGTGATGACCTTCTTTGTGGTGCACGACGCTTGGAAGATGCCCACGCCTTTGGCGGTGGGGGCAACTTTGTTCTTCTTGTGCATTGACTCAATTTTGTTCGCAGGCTGCATCATCAAATTCTTTGATGGCGGTTGGTTCCCGTTAGCGATGGGCTTTACTTTGTATATCGTCATGACCACGTGGTCGCGTGGTCGAGCGCTGGTTGTAGAGACCATTCGTCGCGATGGACTGGATTTAAAAACCTTCATCCAACACATTGATGCCGGTGACACCCACTTGGCCAAACGGACCGCCATTTATGCGGTCGCTGACCCTCAAACGGTGCCCCAGGCTTTGCTGCACAACATGAAACACAACCAAGTGCTGCACGAGAAAAACATCATCTTGACGGTGGAGTTTGACAACATACCTTGGGTATCCGACAAACAACGCGTGAGTGTTGAACGTTTAAGCGAACACTTTTGGCAAGTATGGGTGCGGTTTGGTTTCATGAACGCGCCAGACGTGCCTAAGGCGCTCACGCATTGCCAAGCCTTGGGGCTGGAAATTCCAGTTTTTGAAACCTCTTACTTTTTGAGCCGCGAAACAGTGGTCTCCACCCCTGGCAGTGGCATGGCGCAATGGCGGGAAAAACTGTTCTCAGCCATGACGCGCAATTCGGGCGGTGTGGTGGAGTTTTTCCATCTGCCGGATAACTCTGTGGTTGAACTTGGAACACGGGTGCAAATATGATCGAACGCACACTTCCCATCACACTCAAACTTACGGGCAAAGAGGGGCTTGATCCGCATGTCGCAGCTCAGTTTGCTATGACGGCATTCCGATTTGAAGGCGTGATCACCATTGCTTGCCGTGGTCGCACCGTCAATGCCAAGTCAGTGGCCGAAGTGATGTCTTTGGGCGCTCAGCACAATGATCTGGTTGAGCTGTATGCCGAGGGTGAGCATGCGCAACAAGCGATCAATGCGTTGATTGCGGTGATTCAAAACAGCTAAACGCATTTGCAAAAAAGAAGCCCCGTCAACGTTGCAGCTGACGGGGCTTCTTGTTTCAGCGTCACACGCGCCTAGCGCGTGTTGCGTTGCTTAGACAGTTGCCAAACGATCTTCCAAAGCTTTGAGCGTGTCGCTCATGGCCTTAGGCAGGTTGTGGGCCAACTTGCTGAAGTGCTCTTCGTGCAACTTGAACTCGTCGGCCCAAGCGGCTTTGTCGATGCTGGTCACTTTGGCGAAGTCGTCGGCGCTGAACTCGATGCCAGACCAGTTGATTTCGTTGTAGTTAGGGGCCACACCAAACATGGTGTCTTGACCTTGGACTTTGCCTTCCAAGCGGTCGATGACCCACTTCAACACGCGCATGTTGTCGCCGTAGCCTGGCCACACGAACGAGCCAGACGCGTCTTTGCGGAACCAGTTCACGCAGTACAACGCGGGCAACTTGTAGCCAGCAGCCACTTGCTTGGCACCCATGTCCAACCAGTGTTGGAAATAGTCACTCATGTTGTAGCCGCAGAAGGGCAACATGGCAAACGGGTCGCGGCGCACCACGCCTTGTGCACCAAAGGCGGCGGCGGTGGTTTCAGAGCCCATGGTCGCGGCCATGTACACGCCTTCGGTCCAGTTGCGTGCTTCGGTCACAAGTGGCACGGTGGTGGAGCGGCGACCGCCAAACAACATGGCGTCGATGGCCACGCCATTGGCATCGTCCCATTGAGGGTCGAGGGCTGGGTTGTTGGTGGCAGCCACGGTGAAGCGTGCGTTGGGGTGAGCGGCTTTGGCGCCAGTTTCTTTGGCTATTTGTGGTGTCCAGTCATTGCCCTGCCAATCGATCAAGTGATCGGGCAGAGAGCCGGTGTCTTTTTCAATGCCTTCCCACCACACATCGCCGTCGTCGGTGAGCGCGACGTTGGTGAAGATCACGTCTTTGTGTAGGCTCAACATGCAGTTGGGGTTGGTCTTCATGTTGGTGCCGGGCGCCACGCCAAAGTAGCCTGCTTCTGGGTTGATGGCGTACATCTTGCCGTCGGCGTGTGGCTTGATCCAAGCGATGTCGTCACCGATGGTGGTGACTTTCCAGCCGTTGAAGGCTGCAGGTGGCACCAACATCGAGAAGTTGGTTTTGCCGCAAGCGCTGGGGAACGCGGCTGCCACGTGGTACTTTTTGCCTTCGGGTGAAGTCACGCCCAAGATGAGCATGTGCTCGGCCAACCAGCCTTGGTCGCGGCCCATGTTGGACGCAATGCGCAAAGCAAAGCACTTCTTGCCCAACAAAGCGTTGCCGCCGTAGCCTGAACCGTAAGACCAGATTTCGCGGGTCTCTGGGTAGTGCACGATGTACTTGGTTTTGGGGTTGCAAGGCCAAGTGGTTTTATCTTTTTCACCAGCGGCCAAAGGTGCACCCACGGTGTGCACGCAAGGCACGAAGGGGCCATCGGTGCCGATCACGTCGAACACGGCTTTGCCCATGCGAGTCATGAGTTTTTGGTTCACCACCACGTAGGCGCTGTCCGACAGCTCAATGCCCACGTGGGCAATGTGCGAACCCAAGGGGCCCATGCTGAAAGGAATGACGTACATGGTGCGGCCCTTCATGCAGCCGTCGAACAGGGGGTTCAACGTGGCGCGCATGTCGGCGGGGGCCATCCAGTTGTTGGTGGGGCCGGCGTTTTCTTTTTTCTCTGAACAGATGTAGGTGCTGTCTTCCACGCGAGCCACGTCCGATGGGTCGGTGATGGCGAGGAACGAGTTGGCGCGTTTGGCAGGGTTGAGCTTTTTGAAGGTGCCGGCGGCGACCAATTCGGCGCACAAGCGGTCGTACTCTTCTTGGCTGCCGTCACACCAGTACACGGTGTCTGGCTTGCACAAAGCGGCCATTTCGGCTACCCAAGCAACCAGTTTTGGGTTTTTTACATATGCGGGTGCATTGATGTTCATGAAAAGCTCCTAAGTCAAAAAATTGAGGTCAGAGCCCAGCCATGTGCTGCGAGGCTCTGACCTCAATTCATTGCCGCTGGCCTACACCAGCAGGATGGCTATTTTATGAAACTCTCCCCTTCCTGAACCTTGCAAAAACCCTATGGGTTACATGAAATCCTCTAAAAGTATTACTTTTGGAGGATTTTTCGGTAACTTCGAGGGTAAGGCCCTAGGCGGAAGTTACAACCCTTAAAACTTCGCCGCCATAGGCTTCAAGCTTTTTGGCGCCTATACCGGCGATGCCTTGCAGGGCTTCGAGGTCTTGCGGTTCAGCCTGCGCAATGGCGGCCAACGTGGCGTCATGGAAGATGACGTAGGCGGGCAGGTTGTGCGACTTGGCCACTTCGGCGCGCCAAGCCTTGAGCGCCTCATAGCGTTTTTGGCCCGCATCATCCAGCGCGATAGGCGCGGGTTTGGATGCGCCGCTGGCTGTTCGCTTGGCCTTGCGGTCAGCGGGGATGGACACCGACGCGCGCAAACGCACCGTGACTTCGCCTTTGAGCACGGCGCGTGAGGCCTCGGTCAAATACAAGGTGTTGAAGGCTTGCGCGTCCACGCCCAAAGCGCCCAGCGCGATGAGCTGGCGCAGCACGCCACGCAACTGCAGTTCGCTGAAGTGCGCGCCAATGCCAAAGGTGCTGAGCTTGTCGTGGCCGTATTGGTTGACCTTCTCGGTGGCTTTGCCACGCAAGATGTCCATCATGTGGCCCGCGCCAAACGACATGCCGCTTTGCTGCTTCACGCGGTAGATGGTGGACAGCAGCATGCGAGCGGCTTCGGTGCCGTCCCAAATTTCTGGGGGTTGCAGGCAGTTGTCGCAGTTGCCGCAGGTGTAACGGACCCCCACGCTCGGCACTGTCGTGTCCTCGCTGCCCCCCGAGAGGGCTGACCCGCCTTGGGGCAGCTCGGCGTCGGGTCGCGCTTCGCTCTCTTCGGGCGCATAGGTTTCGCCAAAGTACCCCAGCAGCCTCACCCGCCGGCAGTCAGTCGCTTCGGCCAAAGCCAACAGCGCATCGAGCTTGCCGCGCATGACTTGTTTGAACTCTTCGCCCGCAGGGCTTTCGTCAATCATGCGGCGTTGGTTCACCACGTCGTTCAGGCCGTAGGCCATCCACGCGTGGGCGGCTTGGCCGTCGCGGCCCCCACGGCCGGTTTCTTGGTAATAGCCTTCGATGTTTTTGGGCATGTCCAAGTGCGCCACAAAGCGCACATCGGGCTTGTCGATGCCCATGCCAAACGCGATGGTGGCCACCATCACCAAACCTTCTTCACGCAAAAAACGGTTCTGGTGCTTCTGGCGAATGGCGCTGTCGAGGCCCGCGTGATACGGCAGCGCGGCAATGCCAGCCTCGCACAAATTCTTGGCCACTTCTTCCACGCGTTTGCGCGATTGGCAATAGACGATGCCGCTGTCTTGCCAGTCTGGCCCCGTGTGCTCGCGCTGGATGAAACGCAGCAGTTGCAGCGAAGCGTCTTTTTTCTCGACGATGGTGTAACGGATGTTGGGGCGGTCAAAGCTGCTGACGAACTGTTGCGCGTCTTCGAGCTGCAAGCGCTCCACGATGTCGGCCCGTGTGAGCGCATCAGCCGTGGCGGTGAGCGCCATGCGCGGCACGCCCGCGTAGCGTTCGTGCAGCACAGTCAGCGCGCGGTACTCCGGGCGGAAGTCGTGGCCCCATTGGCTCACGCAATGCGCTTCGTCAATGGCAAACAGGCTGAGCTGGCCTTGTTCGTGCAGGGCATCCAGTTGCGCCAAAAAGCGCGGCGTGGTGATGCGCTCGGGTGCGGCGTACAGCAGAGTAATCTCGCCACGGCGCAGGCGTTGCTCCACCGCGTTGGCCTCTTCTCCGCTGAGGCTGGAGTTTAAAAACGCGGCTTCAACCCCCGCCTCATGCAGCGCACCCACTTGGTCGTGCATGAGCGCGATGAGCGGCGACACCACGATGGTGATGCCGTGTCCCGCGCGCTGCCGTGCAATGGCGGGGATTTGGTAGCAGAGTGATTTGCCGCCACCCGTGGGCATGAGCACCAGCGCATCGCCACCGCCACACACGTGGTTGACGATGGCTTCTTGGGGGCCGCGAAAAGCGTCGTAGCCAAAGACTTCGCGCAGGATGTCTTGCGGGTTCACCGGTGTTTGCACGGCAACTTTCGGCTTGCGCAGACAGGGCTGGCGTGTAGGTAAGAGGGGATGGACGAAGGCATGAGCCAGCTATTGTCCCTGCTTCTTACAATGGCGGGATGACCCAAGCCTACACACGCGCAAAAGAATTACCCGCCATCTTGGCCCAACGCATCGCCATCCTCGACGGCGCGATGGGCACCATGATTCAACGCTTCAAGCTCAACGAAGCGCAATACAGGGGCGAGCGCTTCAAAGACTTTCACAAAGACGTGAAGGGCAACAACGAGTTGCTCAGCCTTACCCGCCCCGACGTGATTCGCGACATCCACGAGCGCTACTTGGCGGCTGGCGCTGATTTGATTGAAACCAACACCTTTGGCGCCACCACCATCGCCCAGGCCGACTACGACATGGCCGACTTGGCCTATGAAATGAACTTGGCCTCGGCCCGCATCGCCCGCGAAGCCTGCGACAAATACAGCACGCCCGACAAGCCCCGCTTCGTGGCGGGCGCTGTAGGCCCGACGCCCAAAACCGCCAGTATCAGCCCCGACGTGAATGACGCGGGCGCGCGCAACGTGACTTTTGAAGAGTTGCGTGCCGCGTATTACGACCAAGTCAAAGCCTTGGTCGAAGGCGGCTCAGACGTGTTGTTGGTCGAAACCATTTTTGACACGCTCAATGCCAAAGCTGCGTTGTTTGCGATTGAAGAATTCTTTGAAGCCTCGGGCGAGCGCTTGCCCCTCATCATCAGCGGCACCGTGACCGACGCCTCGGGCCGCATCTTGAGCGGCCAAACCGTCACCGCGTTTTGGCACAGCGTGCGCCACGCGCAGCCACTGGCCATTGGCCTGAACTGCGCTTTGGGCGCGACCTTGATGCGCCCCTACATCCAAGAGCTCAACAAGGTCGCGGGCGACACCTTCATCAGCTGCTACCCCAACGCCGGCCTGCCCAACCCCATGAGCGACACCGGCTTTGACGAAACGCCCGATGTCACCAGCCGTTTGTTGCACGATTTCGCCGCCGAAGGCTTGGTCAACATCGTGGGCGGCTGCTGCGGCACCACGCCCGAGCACATTGCTGCCATTGGCAATGCGGTGGCTGACCAAAAAGCGCGAACCTTGAGTGCAGGGCCGTTTTATCGAGAGGCTGCCTAAGTCGAGAAGTGCAATTAAAACTCACAAACAATGTAAGTTAAAAGGTGGGCGCATACGCCAATTGGCTGATGGCAAGATCTCTGAGAATTGTCAAAATTAACGTAACAGAAAAATTTGTTACGAAATGCCAAAAAATCAAGTTTTTATCGAAACCCCTGCTGGACGTCATTTAAAAAGCAGAGTGGATGCTGTCATGGCCATCTACAAAGAACACGGTCTCGTGAACCGCAACCTCATCTCAGAAGAGTTGTCGCTGACCAAGCTGCAGTCCAGCCAACTTTTGCGCGAATTTTTAAGCGCACATGCGCCCGTTTTGAAATGGGATCACTTCAAAAACGGCTACAAAGCGCACAGTAAATTCAAGATTCACTGAGCCGATAGGCATCTACGAAACCCGCTTTGTGAGCGGGTTTTTGTTTTGGGGTGGGCTAATCGGGCACTCTAAAGTGCAATGGTTAAAATACCAAGTCCCCCAAGGAGCGTTGCAGCTTCACCCGCCTTTCTAGGTGTGCGCATGAAGTCAGGCTTGGGGCCGAATCTTTTGCAACGACGCTCACCTGTTTTGTTAGCCCCCAGGTGCGTACCCCCATGAATTCCATTGCAGTTCCCCCCATGAAGCTGTCGGGCCTTGAGCCCGTCACCATCGGCGAGGGCAGTTTGTTTGTCAACGTAGGCGAGCGCACCAACGTCACGGGCTCCAAAGCGTTTGCACGCATGATTTTGAATGGCGAGTACGAGCAAGCTTTGGCCGTGGCACGCCAACAGGTGGAAAACGGCGCACAGGTGATTGACGTCAACATGGACGAAGCCATGCTCGACAGCCAAGCCGCGATGGTGCGATTCCTCAACTTGATGGCGGGCGAGCCTGACATTGCGCGTGTGCCGGTGATGGTGGATTCATCCAAGTGGTCGGTCATCGAAGCGGGCCTGCGTTGCATCCAAGGCAAGGGCATCGTCAACTCCATCAGCATGAAAGAGGGCGTGGACGCTTTCTTGCGCCAAGCCAAGCTGGTCAAGCGCTACGGCGCGGCAGCCGTAGTGATGGCGTTTGATGAAAAAGGCCAAGCCGACACGTATGCGCGCAAGATTGAAATTTGCGAACGCGCTTACCGCATTTTGGTAGATGAGGTTGGTTTTCCGCCCGAAGACATCATTTTTGATCCCAACATCTTCGCCATTGCCACCGGCATTGAAGAGCACGACAACTACGCGGTCGATTTCATCGAAGCCACGCGTTGGATCAAACAAAACCTGCCCGGTGCCAAGGTGAGTGGCGGTGTGTCCAACGTGTCGTTCAGTTTTCGCGGCAACGACCCTGTGCGCGAAGCCATTCACACCGTGTTTCTGTATCACGCCATCAAAGCTGGAATGGACATGGGCATCGTCAACGCCGGCATGGTGGGCGTGTATGACGACCTCGAACCCACACTGCGCGAGCGTGTGGAAGACGTGGTGCTCAATAGAACGCCCGTCTACAAGCCGGGCGAGCCGCATTTAACACCGGGCGAACGCCTGATCGAAGTGGCCGAAACCGCCAAAGGCGCAGCCAAAGACGAAAGTCAAAAGCTCGCCTGGCGTGGCACGCCCGATGCGCCTGTGTCGGTGCAAGACCGTCTGAGCCACGCGCTGGTGCACGGCATCACCGAGTTCATCAACGAAGACACCGAGCAGGCTTATCGCGAAATTTTGGCCAAAGGTGGCCGCCCGTTGCACGTCATCGAAGGTCCGCTCATGGACGGCATGAACGTGGTGGGCGATTTGTTTGGTCAAGGCAAGATGTTCTTGCCGCAAGTGGTCAAGTCGGCCCGTGTGATGAAGCAAGCGGTGGCGCACCTCGTGCCCTACATCGAAGAAGAAAAACGCCTCCAAGCCGCCGCCGGTCAAGACGTGAAAGCCAAGGGCAAGATCGTCATGGCCACCGTCAAAGGTGACGTGCACGACATTGGCAAAAACATCGTCACCGTGGTTTTGCAGTGCAACAACTACGAAGTGGTGAACATGGGCGTGATGGTGCCGTGCCACGAAATTTTGGCCAAAGCCAAAGAAGAGGGCGCAGACATCATTGGCCTGTCTGGCCTCATCACGCCGTCTCTGGAAGAAATGCAATACGTTGCGGGCGAGATGCAAAAAGACGACTACTTCCGCTCGCGGCTAATGCCGCTGATGATTGGTGGCGCCACCACCAGCCGCGTACACACTGCCGTGAAGATTGCGCCGCACTACGAAGGCCCCGTGGTGTACGTGCCCGACGCTTCACGCAGCGTGAGCGTGGCGCAAGGTTTGTTGTCGGACCAAGCCGCCAAATACATTGCCGAGCTCAACGCCGACTACGCCCATGTGCGCGAACAACACGCCAACAAAAAGCAAACGCCGTTGGTCACGCTGGCGCAAGCCCGAGCGAATGCGACGAGCATCAGCTGGGACCACTACAAACCTGCCAAGCCAAAGTTCATTGGCCGCCGCGTGTTCAAAAACTTCGACCTCGCCGAGCTAGAAAAATACATCGACTGGGCCCCGTTCTTTCAAACCTGGGATTTGGCGGGCCCATTCCCTGCGATCTTGGAAGACGAGGTGGTGGGCGTTGAAGCCAAAAAGGTATACGCCGACGGCCAAGCGATGTTGAAAAAAATCATCGCCAACCGCTGGCTTACCGCCAACGCGGTGGTGGGTTTGTACCCCGCGCAGCGCGTGGGCGACGACATTGTTTTGTACGCCGACGAAGCCCGCCAACAGCAGGTGATGACGTGGCATGGCTTGCGCCAACAAACGGTGAAACCAAACAACAACCCGAACCGTTGCTTGTCCGACTTTGTGGCCGACCAAACCCAAGCCGCCGACTACGTGGGCTTGTTTGCCGTCACCGCAGGCCTCGGGTCGGAGAAGCAAGAAAAGCGTTTCATCGAAGCGCATGACGACTACTCAGCCATTTTGTTCAAAGCCTTGGCCGACCGCTTGGCCGAAGCCTTTGCTGAGTGCATGCACCACCGCGTGCGTACCGACTTGTGGGGCTACGCCGCAGACGAAGCGCTAAGCAACCACGACCTCATCAAAGAAAAATACCAAGGCATTCGCCCCGCGCCCGGCTACCCCGCCTGCCCCGACCACAGCGCCAAGCAAGCCATGTTTGCCTTGTTGCAGTGCGAAGACATCGACATGGGCTTGACCAGCAGCTTGGCCATGACCCCTGCTGCCAGCGTGAGCGGTTTTTATTTGGCTCACCCCGACGCAACCTACTTCAACGTGGGCCGCATCGGCGAAGACCAAGTGCAAGACTTGGCGCAACGCCAAGGCGTGGCGGTGAAAGATTTAGAGCGTTTGTTGGCGCCTAATCTTTAGAAGCCACAGCTTTAAAAACCACGGTGGTTTTGGAAAATGAAAAAGGCGCTGATGCGCCTTTTTCATTGGACGGGGTCCGTTGCGTGATACGTGAGTGCTGCGTGAGGCCTAACCCTTCAAACACGCGCTCATTTTCGCTTTGCGTTCGTCGCCTTTCATGCCTTTGGCTTCGGCGTTGCAGCGTTTCATCTTTTCTTGTTGCGCACCTTTGTGCTTTTTCTCCTCCATCACCTTGGGACCGGTCTTAGGTTCTTGCGTGAGTTTTTCGTCTTGCGCTTGCGCTTGAATGGTGATGAGCAACAAACCTGCAACCGCGATGAGCCATCTTTTTTTCATAAATTGCTTTCTAAAAAAGGAATTTGCGACAGGATTTGCCGCGCTGAAATTTCAGCAGGCGCACACAAAAGTGGTATCAGTTCAACGCGGGTAGTTTGTGAGGCGCACTCTGTGATGACAAGGCGGGCGTCTCGGTGCGTGAAGTGGGCGCGGGGTGGTTGGCCAATGATTGCGGAGCCTGCATTTTTAGAGTGACGCCTACGCGATTTGTGAGGCTTTGGGGCGTCGATCAAAAAGGTGGTGACTTACTAATTCGTTTGTTCATGTTCTCAAAGGCGCTGCCGAATACGAGGCTTGGAGCCGTGGATTGGCACTTTGTATGAAAGCAACCTTATGAAACATCACACCTTGCAAGGCGCGGGCTTGGCCTTGCGTCCCGCGTTGTTGGCGCCGTTGAAAAACGGCGCACCTCATCACCTGCAATTTTTAGAACTCACCCCACCCGACTGGATAGGTTTGGCGGGTCGTGTGGGTGCTGATTTGAAGCAACTTACCCAGCATTACCCCAGCGTGTGTCTGAGCCAAAGCTTGTCGCTGGGGGGGCCAAGTCAGCTGGACAAAAACGTGCTGCGCGATTTGCGAGCCTTCATTGATGAGCACAACATTCAAGTGTTTTCAGAAGCCTTGGCTTGGAGCGCTGACGATGCGCCCTTGTTCATCAACCTGCCGATTCCCAGCACACGCGCGGCAGTGGCTTGGACGGTGGACCGCATTGCGCAGGTGCAAGATGCGCTGGGGCTGCGCATTGGCATTCGCAACGTGGCACATCGCATAGCACCACTTCAGGTGGAAATGAACGAAGCGCAATTCATCAGCGCGGTGGTCAGCAAATCAGGGTGCAGCTTACATTTGGATTTGCATGCGCTGGCCGCCAATGGTTTGCGTTTTGGCTTTGACCCGCACGCGTTTTTGCAAGCACTGCCAATGGCCAGCATCGACTATGTGCGTGTGGGCCACGAATACCCCTTGTTGGGCGAAGTGTTGGCGCGCACGCATCGCCGCGTGGCACGTTGCGTCGACGATGTGAAGCAACTGAATGTGGAGGCCCTGACATGCTGAACGATTTCCGTCAAACCCAATTTGCGCTCGCACGCTACTTGCGTGACCCTTTGAGTGCACCTTTGCCCGCAGGCGTGAGCGCGGCTGATGCCAGCGCTTGTGCGCAAGAAATGGTCGACCACTTGTGCGACATCTTGGCGCCAGCGTTCCCCGTGACCCACGCGTTGCTGGGTGACGACATGTGGAGCCTGACCGTGCGCTTGTTTCTCAAAGACGCACCTTGCCATGTGCCATGGGCCACGGCGGTGCAGCGTGCGTTTGTGACGCATGTGTGCGCTAACGCAGAGATGCACCATTTTCCCGCTTGGTTACAAGACCTGGCCCATTTCGAATGGCTACAAAGTGCGGTCAGCACCACGCCTGTGACCTGGCCCGCTTTCGATGCCTTGGGCGACACCATGCACCACGGCGTGGTGCTGAACCCCACGCATGTGGAAGCCGCTTATGAGTGGCCTGTGTACGGCATTGACACCGACCACAAACCCGACGACATGCAAAGCACATATGTGTCCATGCTGCGTGACCCGCAAGACGAACTGCATGTGCTGGAAAGCAGCGTGTTTCGGGGCCAGTTGATTGACCTGCTGCGCGAAGGCCAAACGGGGGAACAAGCGTTCATGGTGTTGGCCATGTGGCTGTCGCACCCCGAGCCCGAAGCCTTTGTGCGCGAAGGCGCACAGATGATGGCACAGCTGCAACGCGAAGGCGTGGTGTTGGGCACGCGCGTGGTTCAGTGATTCACCAACACGCGTCGGTATTGCAGTGCTTCGGCCACATGCGCCACTTGCACCGTGGCGCTGTCGCCCAAGTCTGCAATGGTGCGTGCCACGCGCAATGCGCGGTGTGTGCTGCGGCTAGACCACCCCAGCTTGGTGGCTGCGTTTTGTAAAAACGTCGCCGCTGCTGCATCAAGATGCATGTGCGTTTCTAGCGCCTGACCTTGCAAACCTTGGTTGGGTGTGCCTTGTCGCGCCAGTGCTTTGGCATGTGCTGCCAAGCAACGTGCGCGCACCGTGGCGGTGGATTCACCAGCGGTGGCTTGCATCAACACCTCGGTGGCGAGCGTGGGCACTTCCACCTGCAAGTCGATGCGGTCAAGCAAGGGGCCGCTGAGCTTGCCTTGGTAACGCGCCACTTGGTCGGGCGTGCAGCGGCAGGCTTTGAGGGTGGAGCCCAAGTAGCCACAGGGGCATGGATTCATGGCAGCTATTAATTGAAACCGTGCAGGAAACCTAGCCTGCGTGGCCGCGCGTGAGATGGTGATGTGGCCGTTCTCCAGTGGTTCGCGCAAAGCTTCAAGGGCGCTGCGTTTGACTTCGGCCAACTCATCAAGGAAGAGCACCCCGTTGTGGGCCAACGATATTTCGCCTGGACGAGGTGGCGTGCCGCCACCCACCAGTGCCACGGAAGTGGCCGTGTGGTGTGGGCTGCGCGTGGGGCGTTGCATCCATTGTTTCAATTCAAAACGCCCAGCCAAGCTGGCGATGGCCGCACTCTCTAGCGCATCATCTAGCGTCATGTCGGGCAGCAAGGCCGCAAAGCGTTGCGCCAACATCGACTTGCCCGTGCCGGGTGGTCCTACTAATAAGAGAGAGTGCCCACCCGCCGCTGCAATCTCTAGGGCGCGGCGTGGGCCTGCTTGGCCTTTCACATCGGCCAAGTCGGGGCTATGTTGTGTGGTGGTCGTTGCGTGAATGGCGGGCGCTTCAATGCGGCACCAGCCTTCGGTGGTGTGTACCTTGTGCGTGGTGGCTTCTTCGCGCTGCGCGACCAAGCCCTTCACCTCGGGCTTGGCAAAGTGCGCCACCACATCGCTCAGGTGTTGTGCTCGGTACACCTCGGCGGTGGGCACCAAGGCTGCTTCTTCGGCACTGACGGGCGGCAAGACCAAACGCGTGCGCACACCCGCACCGCGCAGCGCCAGGCCCATGGCAAGGGCCCCACGTACCGGGCGCAGTTCACCAGACAAAGACAACTCGCCCGCGAATTCATAAACGGCCAAAGCTGCCTCATCCAACTGCCCGTGGGCTGCCAAGATGCCCAAAGCAATCGGTAAATCAAAGCGACCCGAGTCTTTGGGCAAGTCGGCTGGGGCCAGGTTCACCGTGATCCTCTTATTCGTAGGGAAGTCCAAGCCCGCGTTTTGTATGGCACAGCGCACGCGTTCACGCGCTTCTTTCACTTCGGTGTCTGCCAAGCCGACCAAGGTGAAACTGGGCAAGCCATTGGCCAAATGCACCTCAACGGTCACTGCAGGCGCTTGCAAACCCAATAGTGCGCGGCTGTGAATTAATGAAAGCGTCATAAAACTTCTCTTTTTGAATGTTTATCCCCATTGCGGGGCATGAAATTTGAATTGACGCACCAACTAGGTGCTGGAGAATGGCGCGTGCATCAGACTACTGCATCACTTTGGGTCTTGGTTCAAGTAAAGAGATCACTTTTGTGGATTTCAACGCTGGCACGGACCCTGCTAAGTAGGTGTATCCCTCTTTATTTTTCAACGGAGAAAACTATGAACCTCAAGTCCAAACTTCTGCTGGCCCTCTTGGCTACATCTTCTGCAGCTTTCGCGCAAACAGCGCCTGCGGCTGAAACCCCTGAAGTGACTTACAACGTGGGCGTTGTGAGCCAATACCGTTACCGCGGTATCGCTCAAACCAAGGGCGATGCAGCTTTGCAAGGTGGCGCTGACTATGCAAACGCTAATGGTTTCTATGCAGGCGCTTGGGGTTCGACCATCAAGTGGATTAAAGATGCCAACCACGCAAGCGGTGTCGAAGCCAAAGGGCCTATGGAGCTTGACTTGTATGGTGGTTATAAATTCGAAGCTGCTGGTTTGGCATTTGATGTGGGTTATTTGCGTTATGAATATGTGGGCAACACATACAAGGATGCCAATCCCTCTGCAAACGTGAATGCAAATACTGATGAAGCTTATGGTGCAGCAACATACGGCCCTGCAACATTGAAGTACTCCTATGCTTTTTCTAATCTGTTTGGTTACGGCGATAGCAAAGGCAGCACATACTGGGATTTGAGTTCAACATTTGACTTGGGCAATGGCTACAGTCTCGTCCCGCACGTTGGTCGTCAAAGCATTCCAAATGGGCAGTTCGGCAATCATGGTTATAGCTACAACGATTTCGCTTTGACATTGAATAAAGATTTGGGCGATGGTTTGACAGCAAGTGTTGCAGCTATCAGCACAACCGCTGATCCAACTTTGTACAAAGGTGCAACAACATCTAACTACGACACAAGCAAAAATGCAGTGGTAGTTGGCGTCAAGTACGCCTTCTAAGCAAGCGAATAGTCTTCTCTAGGAGCAACCATGAAACTCATCACCGCCATCATCAAACCGTTCAAGTTGGATGAGGTCCGCGAGGCCCTCTCTCAAATTGGCGTGCAAGGCATCACTGTTACTGAAGTCAAAGGCTTCGGCCGCCAAAAAGGCCACACCGAGTTGTATCGCGGTGCTGAGTACGTGGTTGACTTCTTGCCCAAGGTCAAGATCGAAGCAGCGGTTGACGCTGAACACGTCGACCGCGCCATCGAAGCCATCGAAGGTTCTGCACGTACCGGAAAAATCGGCGACGGCAAGATTTTTGTTTACGACCTCGAACAAGTCGTCCGCATCCGCACCGGCGAGACCGGTCCTGAAGCGCTTTAAGAAAGAAGCACCCATCATGAAAAAATTTCTAGCCTCTTTGGCCCTCGGGTTTGGTTTGCTGCTCGGTGGCACCGCCGCGATGGCACAAACTGCCCCAGCTGCTGACATCAAAGTCACAGCCCCTGCCGCAGCGCCCGCTGCCGCTGCAACAGCAGCTGTTGCAGCCCCTGTACCTGTGCCTAACAAGGGTGATACAGCTTGGATGACGGTGTCCACACTGTTGGTGATCTTGATGACCATCCCAGGCTTGGCTTTGTTCTACGGCGGCCTGGTCCGCAGCAAGAACATGCTGTCTGTGTTGATGCAAGTGTTTGTCGTCAGCTCGCTCATTTATGTGTTGTGGGTCATCTACGGTTACACGGTTGCGTTCAGCGCTGGTTCACCGTTCTTTGGTGGCTTCGACAAGCTGTTCTTCAAGGGCATCACGCCTGACTCTATTGCTGCCACGTTCAGCAAAGGTGTTGTGATTCCTGAGTTGTCATTCGCTGCTTTCCAAGCCACGTTCGCTGCCATCACATGTGCATTGATCGTGGGTGCATTTGCTGAGCGTGTGCGTTTCTCTGCTGTGTTGTTGTTCTGTGCCATCTGGTTCACGTTCAGCTATTTGCCAGTGGCTCACATGGTTTGGTATTGGGACGGCCCAGACGCGATCACTGATGCAGCTTCTTTGGAAACTGTGACTGCCGCTGCTGGCTGGTTGTGGGCTAAAGGTGCACTGGACTTCGCTGGCGGTACTGTGGTTCACATCAACGCTGCGGTTGCAGGTTTGGTGGGTGCTTTCGTGATCGGCAAGCGCACTGGCTACGGCAAAGAGTCGATGGCTCCTCACAGCTTGACATTGACCATGGTTGGCGCTTCTTTGTTGTGGGTGGGTTGGTTCGGTTTCAACGCCGGCTCTAACCTCGAAGCCAACGGCGTGACTGCGCTCGCATTCGTCAACACCTTGGTGGCAACTGCTGCTGCTACTTTGAGCTGGATTGCTGGTGAAGCCTTGTCTAAAGGCAAAGCTTCGATGTTGGGCGCTGCTTCTGGTGCTGTGGCCGGTTTGGTTGCCATCACGCCAGCTTGCGGTTTCGTGGGCCCAATGGGTGCCATTGCGATCGGTACTGCAGGCGGCTTCTTGTGTCTGTGGGGTGTGAACGGTCTGAAACGCCTGTTGGGTGCTGACGACTCACTCGATGTGTTCGGCGTCCACGGCGTGGGCGGTATCTTGGGTGCTTTGCTGACCGGTGTGTTTGCAGCTCCTTCGCTCGGCGGTACTGGCATCTTTGACTACGTCGCTAATGCTGTGAGCCCTGACTACTCCATTGGCGGTCAAGTGTTGATCCAGTTGGAAGCCGTGGTGACCACCATTGTTTGGTCGGGTGTGGTTTCCTACATTGCTTACAAGATTGTGGACATGGTTTTGGGTCTGCGTGTCAGCGAAGAAGAAGAGCGCGAAGGCCTCGACATCAGCTCACACGGCGAAACCGCCTACCACCGTTAATTTTTTCAAGTACTTCAAGGTTTCCTTGGACTTCACAGCCCGCACCTGAGAAATCAGGGCGGGCTTTTTTGTGTGCGCCCAACATGGGCGCACACCTGCGTGTGGTGGGGTGTTTGTCGGGTCGCCCGCGTGTCATTGCGTAGCGATTTTTGACGGCGCTGTGCAAAAAATTCAAAACCAGCAGCCACCCCTGCGGCTACCATGCTGGTCATGCAAGACACCCTGCAATATTTCACCGACCGCATTCTTCAAGCCTCTCAATCCGGCCAGCCTCTGCGCTTGCGAGGTGGCGGCACCAAAGACTTCTTGGGCCAATCGCTGCAAGGCGAGGTGTTAGACACCACGCTCTACAGCGGCATCTTGAGCTACGAGCCCAGCGAGCTGGTGATGACCGTGCGATGTGGCACACCATTGGCCGAAGTAGAAGCTGCCTTGGCGCAAAAAGGCCAGTGCTTTGCTTTCGAGCCACCGCACTTCAGTGCAGGGCGGCTCGACGCCTTGGGCAAGCCGTCGCACTTTGGTGCCAGCGCCACGATTGGCGGCATGGTGGCCGCGGGGCTCAGCGGCCCCGCCCGCGCCAGTGTGGGCACGGTGCGCGACTTTGTGCTGGGTGCCCGCGTCATCAACGGCAAAGGCGAGCACCTCACTTTCGGCGGCCAAGTGATGAAGAACGTGGCGGGCTACGACGTGTCGCGTCTGCTGGCGGGCAGCTGGGGTCAGTTGGGGCTGATCACCGAAGTGTCTTTGAAGGTGTTGCCTGTCGCACCCGGCGAAGCCACCTTGGTGTGCGCGGGTGTTAGCCAAGCGCAAGCTTTGAAACTCATCAACCAATGGGGCGGTCAACCGCTGCCACTCAATGCCAGTGCTTGGGTGTACGACACCACGGCCTCGCCCGCACAAGATTTTTTCTTTGTGCGCTTGCGTGGGGCAGTGGCGGCTGTAGATGCCGCTGTGACCAAGATGAGCGCCGATGTGCAAGCTTTGGGCGCACAGGTCACACGCATGAGCGCCGACGATGCAGCCGACGACTGGAAAGCCAGTGGCGAGCAAACCTTAGATTTTTTCACCGCGCCGACTGAGCAAGATTGTTTGTGGCGCTTGAGCGTGCCGCAAACAGCGCCCGTGTTGGATGTGCGTGTGAATGGCGAAAGCTGTGCGCAATACATCGAGTGGCATGGTGCGCAGCGTTGGCTGTGGGCGCCTGCCTCTGAGGCCGTGCACGTGCGCGAGGCGGCAGTCAAAGCAGGTGGTCACGCCACCTTGTTTCGCACCAGCGCAGCCAGCCGCCAAACTTTGGGCGATATCGACAAACAAGTGGGCGTCTATACCCCACTGAACGCTGTGCAGCAACGCATTCAAAACGAACTCAAAAAACAGTTTGACCCAGCGGGCATCTTCAACCCCGGTCGTGCCTAAACCACAGAGCCCCACATGCAAACCAACCTGGCCCCCCAATACATCGGCACGCCCGAAGGCGAAGCTGCCGAAGCCATTTTGCGCAAGTGCGTGCACTGCGGTTTTTGCACGGCAACGTGTCCCACTTACCAACTGTTGGGCGACGAGCTAGACGGCCCACGCGGACGCATCTACTTGATGAAGCAAGTGTTTGAAGGAGCCACGCCCACGCGTGCGACACAACAACACTTAGACCGCTGTCTGACCTGCCGCAACTGCGAAAGCACCTGCCCCAGTGGCGTGCAATACGGCCACTTGGTGGACGTGGGCCGCAAAGTGGTGGACGCGCAAGTGCCCCGCCCCTTGGGCGAGCGTTTCATGCGTTGGGCCTTGAAAGAGGGCTTGACCTCGGCCGCCTTTGCGCCCGCCATGAAGCTGGGCCAAGCCGTGCGCGGCGTGTTGCCCGTCAAGCTCAAAGCCAAAGTGCCGGCACCCCAAACTGCCGAGCGCAACGGCGTGGTGTGGCCCACCCAAACCCATGCCCGCAAAGTGTTGATGCTCGCTGGCTGCGTGCAACCCGCGATGCTGCCCAACATCAATACCGCCACCGCGCGCGTGTTGAACGCTGCGAGTATTCAAACCATCGTCGCGCCAGAAGCCGGCTGCTGCGGCGCAGTGAAATTCCACTTGAACGATCAAGACGGCAGCCTTGTGCAAATACGCGCCAACATCGATGCATGGTGGCCGTTTGTCGAGCAAGGCGGTTCATACGAAGTGGAGGCGATTGTGATGAACGCCTCAGGCTGCGGTGTGATGGTGAAAGACTACGGCCATGTGCTCAAAGACGATGCCGCTTACGCCGCCAAAGCCAAGCGCATCAGCGATCTCACCCAAGACCTGAGCGAGCTGCTGCCCGAGTTGGTGCCGGTGCTCAAGCCCAAATTAAAAGCCCATGTGCTGGCCAACGCTGGCATGCAGGCGTACCACCCACCCTGCACCTTGCAGCACGGCCAGCAGCTCAAAGGCGGCGTGGAAAAGCATTTGGCCGAGTTGGGCTTTGCCATTCAAGTGGCGAATACAGAGTCGCATTTGTGCTGCGGCTCAGCAGGCACCTACAGCGTGCTCAATCCCGAAATCAGTTACTCACTGCGTGACCGCAAGCTGGGCCACTTAGATGCGCTGCAACCCAAAGCCATTCTGAGCGCCAACGTGGGCTGCATCACCCACTTGCAAAGCGGCACCGATGTGCCGGTGAAGCATTGGGTGGAAGTGCTGGATGAGGCGTTGAACTAAGCGATTAAGCCGTTAACGCGGCTTCAATGTCTTTCGCCAACTTCGCTGGCGCATCCATCGACGCATAGCGCTTCACCACTTGGCCGTCTTTGCCCACCAAAAACTTGGTGAAGTTCCATTTGATGGCCTCGCTGCCCAGCAGGCCTGGCGCTTGCGATTTGAGCCACTTGAAAAGTGGGTGCGCGTCACTGCCATTCACGTCCACTTTTTCCATCATGGCAAAACTCACGCCGTAGTTGCGTTGGCAAAACGCGCCAATTTCGGCGTTGGTGCCCGCGTCTTGGGCGCCAAACTGGTTGCACGGAAAACCGATGACGGCCAAGCCTTGCGCACCATAAGTTTTGTGCAACGTTTCTAAGCCTTCAAATTGGGGTGTGAAACCACAGGCGCTGGCGGTGTTGACGATGAGCAGCACCTTGCCTTGCAGATCAGTAAACGACAAAGGCGTGCCGTCAATTTGGGTCGCCGTGAAGTCAGTCAATGCAGTCATGTGGTTTGCCTTTCAACGCAAGTGGTCAAAAGCGTTGGTCAACGTGTGCAGGCGCGACGCTCTTGAAAATTCAATCGTGTGGGTGTGTCTGGGTTTGTGAGGCTAGTAGTGCAGCCACCACGATCATGCCTCCGCCCAGAGTCACTCGCCACGTCAGCGCCGATGTCCCTAGTGCCACCGAGGACACGCTTGCAACCACCACTTCCGACATCATCACCATCGCGGTGGTGTGTGCGCTCAAACGGGCGGCGCCGTATTGCAGCGAAAAGTTAGACACTAAAAATGCAAGGCTCAGTCCCAACAACCAAGGTGCCCACAAGGTGGCAGCTTGCATCACGACTGCATGGTTTAGCCAAGCAGCCAATGCAGGTGACGCATGGCCTTCAAGTGGCAAGGTCAACAGAGCGGGGGCCACACCTGCTGCGGTGGCTAATGCCGCGCATACCAGCGCCATCAGCGCACCGCCACCAAACATGGCCATCATGCGCGAGGACTCAGGCGCGTCCTGCAAACGCAGCAGCAAGATGTTGGTGAGCGCAAAGCAAAACCCCGCCAGCAGCGCCAACACATCGGATAAATCCTGTGGCAAGGGCCAAGGAGATTCCGGCGTTTTGAGTACCAACACCACGCCAAGCAAGGCCAGCCCCAAACGTGCCAATGCGCCGCGTGTGGGCCGTTCTTGGAGCAGCCACCAAGCCAGCAGCAGCGACCATGTGGGCATGAGATAAAACAGCAACACCACGCGCACGACATCGCCAGTGGTGACCGCCCAGTTAAAGCCGACGTTGGTCAGGCCTGCGGCGGCCATGAGCCACCAAAGTTGGGGGTGTTGTTTGAAGTGCTGCCAGCCAGAGGGGCGGATCAAGGTGAGCAGTACGGTGGCGAGAGTGAACACACCCGCCGTGGCCCACAAGGGGTGAAGGCCATCCGCCGCTAACTGACGCAGAGGCCACCATGACAAGCCCCACACCAAAGCGTTGAGGGCCAAGGCCAATACGGCCAGCACAGGGCGCGTCATGAGGCTTTAGGCATGCATGGGTTAGCCGTGCAAGTCGTCGTTGCGAGCGATGTGCATCAAGCGAGCCAACTCTTCGCGGTGGTGCGTATGGTTGTGCTCGTGCCAGAGCTTGATGAGCCACATCACGTAGCCCACCAAAACGCCAAAGGCAGTGATGGCACCAAATGCGCTCAAACCCATGCCGGTGCTGAAGGTGTACAAGCCACCGAGGCCCAAGATACACAGCTGCTCGTTGAGGTTTTGCACAGCGATGGAGCGGCCTGCGCCCATGAGGTTGTGGCCACGGTGCTGCAGCAGCGCGTTCATGGGTACGACCAAGAAGCCTCCCAAGCCACCCAAGATGATGAGAAAAGGGACGGCCAGCCAGAGGTTGTCGATGAAGTTCATCGCGACCACAAACACACCCATGGCAATGCCCAAAGGCATCAAGCGCGCGGCGTGGTCAAGGCGCATCTTCATGGATGCAACGATGGCACCCACAGCCGTACCAATGGCGACGACGCCAACCAAGCTAGACGCTTGCGTGGTGGTGTAGCCCAAAGCTGCTGCGCTCCATGCCAAGACGATGTAGCGCAGGTTGCCGCTCACGCCCCAGAACAACGTGGTGCTGGCGAGCGAAATTTGTCCGAGCTTGTCTTGCCACAAACGTTGATTGCAATGCCAGAAGTCCGGCAACAACGCCAACAAGTTGTGTGTCATGCTTTTTTCGGGGTCTGCGCGCATCGGCATGAGTGCCGCACCTGTGTAGGGAATGCGGGTGTTGAACCACGCGGCCAAGACGTACAGTGGAATCAGTAAACAGATGGCTGCTTCAGCCGAGGTGTCGACGCCAGTCGTGACGAACGGCAAGTCAAAAGACAGCAACCAGCTCGACAAATTGGGGCCAACCAACTGGCCGCCCAACAACACGCCCAAGATGATGGAGGTGATGGTCAGACCTTCAATCCAGCCATTGGCTTTGACCAACTGAGATGCCGGTAGCAGTTCGGTCAAGATGCCGTATTTCGCTGGTGAGTAAGCGGCAGCGCCTAACCCGACTACGGCGTAGGCCAAGAGGGGATGCACGCCAAACAACATCATCAAGCAGCCCACCACTTTGATGGTGTTGCTCATGAGCATGACTTCGCCCTTCGGTCGGGAGTCAGCAAACGCGCCGACAAACGGGGCGAGCACAACGTAGAACAGGGCAAACATAGGCACCAGAGCGGCGCGCTGCCATTCGGCTGCGCCATCTGATTTCAATAATTCAACGGCTGTCACAAACAGTGCGTTGTCGGCCAACGAGCTGAAAAACTGCGCCGACATGATGGTGTAGAAACCGCGCTTCATGGGAGGGTCTGGCAGATCGCAACGTGCTGCGATCATGCTGATTGATCTTTCTTCTTAACTGATCCAAGGTTATATCACGCGGGTGCCACAATATTGACCATGCCTCGTCCGATTCAAGCCTTTGTTCATACCGACGCCTTGCGTCATAACCTCACTCGCATGCGTGCGGCTGCTTCAGATGCTCGCATTTGGGCGGTGGTCAAAGCCAATGCGTATGGCCACGGAATCGAGCGTGTGTTTGAAGGTTTGCGTGCTGCTGATGGCTTTGCTTTGTTGGACCTTGATGAGGCGCAACGCATACGCAGCTTGGGCTGGCGCGGACCGGTGTTGCTTTTAGAAGGTGTGTTTGATGCGCGCGATTTAGAGTTGTGTTCGCGTCTAGACCTCTGGCACACCGTGCATTGCGATGAGCAAATAGACATGCTCAGCCGACATAAAACACAAGTGCCGCATCGCATTTTTCTCAAAATGAACAGCGGGATGAATCGCTTGGGTTTTACACCGACGCGCTTTCGTTCGGCGTGGACACGCTTGAACCAGCTACCGCAAGTCGATGAAATTTCCCTCATCACGCATTTCAGTGATGCGGATGGCACGCAAGGCGTCGCTCAGCAAATGGCTGTGTTTGCCAAGACCACCGAAGATTTACCCGGCGAACGCAGCACCTGCAACAGTGCGGGGTTGTTGCGCTATGCCGCTGATGCTGCAGTCGCCGCCGATTGGGTGCGCCCCGGCATTGCGTTGTATGGCAGCGCGCCTGATTTTCCGCAGCACAACATTACGCATTGGGATTTGCAGCCCACCATGAGTCTGCGCAGTCGCGTGATCGCCACGCAAGATTTGCAGGTGGGTGACACCGTGGGTTACGGCTCATCGTTCAAAGCAGAGGCACCCATGCGCTTGGGTGTGGTGGCTTGCGGTTATGCCGATGGTTACCCGCGCCACTGCCCCACAGGCACGCCCGTGTTGGTTGACGGTGTGCGCACCCGCACTTTAGGTCGCGTGAGCATGGACATGATCGCGGTGGATCTGACGCCTTGCGGCGAAGCAGGTCATGAGGCTGGTTATGGCAGCGAAGTCACTTTGTGGGGCAAGGCGACTAACGGGGCGCTATTGCCCATCGATGAAGTCGCCCAAGCCGCAGACACCGTGGGCTATGAGCTGATGTGTGCGGTCTCTGCGCGCGTGGGCTTCACGCAGGACTGAGCAGGGCGACTTAGTACGGGCCTTTGCTGGTAGCCATCTCCGCCAAGCCTTCTTTGTACTTGGCAGCCAAAGCCGAGGTTTGGCGAGACAAGATCATGCTGTCCACGCCCACCGCCACAAACAAGGCTCCGAGCGCGAGGTACTGACGTGCCAGCGTCTCGTCGCCCATCAAGATGCCGGGTGCTTTGCCTGCTTTGCGAATACGCGCAATCGCATCCACGATGGCCGCTTGCACTTCGGGGTGGGTTGGGTTGCCAATGAAGCCCATGGAGGCAGACAAGTCAGCGGGGCCAATGAACACGCCATCCACGCCAGGGGTGGCGGCAATGGCATCCAGGTTTTTCAAGGCTTCACGGGTTTCGGCTTGTACCAAGACGCACACCTGATCGTTGGCTTCTTTGCCGTAATTGGGGAAGCGACCCCAGCGCGAAGCACGTGTACCCGCCATGCCGCGAATGCCGCCCTTGCCATCGTCTTGGGGGTAGCGACAGGCGCTCACGATGGCAGCGGCTTGTTCAGCCGTGTCCACCATGGGCACCAACACAGTGGTGGCGCCAATGTCTAGCACTTGTTTCAGCAGTGCAGGTGCATCGTGCGGCACACGCACCACGGGGTGTGAGTTGGGGTAGGCCGCTATGGTTTGCAGTTGCGCGAGCAGGGTGGTCAAGTCGTTTGGGCCGTGCTCGCCGTCAATCACCAGCCAGTCAAAGCCAGCGCCCGCACAAATATCGGTGGTCACGGCATTGCCCAAGCCCATCCACATGCCGATTTGCGGTTGTTGGTTGTGCAGTGCTTGTTTAAATAGATTCACAGGGGTTTGCATGAAGGGGCTTTCAAGACTTGTTGAACAAAGAGTGCAGATTATTGTGGACGGCGTTGAACACTTCATGGCCTTCGTCGATTTGCAGCGTGGCGAGCATGGTGTCGCTCAAGGTTTGACACAGCTGTGCGATGTTGGTTTCAGCGTCGAGCTGTGGGGTGTACTGAATGACGAGATGAGGCATGTGCGAAGTGTCCCGCAACTTGCTCACGCATGACGCGCACGCAGGGGACAGTACCCTTGTCGCGCGTTTGAAAGGATGGGATTGGCGATGCTGGTTATTTATCCAGTATTATTCAAATATGGCCAAAGAAAAAACCCAATACACCTGCACCGACTGCGGCGGCATCACTGCCAAGTGGCTGGGCAAATGCCCGAGCTGCAACGCGTGGAACACGCTTATCGAAACCGTGGTCGACAGCAGCGGTCCCACCAAAAACCGCTACGCGGGCATGGCCGCTTTGGCCCCAGCCTCCGAAGTGGCGGTGCTCTGCGACATCGAAGCACAAGACGTGGCACGCACCCCAACGGGCCAAGAAGAACTCGACCGCGTGTTGGGCGGTGGCATGGTGGAGGGCGGCGTGGTGCTGATTGGCGGCGACCCTGGCATTGGCAAATCCACCTTGATTTTGCAAGCCATGGACGGCCTGCAACGCAGCGGCATGCACACCCTGTACGTGACGGGCGAAGAATCTGCGGCGCAAGTGGCCTTGCGCTCGCGCCGCTTGGGGCTGGACCACAGCCAAGTTCAGGTGTTGGCCGAAACGCAGCTTGAAAAAATACTCGCCACCGTCGATAAGTTGCAGCCTGCCGTGGTGGTGATGGACTCCATCCAAACCGTGTATTCCGACCAACTCACCAGTGCCCCCGGCTCGGTGGCGCAAGTGCGCGAATGCGCGGCACACCTCACCCGCATGGCCAAGTCCTCGGGTACGGCGGTGGTGCTGGTGGGCCACGTCACCAAAGAGGGCGCGTTGGCTGGCCCACGTGTGCTGGAGCACATGGTGGACACGGTGCTGTACTTTGAAGGCGATACCCATTCGAGCTACCGCTTGGTGCGCGCCATCAAAAACCGCTTTGGTGCGGTGAACGAAATTGGCGTGTTCGCCATGACCGAAAAAGGCCTGAAGGGTGTGAGCAACCCGAGCGCCATCTTCTTGAGCCAACACTCAGAGCCCGTGCCCGGTAGTTGTGTACTGGTCACCCTCGAAGGCACACGCCCGATGTTGGTAGAGATTCAAGCCTTGGTCGACAGCGGGGGCCCATCGCCCCGACGCTTGAGCGTGGGCTTAGACCGCGACCGCTTGGCCATGTTGCTGGCGGTGTTGCACCGCCACGCGGGCGTGGCGTGCATGGACCAAGATGTGTTTGTCAACGCCGTGGGCGGCGTGCGCATCAGCGAGCCCGCAGCTGACTTGGCGGTGTTGCTGTCCATCCAAAGCAGCTTGCGTGGCAAGCCCTTGCCTCAAGGCTTCATCGCTTTTGGCGAAGTCGGCTTGGCGGGCGAAGTGCGCCCCGCCCCGCGCGGGCAAGAGCGCCTAAAAGAAGCGGCCAAGCTGGGTTTTACCGTGGCCGTCATCCCCAAAGCCAACGCCCCTAAAAAGCCCATCCCCGGCATGACGGTGCATGCGGTGGAACGGGTGGATGAGGCGATGGGTTTGGTGCGTGAGTTGGGTTAAGCGAAGGTGTCTTTCATCAAGGTGTTGAACCACACGCCCATTTGCGTGTAATTGCGCGATGAAACGCTGTCTGCCTCAAAGGCTTTGCCACTATTGCTGACGATTTTCATTTGACCAGCATCGTATTGGTACACCGCCGTCAACCAAGAAGCTGTGCTTGAGGTAATCGGCGAATAGCAAGCCGAGTTCGCAACGGGCGCGGCGTCGGGTGAACCTCCGCCTAGTAACCGAATGATGGCGTCCGCACAAATCTTGCCTTCTTGGTTGCCCACATGGCCAGCTTTGGGTAGGCCGCATTGCGCTGCATCGCCAATCACATGCACGGTTGGGACGGCGGTTGATTCATAGCTCAGTGGGTTGACCACGGCCCAGCGCCCATTGCTGTTGGTGTCGGTGTTGTTGTTAAGCCCCGCTGTGGCAAACCAGCCTGCTGTGTCGTTTGCATCCAACGCACCAGCGCCAATGCCTGCGGCACGGTGTCGTGGAATTGGGTTAACCACTTTAGCGGTGATGGGTTGCGCGTCTACATTGCCTATCGCGTAAGTCACCTCCTTGGTGTCGGGGTTGATCCGGATCGTGTGGGCATTACTTTGGTACGAAATGACACCCGCGTGCACGAAGTCAAACGCATTTTGAAACGTGCCACTCTCCGCTTGAATGTAGGGGTTTTCATCCAAGATGACCACGCGACAGTTGCTGCGACCCGTGCGCTTGAGCAAGTCAGCCACCACGCAGGCCCGCTCATAAGGGCCAGGTGGGCAACGGTAAGGCGCCGGCGGAATGGTCATCACAAAGGTGTCGCCATTAACCATGCTGGCAATCTGGTTGGCCAGCAACGTGGTTTGTGCGCCTGCACGCCAAGCATGTGGTGTTTTGGTGTCGTAGTCGCTCACTTTTAACCCGTAATCTGCCATGAACTCCACGCCAGGCGCTACCACCACACGGTCATACGACAGAGGGGCTCCGTTGGCCAAAATCACTTGTTTGTTCGTGGTGTCCAAGCGGGTCACGCGGTCTTGCACCAAGGTCACGCCATAAGAAGAAGCCAAAACGTCGCGCTTGTAGTCCAGTGACGCCAGGGTTCTTTGTTGGGCCAGTACCAAATTACTCATGATGTTGGAGGTGTAGCTGGCATCGGTGTCGACCAAGGTCACATTCAGCTGCGCACCGCCCCACAAGCGTAAATATTTGGCCGCTGCTGCGCCGGCCATGCCGCCGCCGATCACGACCACATGGCCTGATACGTTTGTTTGTGCCAAAGCCAATGACACATTCGAGCTCACTTCGTGTTCGAAATCTTCGCCATCATCATTGTCTGCATGGGCGAACCAAGGTGACAGGGTTGCCGCACTCAGACCCAAAGCGGTCAAAAGCCAATTGCGGCGGGAGTTTGGTTTGAATGGGGTATTCATGATGTCTTCCTCATTGCTTTAAGTATTGAATGATGGTGTCGAGTTGTGCACGGGTGTAGCCCTGTGCGTGCGCAGCCATGATGTTGCTGGGGCCCGATTGGGTGAGGTACGCCAACACCTCGTCGGTCTCTCCACCTCGGATGCGCTCGAAGCCGCCATAGCCGCCTGTGCCGTGGCACTGGAAGCAGTTAGAGGCCAACAAACGTCCGGTTGTGTTGGCCGCTTGTGTCACCACGGTTTGGCTGCCATACCCACGCGATGCGCGTGAAGCATCGTTGCGGTGGTTCTCGAAGTGCGATTTGGCTTCGGTTTCGGTGCGTGTGAACCCTCGTGGTAGCCGACTGCTCACGTCGTTGTCGTGGGTGGACTCGCTAGAAAGATCAAGGCTTGCGCCAGTGCGCAAACGTCGGCGTGATTCAGCGGTGATGCTGATGCCATTGGTTTCTGGATCACCATCGCTGTCCAGCGATTGCAGTGTTCTCAAGATGCGCACCACGCGTGCATCACTGCTGGAACTGGCGCCAGAGACCAAATCAAGAGGGGTGACCCTATCGCCACTTGGGCTAACGCTGCCCAGTATCAAACTACCGAGTTTGAGTGTGACGCGGTCGCCAGCATGGTAATAAAGATTGCCGTTGTCGTCCGTGGTGCCGCTGTAGTTGGGGCCTTCAAATTCCACGCCTGACACAGGCGCGTCAATGAAAGTGGCGACTTTCATCCCAGTGACTGCCGCCGCCCCACCACCGCCGCCACCGCCGCAACCAGTTAACAATGAGGTTGCCAGAGCAAGCCAACTAAGCCGCCCAAGTTTTGAAAACGCATGTGACATACCAACTCCATTCGTGAACGATGGAGAAAGTGTGGAGATGTCACATTAAGACAGTCTTAAAACACGACAGTGTGAACCTTAAGAAAACCCTAAGACGCGCTCACTAGCATCGGTTTTGAAAGACACAAAACCATGCTTCAAAAGTTCTTCACGTTTCTGCTCTTTGCATCGCTTCAGGCGATGGCGGCTACGCCTGCCGAGTTGCTGGCGGGTTACACCGCACAAGCGGGCCAGCCCGCCAATGCATCCAAGGGCGAGGCGTTTTTCAAAGCTAGCCATGGCCAAGAGTGGCAGTGCATCAACTGCCACGGCAAGTTGCCCACGTCAGGCGGGCGTCACGCCATCACCGACAAAGCGATTGAGCCCCTCGCGCCAGTGGCCAACGCCAAGCGCTTTACCGACAGCACCAAAGTGGAAAAGTGGTTTCGCCGCAACTGCAAAGATGTGTTGGCACGCGAATGCTCAGTTGCTGAAAAAGCCGATGTGTTGGCTTGGCTCATGACTTTGCGTTGATAGGAGTTGATATGTATTCACGTTTGACACACCTCCTGCGCAGCGCGGTAGTTGCAAGTTTGCTGGCGGCGGCCCCGGTATGGGCCGACAGCGATCAAGGACCAACGCCTCCTGCGGTGTACACCCAAGAGTGCGGCAGCTGCCACTTGGCTTTTCCGTCCAATTTGTTGCCCAAGGCATCGTGGCAGCGCGTGATGAACGGCCTTGACAAGCATTACGGCAGCGACGCCTCGCTCGATGCAGCCACGCAAAAACAAATCGACACATGGCTGCAAACCTACGGCGGTCAAGGCAAGCGTGCGCGTGAACAGCCGCCACTTGAGCGCATCACACGCTCGACTTGGTTCGAGCGCAAGCACCGCGAGGTGAGCGCGGCCACGTACAAACGCGCCGCCATCAAAAGCCCTGCCAACTGTGCGGCTTGCCACCGCGATGCCACCCAAGGCGACTTTGAAGATGACCGCGTGAGGATTCCAAAATGACCCACAGCGTTTTAATCCCCAGCCACTTAACGTTACCAACGTCCATGTCCATGCAGCGCAAGCCTGTGGTCGACCTCGGCACCCGCGTGGCCCATGCCAGCATGGCCTTGGCGTTTGTCATTTCTTATGTCACGTCCGAGTCGGAGTACTGGCGCTTGGTGCATGTGTACAGCGGCTACAGCTTGGCGGCGGTGTTGGCATTTCGTTGGGTGTGGGGTTGGGTTGGGCCCGCTTCGGCACGCTGGGGTTTGTTGCTGCGTCGTGTGGCCATGTGGCGTATGTGGTTGAACAAACTCAAGCAGGGCGAATGGCAGAACCGCAACTTTTGGGTGGGCGCCAGCAGCTGGGTGCTGAGCGCGGCGGTGTTGTCCATTTACGCGTTTTGCACAGTGGCCATCGTCACGGGATGGGCTACCTACAATGAACTTTTAGGCGATGGCGGGTTGAACGATGCCTTGCAAGAACTGCACGAAGGCTTGGGCAACACAGTCATGGTCGTGGTGTGTATCCATGTGGGGTTGGTGGTGATGCTGCGCGTGTGGCGCGGCCCACAAGCCTTGCGACCGATGTGGCGAGGCTATGCGAATACTTCTGGCTGAAGATGATGAGCTGCTAGGCAGCGGCCTGCGCACGGGCCTAGGCCAGCGCGGTTTCCAGGTGGACTGGGTGCGCGATGGCGTGGCTGCCGAGCGCGAGCTTCTGAGCGCGCAACACCCAGTGGCGGTGCTTGACATTGGCCTGCCGCGCCAAGATGGCTTGGCGGTGTTGAAGGCCGTGCGTGCGCGTGGCATTGACACTCCCGTGTTGGTGCTGACCTCGCGCGATGCGGTGGCCCAGCGCATCGAAGGACTCAACGTAGGCGCGGACGACTATGTGGTCAAACCCGTGGATTTGGACGAGCTCGCCGCCCGCTTGCACGCCTTGGTGCGTCGCGCCCACGGCAAAACACAAACCACGCTGCAACTGCGCGATGTGGTGATGGACCCCAGCGCACGCCAAGTAAGCCGAGGCGGCGAAGCCATCAGCCTGTCCACTCGTGAGTTTGATTTGTTGCAAGCCTTGCTGCTCAATGCAGGGCGCGTGTTGTCACGCGAACAGCTGGAGCAGCACCTGTACCGCTGGGGCCACGAAGTGGAGAGCAACACCATCGAAGTTCACATTCACCACCTGCGCCGCAAGATGGGCGCGGGCCTGATCGACACCGTGCGTGGTGTGGGTTACATCGTCATGCCCTGATGGACGGGTTGAACGCCATGTCACACAAATTTTCTTTGCAACAACGCTTGCTGAGCCGCACCTTGGGCGGCGTGTTGGTGGCGTGGGTGGCCACCGCTGCCTTTGTGTGGTTTGAGGCCCAGCATGAAGTGGACGAATTGCTGGATGCGCACTTGGCCCAATCGGCCGCTTTGTTGGTGGTGCAACAAAACGCCACGCCCGAGGATGACGAACTCGTGATGAATGCGCCCAACTTGCACAAATACGCACACCTCGTGGCTTACCAAGTGTTTGACGAGGGCCGCTTGGTCATGCACTCGCCCAACGCGGCGAACACGCCGATGGCGCAGCACATGCAAGGGTTTGAGACATTGACTTTGGCCGATGGCAAATCGTGGCGCGTTTTTGCCGCACCAGGCCGTGACCCCGATGTGCAAATTTATGTGGCCGAGCGGCTGGACAGTCGCGAAGAAATTTTGCGTGCGGTGCTGCGCGGTTTTTTGCCACCCCTCACCATCGCGCTGCCCCTGTTGCTGATTGGCTTGTGGTGGAACGTGCACTCGGGTTTGCAGCCCTTGCAGCGTTTGCGCCAAGTTCTGTTGAAGCGTGACACCCAAGCGCTAGACCCCGTCAGCCTGCCCGAAACCCCGCAAGAAGTGCAGCCTTTGCTCGACGCTCTGAATGACTTGCTGCAACGCTTGGCGCAGCGTATGGAGACCGAGCGACGCTTCACCGCCGATGCCGCCCACGAGTTGCGCACGCCTATTGCGGCCATTCGTGCCCAAGCCCAAGTGGCCTTGAGTTCGGCCACGAACGACGCGGTGCGCCAACTTGCGCTGCAAGACACCCTCAGCGGTTGTGACCGCGCTTCGCGCGTGGTCGAACAGCTGCTGACCTTGGCCCGCGTGGAAGGCCCGCAAGACGTGGTTTCTGAGCCGTTTCGCCTCGACCAGCTGGCCCAGCAAATCTTGGCTGACCTCACGCCCATAGCGCTACGACGCGGCCAAACGCTAGAGCTGCTGGCGCCCGAGCCCTTGCAAGTCAAGGGCCAAAGCACGCTGTGGCTGATCTTGTTGCGCAACCTGATCGACAACGCTTTGCGTTACAGCCCCGATGGCGCGAGGGTGCGCATTCAAGCGCAACGCGTGAGAAACGACGTGGGAAGCGGCCAAACGGAAGTGACCGTGCAAGACAGCGGCCCCGGTTTGTTGCCCGACGACTTAGCCCGTTTGGGCGAGCGTTTTTTTCGTGTGTTGGGCACATCGGCCACGGGCAGCGGCTTGGGCTGGTCCATCGTGCGTCACATTGCGACGTTGCAGCACATCGACGTGCAGGTAGGTCAGTCAACCGAGCTGGGCGGTTTGCAGGTCACGCTGCGCTACCGTGGCTAACTTGCCGAGCCTGAGACAATAAGCCCATGAACTTTCAAAGATATTTGGTGCCGATTGGCACGGTTGGCCTGACGGCTTGGGCCTGGCAAAGCTGGGGTTGGATGGGCATTGCCATGGTGGTGACGGGGGGCGTCATGTGGCTGCTGCTGCATTTCACCCGCTTGGTGCAACTCATGAAGCGGGCCAGCAACCGTCCGATTGGCTTTGTCGACAGCGCCGTCATGCTCAATGCCAAGCTCAAAGCGGGCGTGAGCCTGATGCACGTCATTGCCATGACCCGTGCTTTGGGTCAGCCTGAAACCGAGAAGGGCGCCCAGCCCGAGGTGTTCAGTTGGCGCGATGGCAGCCAATCGGTGGTGCGTTGCGTGTTTGTGCAAGGCAAGCTGCAAAGCTGGACCATGGATCGCCCGTTCCAAGCCGAAGATGTCGAGCCTGTGAGTCACGCGGCCAACGATTGAGCTGCATCAATTCTGCGTCAGCGAAGGCCCGTGCCGGGCTCGCTAAAATGAACCAATCAGCCAAATTGGCGACCCCACTTACAAGTCCAAAGGAAACCCCATGAGCGTCGTGATTCCCTCTTCCATGTCTGACCGTGACGGCAAAATCTGGATGGACGGCCAGATGGTCGATTGGCGCGATGCCAAGATCCATGTGCTGAGCCACACCCTGCATTACGGTTGCGGCGCCTTCGAAGGCGTGCGCGCTTACAAAACCGAGCAAGGCACCGCCATCTTCCGTTTGCAAGAGCACACCGACCGCCTGTTCAACAGCGCCAAAATTTTGCGCATGAACCTTCCGTTCACCAAAGACCAAGTCAACGAAGCCCAACGCGCCGTGGTGCGTGAGAACAACTTAGAGAGCGGCTACATCCGCCCCCTGACTTGGATTGGCGACAAAAAGCTGGGCGTCAGCCCCAAAGGCAACACCATCCATTTGATGGTCGCCGCGTGGACTTGGGGTGCGTACCTCGGCGAAGAAGGCATGAAGCGCGGCATTCGCGTCAAAACCAGCAGCTACACACGCCACCATGTCAACATCACCATGACGCAAGCCAAGGCCGTGAGCAACTACACCAACTCCATCTTGGCCAACATGGAAGTGACCGACGAAGGTTACGACGAAGCCTTGTTGCTCGACACCTCAGGCTTTGTGTCTGAAGGCGCTGGCGAAAACATCTTCGTGGTGAAAGACGGCGTGATCTACACCCCCGACTTGTCTGCTGGCGCTTTGAACGGCATCACCCGCAACACCGTGTTCCACATCGCCAAAGATTTGGGCCTCGAGATCGTTCAAAAGCGCATCACGCGCGACGAGGTGTACATCGCTGACGAAGCCTTCTTCACAGGCACTGCTGCTGAAGTCACGCCGATTCGCGAACTCGACCGCATCCAATTGGGTGAGGGCAGCCGTGGCCCGATCACCGAAAAAATTCAAGCCGCGTTCTTTGACATCGTCAACGGCCGCAATCCGAAGTACGCACACTGGTTGACTTTGGTCTAAGCCACTGTTTGAACTTTTAGGAATTACAAAATGAGCAACCCAGTTGAACTCTTGGCCAAAGACCTCAATGGCAACGGCGGCGTGTTTTGCCCCAGCGCCAAGGCCGACATGAAGCTTTGGAACAGCCACCCCAAGGTCTACTTGGATGTGGCCAGCACCGGCGAAGCCAAGTGCCCTTATTGCGGCACGGTGTACAAACTCAAAGCCGGCGAACACGTTGGCCACGGCCACTAAAAACGCGCTCATCATCGCCCCCCAATGGATTGGGGATGCGGTGATGACCGAACCCTTGCTGCGCCGCTTGGCTGCGCGCGGCGAGCGCCTCACCGTCGCCGCCTTGCCTTGGATTGCACCGGTTTACCGCGTGATGCCCGGTGTGGCCGAGGTGATTGAAATGCCGTTCAAACACGGCGGCTTGCAGCTGATGGGCCGAATCAAACTGGCCAACCAATTGCGCGGCAAGTTTGATGTGGCCTATGTCTGCCCCAACTCTCTGAAGAGTGCGTTGCTCCCTTGGATGGCGGGCATTGTCAAACGTGTGGGCTACACAGGCGAAATGCGCTTTGGCCTGTTGACCGATCGTTTGCCAAACCCCCAAACTGAAGAGCGCCCACCCATGGTGGAGTGGTATGCCGCACTGAGTTTGGTGGGGCAAAACCCAGGTCAGCCGATGAAGTTGGTGGGCGATTTGCGCCCCGTGCTCAAAGCGGGCGTGGGGGTGATGGATGAGGCGCTGGAAGTGCTGTCTACCCACATGCCCACATTGCCGACCTTGGCCAAACACAGCTATGTGGTGTTTGCACCCGGCGCCGAATATGGCCCCGCCAAGCGTTGGCCAGCCAAACACTTTGCCGAACTGGCTGGCAAGATTGATCGGCCCGTGTTCTTGTTGGGCTCGAACAAAGAGTTCGACATCTGCCAAGAAATCGCGACGACCGCCAACGCCAAAACTCCTGGCCATTGCTTCAACTTAGCAGGTCAAACCAGTTTGCTGCAAGCCTTCGCGCTGATTGCCTGCGCGCACCGTGTGGTCAGCAACGACTCAGGGTTGATGCACGTGGCCGCTGCGTTTGGTGTGCCGCAGGTGGCAGTCTTTGGCTCCTCCAGTCCTGAGCACACACCACCTTTGAACGAGCGTGCGCGTGTGGTGTGGCTGCGTGTGGACCCCAACTACCAACCGCCGCTGGCTTGTTCGCCTTGCTACGAGCGCGACTGCCCGCTGGGCCACACACGTTGTTTAGAAGACGTGTCGGCTGAGCGCGTCTATCGCTTGCTCTGAGTCCCTTTTTAAAGCCTGATCATGTCCGAACAAACGCCCAAACTCAGCATCATCACCGCGGTGTACAACCAGCTGCCGATGAACCAGATCTACTGGGAGAACTTGGTCAAAAACACCAAGCACGCATTTGAGCTGATCGTCATCGACAACGCCTCGACCGATGCCAGCGCCGACTTCTTCGAGTCCGTCGGCGCACGCGTGATTCGCAATCCCGGCAACTATTCGTACCCCGTGTCGCAGAACCAAGGCATTGCCATCGCCAAGGGCGAGTGGTTGGCGTTCTTGAACAACGACATCATCGTCAGCAAAGATTGGGATGACACCCTCATTGCCAATGCCGAACACAACCAGCTCGACGTCATCACCTCATGCGGCATTGAACGCATCGAAAGCAAGGCGGCGACCAAAAGGCTGCGCCGCCGCTGGAATCGCATTCGCGGCTTGGTGGGGTTGTTTGGTACGGGCCGCAACAGCTTGTTGCTGATGCACAAATGGATGTACGGCAACTGGGCAGCGTTTTGTAAAAACCGCCAAGACAAGTTCAAACACCAAGCAGTCGAAGGCTTTGTGGGCAACACCGTGATGTTCTCGCGCCGTGCACTCGCCATCTTGGGCCCTTGGGACGAAACCCAACAAGCCGCCGACTTTGATTTGTTCTTGCGTACCGCACTGCGCGCCCGCGAGGTGGGCGATATTCGCCCCATGCACATCGCGCTGGACTGTTTCAACCACCACTACATCCGCTTGACCATGAAGGGGGGCTACCCGCCCTTTGTGGACAAAGACAAGCTGATTCCACTCGATCAGAAGTGGACAGCCGAGCAGCGCGCACTGCTCGTCGAAAACTGAGCTTATTTCAAAAACACGCGCTCGCGTGACTTCGGATTGGCCAGCAGGTGGGCCAGCGCTTTCATCACCTCTGGCACACCAATGTCGCTCACCGCTTTACCGGTGGGCGCGACAATTTGGGCGTAGGAGTCAGACAGGGGCTTCCACGAATCCACCGACAACACACTGGGCTCATACAGCGCAATCACGGGCTTGTTCCAAGCGCTGGCCGCATGCACGGCATAGGTGTCGGGCGACACCACCAAATCTGCTTTTTGAATGATGGCCAGTGAGGGGGTGACGGTGGACGCAAAAGGCGTCACCGTCACACGGTCAGCGTATGGCTGAAACATCTCACGCATCGCCGTTTCCAATGCGGGGCTGGCGCTGAGCAGTTGCATGTGAATGTGTAGGTGCTGCGCGTAAACCGCAGTCACGAATTGCTGCAACCAGGGCAACGAGAACGATTTGTTGGCCGCGCTGCTTTGGCTGTTGATGACCATCTGCAAGCCCTCGTGTTGACGAGCTGAGTCGTGTGTCTGTGGGCCCAAGCGGATGTCGTATTGGTAAGGGGCGGCGGCTGCGCCAATGGTTTGCAAAAAACGCAGATGGCGTGCGGTGTAGTGCAGCGCTGCTGTATCCGGGCTGTAGCCCCAATCGCCCGCCATCACCACGTCATTTGGCAAGGGTTGGGTGGGATGCTTCAAAAATAAAAAGCGTTGCTTGGCGTTCACCGTGTTCAACACAAGTTGCACAGATGGGTTGGCTAGGTCTAAGCCAAAGTGCACCACCATGTCGTAGCGCTTTAGGCGTGCTTTCAAGCTGGTCCATAGGCGTGCAAACACATTGCGGCTAGCCGACACATGCAGCCACTTCACCTCGGGATGGTGGCGGTACAGGGCTGCATTGCTGGCACCACACAGCACACCAATTTCACAATCGGGCCAGAGCGCACGCAAAGGGTTGAACAAGCCGGTCACCACAATGGCGTCGCCAATTTTGTTGTCGTGCGACAAGATGAGGATGCGTTGGGTCATGCGTGTCTTTATTTCGCCAGCAAGGATTGCGCTTGTTGTGTGATGCGGGCAATCAAGGCGGCTGCGTGTGGGATGTCTGCAATCAAACCCACAGCTTCGCCCACAGTGGCGTGGGCACGTGTGAAGTCTGCGGCTTTCACGCCAGCGTCGTACTCAGCGCGCGCAGCGTCTGGGCTGGCTTGAAGCGCGGCGATGTTGCCTTCAAGCTGGCGGTGCAGGTCGTTGCGGATGGCGCGGAAGTCGTAGGGTGCAGGCCAGTTTTTGCGGCGCAAGATGTCAAACACCCTACTGCGCGCCGTGCCGTCCCCGTTGGTTTGAGTGGCTTGGGTTTTGGCACCCGTGGCGGACAGGCTCTCTTGCGTGGCCCACAAGCGTGAACCGATCAATGCACCGTCGGCGCCCAGCATCAACGCGGCAGCCAAGCCTCGGCCATCGGCCACGCCGCCTGCGGCGAGCAGCAAGGTGCTGGGGGCGTGCGCCGCCAAGTAGTCGGCAATTTCTGGCACGAGGGTGAAGGTGCTGCGGCCTTCAAGCGCATTTGCGCCGTGGCCCCCAGCTTCCCCGCCTTGCGCAACAATGACCGCCGCGCCAGCCTCGACGGCTTGCGGCACTTGGTCTAAGCGTTGCACTTGGCAAATCAGTGGTGCGCCTGCGGCGGCAATGCGCGCGGCGTAAGGTCGTGGATCACCAAACGACAACATGATGGCGCAGGGCTTTTGCGTCAGCACCCAGTCGAGTGCTTCCGCGTTTTCATCTAGCTTCCAAGTGATGAAGCCGCAGCCTAAACGCCTATGCGCTGCAGCGTTGCCATTCAGCAGCTCGGTCGCCAAGGCGTATTCACGTTGGGTCCAAGCCAAGTCGCCATAGCCGCCGCCGACCAAACCCAGTGCACCGGCTTGTGCGCAGGCTGCGGCCAAAGTGCCACCCGTGGCAAGCGCCATGGGTGCCAAGGCAATAGGGGTGGTGAGGTGGAAACGCTGGGTGAAACGGGTGTTCAGGGCAGGGTGTGTCATGCCCAATATTGTGCTGCGTTTAGCTTGCGGGCAACAACACGACAAAACAAGCGCCGCCACCTTCGCGGTCTTCGCAGCGTACGCTGCCGCCGTGGCGTTGAACGATGGAGCGAACCAACGACAAGCCCAGACCTACGCCGCCTTCGCGTTCGCTCGCACCAGGGAGGCGGTAGAAGGGCTCAAAAATGCGCTCACGCAACTCAGGCGGTACACCGGGGCCGCGATCGCAGACGCTCAGCCTCACCCATGCGCGGTCGTTCTCTACCACGGGGGCGAGTTGCAATTCAATGTCTGATGTGCCGTAGCGACGTGCGTTTTCTAGCAAGTTGCGTAACATGCGGCGCAGCAGTTTGGCCACGCCGGGCACCACGATGCTTTGGGGTTTAAAGCCAAGCTCCAAATGTGCATCGACGCGCGCGCACTCTTCGCTGGCAAGTCCGGTTAAGTCCACGGGTTCGATGGTGCCAAGGTCGGCTTCTTTGGCATCGAGGCGACTGGCCAATAAGATTTCGTCAATCAGTTGGTCTAGCTCGCCCACGCTGCGTGATATCTCAGCCTTCAAGGCGGGTGAGGGTGAGTCGCCCATCAGCTCCAGCCCCATGCGAATGCGCGTGAGCGGCGAGCGCAATTCGTGTGAGGCATTGGCCAGCAAGGACTTGTGTGAGGTGACGAGTTGTTCGACCTGCTCTGCGGCATGGTTGAAGCGCTGGGCCAAGTAGGTGACTTCGTCATTGCCCTGTTCTGCCACGCGGGCCGACAAGTTGCCTGTGCCCCACTGCTCCACGCCTTTTTGCAATTGTTCCAAGCGGCGAGTGAGACGACGCACGATGGGGTACGTGCCCAGTGCTACAGCGAGAGCGACCAAGCCTAGGGTCCAAACGAATCCAAATGGCGGGCGCGACCAAAACGTGTGCGGTGGTCGCGGCAGATGCACATGCATCAGCTCGCCGTTGTACATGCGCACCATGAACTCGGGGCCTGAGCCAAAGTGTCCGGGGGGATGCTGCATGTCCGGCCCTTGCAAGGGCGGGGCTTCAAGAGGTAGGCCATCGGGTGGTCGCAGACGCGCTTTACCTTCCCCCACCAGCTCGCCCGCTGCATTGCGCACCATCACCTCCCGCAAGGGGGGCTCTGCTGTCATGCGCACGACCCAGCCTGCGAGCAGCGTCAGCACGGCCACGGCCAACACCACGGCTAGCCAGATGCGCACATACAAAGGCAAGTGCCGAGTTCGACTAGGTGTGGCAGGTTGGACCATGGCGTCAGTCTTGTTGTTTGGCAAAGACATAGCCGACACCGCGCACAGTCAAGATGCGTTTGGGGGCTTTGGCGTCATCTTCAATGGCGGCACGAATGCGCCCCATGTGTACGTCGATGGAACGGTCGAAGGCTTCGAGTTCGCGGCCACGCACGGCCTCCATGATTTGGTCGCGGGAGAGCACGCGGCCTGCACGTTCGGCCAGTACCCAGAGCAAATCAAATTGGTAGGCGGTGAGGTCGCACACTTGGCCGCGCACGCTCACGGTACGCGCGTCTCGGTCCAACTCCAAAGAGCCGAACTTGATGGTTTGGTGTGTTGTTGTTGCTTCCTCGCCAGGTCCATGGCGACGCAGCACGGCACGAATGCGGGCCAGCAATTCGCGGGGCTCGAAAGGTTTGGGCAGGTAGTCGTCAGCACCCAGTTCTAAGCCCACGATGCGATCCATCGGGTCGCCTTTTGCCGTGAGCATCAATACGGGCGTTTGTGCCAACGCGCCCGGTAACGCTCGGATGCGGCGGCAGACCTCAAGTCCGTCGATGTCAGGCAGCATCAAGTCGAGCAAGACCAATGCAGGCGCTGTATCTTGCAGCGCCTTCAAACCGCTCAGGCCATTGGCGGCGTGTTGCACGACGAAACCAGATTGTTCAAGGTACTCGCTCACCATGTTGGCGAGGCGGTGGTCGTCTTCGATCAGGAGCAAGGTGTTCATGGTGAATTCATCATGCCTTGGGTTTTCTGTGCTTGTCTAAAGGCCAGGTAAAGACTGAGTAAATCAGCGCGATACCTCAGCGACCTCGTGCGGCACCGGCAAGATGCGTGACGCCAGCCACACCAGCAACAGCACAGGTGCACCTAACAGCGCGGTGCTGGTGAAGAAGGCTTCGTAGCCGTGTGCATCCACATACACGCCCGAAAACCCCGCTAGCCATTTGGGCGCCAGCAACATCATGGAGCTGAACAACGCGTACTGCGTGGCCGAGTAGTTCACGTTCGTCAGGCTAGACAGGTACGCAATGAAGGCCGCAGACGCTATGCCGCTGGCCAAGTTGTCTGCCGAGATCACCCACACCAGCGCGCTCAAGTCATGCCCGCGGGTGGCCAGCCAAGCGAATAGCAAGTTGGTGACGGCGCTGAGCACCGCGCCCAGCATGAGGACGCGCATCACCCCCAAACGCATGGACAGCACGCCGCCAATGAAAGCGCCTAGCAAGGTCATGATGACGCCGAACACTTTGGTCACAGCGGCTACTTCGTCTTTGGTGTAGCCCATGTCCACATAAAACGGATTGGCCATGATGCCCATCACCACATCGCTGATGCGGTACACCGCGATCAATCCCAAAATGATGGCGGCTTGCCAACGGTAGCGGCGAATGAATTCGGCGAAAGGCTCGATGAGTGCACCTTGTAACCACTCCGAGACGTTGCGTGCGGCTGGCAAGTCACGCTGTGCAGGTTCGGGCGAGAGCAACACCGTCAAGAGCCCCAAACTCATAGAGGCGGCCATCACGAGGTACGCCGTTTGCCAGGCGGCGTGTTGGTAGGTGGTGTCGTCGGTGCCCGCGACCCGTGCCGCAATCCACAGCACACCTGCGCCGGCCCAAATCATGGCGAGGCGGTAGCCGGTTTGGTAGGTCGCGGCCAGTGCGGCTTGATGCTTGGCATCGGCGGATTCAATGCGAAAGGCATCAAGTGCAATGTCTTGGGTCGCTGAGCCAAACGCCACCACCAAGGCGCACCACACCACCGGCTCTAGCGCCAATTGCGGGTCCAGCAAAGCCATGCCCACCAAACCCGCCACCACCGTTGTTTGCGCTAACAGCAGCCAGCTTCGACGTCGACCAAGCCAGCGTGTGAGCAGCGGCAATGGCAAACGGTCCACCAGTGGCGACCACACCCATTTAAAGCCATAAGCCAAACCCACCCAGCTTAAAAAACCAATGGTGCTGCGGTCAATGCCCGCTTCGCGCAGGCGAAAACTCAGCGTGCCCAAGACCAGCAACAGCGGTAAACCTGCTGAGAAACCCAAGCACATCATGCGCCAAGACGCAGGCTCCAAGTACACATGAAGTGCGGTCAACCAACCGAGTTTTTTAACTTCGGTCGACGACGTGGATGCTGGACTTGTTGTATCGTTCATGTCCCTATTTTCAGGCTTTCACAAAGAGACTTCTTCATGCTCACCAAACGTGCTTTTCTTTATGGCTGTGTCGGCTGCGCTTGTGGCTTTGGCAGCGGTGCGCTGCTGGCGCGTGATGGCGTGGAAGTGAGCAAAGAAGCTTCGGTTTTCGCAGGCCTTGTGCCTGCCGCAGAGGTGGAGCAATCAGCCCATAAGCAATACAGCGACATGATGAAAGAAGCCGCCAGCAAAAACGCGTTGGGGCCAGACAACCACCCGCAAGTCATTCGCTTGCGTCGCATTGCCAAAGATCTGATTCCTCAGAGCTACGACTGGAACCCGCGTGCCCGAGAGTGGACATGGGAGGTCAACCTCGTAGGGTCTAACCAAATCAACGCGTTTTGTATGCCGGGCGGCAAGATTGCTTTTTACAGCGGCATCTTGACCCAGCTGCAACTTACCGACGACGAAGTGGCCATGGTCATGGGTCATGAGATTGCGCACGCCTTGCGCGAGCACGCGCGCGAGCGCATGGGCAAAGCCACGGCCACCAATGGCCTAGCCACCATTGGCAGCACGGTGGCTTCGGTGTTCTTTGGCGTGAGCCCACAGCTCACCGACATCGTGGCCAAACAAGGTGCGAACTTGATCAACCTTAAATTCAGCCGCGATGACGAAACCGAGGCCGATCTGGTGGGCATGGAAATCGCCGCACGCGCTGGCTATGACCCACGCGCAGGCGTCACGCTGTGGCAAAAAATGAGTGCTGCCAACAAAGGAGCGCCGCCGCAGTGGCTCAGCACCCACCCCTCAGGCAACACGCGTATTGAAGAAATTCAAGCCAACTTGCCCAAGGTGATGCCCCTGTACGAGCGCACGAAATAAATCATGGCTTGTCTGGTGATGTGGGCTTTAGGTGCCGCCTACATAAGGGTTGCTCACGCGTTCGCGTCCGAAGGTGCTTTCGGGACCGTGGCCAGGAATGAACACCGTGTCGTCACCCATGGGCCACAACCGTTGCGTGATGCTGTTGATCAAGTCTTCGTGGTTGCCGCGCGGAAAGTCGGTGCGACCAATGCTGCCGGCAAACAGCACATCGCCTACAAATGCGCGTTTGATTTCGGGCGAGTAAAACACCACATGGCCTGGCGTGTGGCCTGGGCAGTGACGTACTTGCAACGTGTGCGCCCCAAGCGTGACCGTATCGCCATCGTGCAGCCAGCGCGTGGGCTTGAATGGGCGTGAGGGCGGGAACCTGTAATTTGCCGCTGCTTGTGGCAGACCATCAATCCAAAATTGGTCATCTTCTTGTGGGCCGATGATGGGCAAGTTGAGCTTTTCTGCCAAGTCGGCGGTGCCGCCCGCGTGGTCAATGTGCGCGTGGGTGATCCAAATTTGCTCTAACGTGACGCCCAGCTGCTTGCAGGTCGCTTCAATGAGAGGTAAGTCGCCACCGGGGTCGATGACGGCAGCTTTCATCGTGTCATCACACCAGACGATGGAACAGTTTTGTTGAAAAGGGGTAACGGGGACGGTTTGGTACTGAAGCATCCAGAAATGGTAGCTTGAATCTCAAGTGGCTATCTCGTATTGGACAAAACTTGCTTATGCCAATAAAGCGGTGACCACTTGGTAAAACACAAAGCTAACGAGCCACGCTGTGACCAACGGCCATGCAATTGATAGGGCCGTAAATTTAAGGTTTTTCGTTTCATTGCGAATGGTCGCGATAGCTGAAACGCATGGCGTGTAGATCAAGACGAACAACATGAAGCTATAGGCTTGAACCCATGTGATGTGCTGCGTGATGGTGTTCACCAAGGCGCCACCTTCTTGCCCATAAATAACGGCTAAGGACCCAATCACGATTTCTTTGGCAATGAAGCCAAACAAAAGTGCAATCGTCAGCTCTGCATTGATCCCGAGGGGGCTAAACAGTGGTTGGAGTAAGTTGCCCAGTTGTCCAGCCCATGAGTCAAGGCTGCCGGATTGAACGCCCGGCGGGAAGTTGGTGAGGATCCAAATCATCACCACGCCAATCACGATGAAGCGCGTGGCACGGTTTAAAAAGTGGCGCACCTCTTGCCAAGCGGTGATCGCCATCTGGCGAGCCGTTGGAAAACGATAAGGCGGCATTTCCAACACAAAAGCATCGTTGTTGACGTATTCGCGCTTGAAGATCAACGAGGTCAGGATGGACATCAGGATGCTCATCACATATAGCGAGAAGAGCACCCACGGTGCTTGCTCTGTTGTGAAGAGGGCGGCAATGAAAAAGACAAACACCTGCATTCGCGCTGAGCACAAAGAAAACGGAATGGTCAGCATCGTCAAGTAGCGAAGCCCTTTGGAGCGAATCACCCGAGTTCCCATCAGGGCCGGTACGTTGCAGCCAAACCCCATGAGCAGCATCACAAAGCTTCGCCCATCCAGTCCGAACTTGGCCATCAAGGCGTCCATCAAGAATGCGGCGCGCGACAAATAGCCTGTGTCTTCCACAATGCCCATGAATAAAAAGAACAGCACGATCAGGGGCACAAAGCTCGCGACCGTGCTCACACCGTTGAAAACGCCGTCAAGCAGCAATCCTTGAAGCATCACCGGCAGGTGCACGCTCAAAGGCTCAAGGGCCGCTGTGCGAAAAGCAGTCAGCAACCAAGCGGTGCCGTCTTGAAGGGGTTTGCCAATCGCAAACACACCTTCAAAAAGAAGCAACATGACGGCAAAAAACAGAGGCAAGCCAAGCACGGGGTGAAGCAAAACCTTGTCCAGTTTCTCGGTCAATGCGTTGGAGGCTTGTGCCGGAACGCTCATCGCTGCTTTGAAGGCGTGTTCGATTTCCGACAGAGAGAGTGGGCTTGACTTGATCGGGTTGGCGCTGAGTGCTTGGCGCATCGCTGGCTGCAAACGCTCCATTCCTTGGCCATATTTCGCCGAAAGAAGGTAGACGGGGTGTTGAAGTTTGCGGCTCAGTGTGTCGACATCCACGGTGATGCCCATGGCGCTGGCCTCGTCCACCATGTTCATGACCAGAAGCATGGGAATGCCTTTGGCCATGACTTGGCTCAGAAGATTCAATTGACGTTCGTACTGCGATGTGTTCAGTACAAAGGTGATGAGGTCGGTCGATTGGGTGTCTAGAAAAGTGGTGACCACTTTCTCGTCGTCCGAGTAGCCATTCAGGTCATAAATACCTGGCAAGTCAACCAGTCGAACCACTTGATCGCCCACGATCAGACGCGCGTTGAGTAGCTCAACTGTTAGACCTGGCCAATTGCCAACCTTGGCGTGCGCGCCAGTTAATCGATTAAACAGGGTGGACTTGCCCGTGTTGGGCATGCCAAGTAAAGCAATACGTTTCATTGAGCGGTGACGAGGCAAATACAGCAAGCTTCTTTCAGACGAAGGATCAACTCGCTCGTGCCCACACGAAGGTGCATGGGGCCTCCAAACTTAGCCTTGCGCAGCACTCGGACATGCGCGCCTTCTTTCAGCCCCATGGCGAAGAAACGCTTTTTCAACTCATCCTCCACATTGATGGCCATGACACTTCCAGACTCACCATGTGAGAGTCTTTCCAAGGTCAGTGGCAACTTGGGCTGATGTGGACTTGCAGTGATAGGTGCATGCATAGCGAAGTACTTTTCGAGAATTTCAAACTCTGAACGCAAATAGGAATGATTTGCATTTATACTGATTTTACATCTAAAACAAATAAAACACCTCGCTGCCCATGTTTAGGTTCCGTTTTTTAGCACCGTTATTGATCTGTTCGACATTTCTTGCGTCATGTGGCGGGGGGAGTGGCACCGATTCGGCTTCGACTGAGTCTATGAGCGGGGCGGCGCAATTGGGAAGGTTGATTTTTGAAGACCCCTACTTATCTGCTTCAAACACGATGTCTTGTGCCACCTGTCATGACGCCAGCATTGGACATGCTTGGCCTGATGCGAATGCCGCCGTGGCGTCTGGCGGACCCGGGCTCAATGTGAAAGGCCTAAGAACGCCCCCAGCCATCAACTATCTGAAATTCAACGGGGCATTTAAGTTTGATACGGACGGCACTCCCAGGGGTGGTTTCTTTTGGGATGGCCGTGTGAACACCTTAGCAGAGCAAGCGAAAGGTCCATTTTTAGGGCCTGCTGAGATGGCCAACGCCGATGCTTCAGCCGTGATCGCAAAACTTCGGAATCGTGATTACGCGGAGCAATTTAAGCAGGTCTTTGGCGCGAATATCTTCAATGATCCGAATGCAGCATTCGAGCGTGTGGCGTATGCGCTCGAACGCTATCAAATCGAAGACAAAGACTTTGCCCCTTTCAACAGCAAATTTGATGCAGTGAACCAAGGCAAAGAAGCCTTCACGCCCGAAGAGTTGAGGGGGCTTGTTTTGTTTAACCGTGTCGACAAAGGCAATTGCGCGGCGTGTCACCCAAGTACGAAACCCGATAACGCACCTGCTGCTTTGTTCACGGATTTTTCTTATGACAGCCTTGGGGTGCCAAGAAACTTAGACATTCCAAACAATGCCGTCGCAACCTACTATGACAAAGGCTTGTGCGGTCCTGAGCGGCAGGATTTGGCGACTCGAACAGATTTGTGCGGCGCATTCAAGGTGCCGAGTTTGAGGAACGTCGCAAAACGCAAACGCTTTTTCCACAACGGCAAGTTCACCACACTTGAAGAGGTCGTCGACTTTTACGTCACGCGCGATACCGATTCGACCCGTTGGTACAAGAACATATTGGGCCTCTTTGATTTCTTGTACAACGATTTGCCTTCGGATGAACGCCAAAACGTGAACGTGACCGAAGGCCCTTACAACCGAAGCGGCCAAGAGCCTGCTTTAAGTGTGGATGAAAGACGTGACTTGATCGCTTTCCTTAAAACACTGAGTGATCGTTAAAAGAAATGAAAGGAACTTTGAAATGAAATTCAAAACAACACTTGTGGCCGCTGCAGTCATGCTGATCTGTCAAGTAGGCCATGCACAAACCGCCAAAGAGGTGGCCGCTGAAATGCGTCAAATGCGAGAAGATCTGCGACAGCTTCGTGCAGAGTTGGATGGCCTGAAGAAGCAGAAAAATCAAGAACCATCCGCAGCGCCAGTCGTTGCAGCGCAGGTGCCAAGTCAGTCAAGCACAGAAGCGAGTGCGCCTGTGAAAGCCGCTAGCAACCCGTCGTATGCCAATACCAGTCCAAGCCGAGAGGCTGAGCCTGTGGCTAATGCGGTGAACTTGTTTGGTTATGGTGAGTTGAATTTCTCACGCCTCAAAAACAGCATTGCAAGTTCAGAAGCCACAGCGCGTCGCGCAGTCTTAGGATTTGGCTACAAGTTCAATGACCGAACACGTTTTGCGGCAGAGTTGGAAGTTGAGCATGCCGTTGTTTCGAGAAACGATGACGGTGAGGTGGCTTTTGAACAGCTCTATGTGGAGCACGACATCAGCGATGGCTTGTCTGCCAAGATGGGTTTGTTCTTGCTGCCCGTGGGCTACATGAACGAAAGCCACGAGCCCACACGTTATTACGGCGTAACTAGGAACTTGGTGGAAACTGCGATCATTCCTTCGACGTGGCGTGAAATTGGCGTCGGCTTTCGTGGCCTACAAGACTCTGGTTTGCGTTGGGACGCGGGCGTTGTGACCAGTTTTGATTTGACCAAGTGGCCAACCGATAGTGCAGAAACAAAAGAATCGCCGCTGGGTTCTATCCATCAAGAAGGTCAAAAGGCAAAGGCCGCATCACTGGGCTACTACGGTGCATTGAACTTTGATGGTGTGCCGGGTGTGAACTTTGGCGGAAGTTTGTTTCATGGCGGCGTTGGGCAAAAGCAAACCGTAGTGGCCTCGACGGGCGCACAGATGCCGTCGCCTGACGCGTCAGTGACCTTGGCAGAGTTGCACACCAAATGGCAAGTCGGCGCATGGGATCTTTCTGCATTGGCCGCTCAAGGTTGGTTCCATGATGTCAGCGCATTCAACGCAGCAACATCATCTAACGGGTTCAATAACCCCGTTCCGAATCAATTCAGAGGCTGGTATGCCCAAGCGGCTTACCGTTTGTGGCGCAGCGGTGACTACAGCTTGGTGCCCTTCACTCGTTATGAGCATGTCAACACCGCGGTCAGTTATTCGGGTGTCTTCCCAGGGCAAGTCGTCAGCACAGGACCAGACACCAAAGTTTGGACCGTTGGCGCAAGCTATTACTTGCACCCACAAGTGGTGGTCAAAATGGATATTCAAAAATATCAAAACAACAGCGACTTAGACCGTTTCAACATGGGCATTGGTTTCCACTATTAATATGAAAATGCAGTTCGCCAATCGTCGACAGGCCCTGCAGCGCATGGGCGTCGCTAGTCTGAGCACCACGTCGTTGGCGGGAAGTGCTGTGTTTGCAGCGGTGTTCATGGAGATGGCGCAAGCGCAAAAATTGCTGCAGCCGCATGCCGATGCATTTCAAGCCCTTGCGTTGGCGCTGGATGATGGCAAGTTAAACGCGATTGCCAAAGCCAGCGACACCCGTGTTCCAAAAAACTTCAACCCAAAAATTTGGCGAGCTGTGCAAAACGAAAAACCGTTGGGTTGGGTCATCTCAGACCGCGTGATCGGCAAGTACGACTTGATTGATTACGCCGCTGGTTTTGATGCCGAGGGCACATCATTGGGCATGGAGATCTTGGCGTATCGGGAATCTCATGGCGCTGAGGTCCGACAGACGGCGTGGCGCAAACAATTCGCTGGCAAAAAGGGACCAAGTGCTATGAGGTTTGCGGATGACATTCGTAACATTTCAGGCGCCACCCTTTCTTGCCAGCATGTGACAGAGGGCATGCAACGCCTGAGCGCCTTGGCCGCAATTTTGGTGACGGGAAAGTAAGCCAGCGATGTGGATGACGCGCGCACGCCCTTTGTTGGGTACGGTTGTTTCAATACAAGTTCATACCGTTGATGGCAAAGAGTTTCTCGCTGAGCGTGCGGTTGCTGACGCGTTTGCAACGATGGCCCACATCAGCCGCGTGATGAGCGCGCATGACGCGCACTCAGACCTTGGACGAATGGCGACGGCCAGCTGTGGCGATGTATTGACACTGGATGCGCAAACCGTGCACGTCATTCGCGCTGCTCAGTATTGGACTTGCGTCACAGGGGGGGCATTTAACCCCAGTGGCGCTGCTCGGGTGCTCTCTCGCGCAAGCCTACGCCCAGGCCTGATCGGTGATGCCGCAGGGGGCTTAGGCGACATTGAGATACTTTCCGACACCGCTGTCCGATTGACGCAGCCCGTTCAATTAGATTTCGGCGGTATCGCCAAGGGCTACGCGGTCGATTGCGCCATCGACGTGCTGCTGGCGCACGGTGTTTGTGATGCGATGGTGAACGCTGGAGGCGACATGCGCGCCATCGGTCGGCGAAAATGGGCGATAGATGTGAGGCATGCCCATCACACATTGATGGATGGGCGATTGCACCGCCATCCGCGCCTGCATCAGCAGGCTTTGGCCACATCTGTTGCGGGCGAGTTAAATCCAGAATTCGTTTTATCCAGCGCTCATCGAAAGTACAAGTGGCAAAGTGTGACGATTCAAGCGAACACCTGCATGGTTGCCGATGTGTTGACAAAGTGGGCCATGCAATCGAGTCTGCTTTGCCCTAATTTACGAAAGGTGTTGCGTCTGAACCGTGGACGTATGTGGAGAACCCAATGAAGAAAACAAGACATTTAGCTGGATGGGGGCGCACCACATTTATATTGATGACTGCCGTCTGTTTATCGCTCTGGGTCACGGGTCTTGTGATGTTTGAGTTTCCTGTGTCTGAGTTGATGGACATGACACCGGCTCAGGCTTTGTTACGGCATAACGCTGGCGTGGTGCACGGGGTGGCCAGTTGGTTTTTTTGTGTCATGTGTGGCCGAGGTGTGTGGCCGCATGTGCGTGTGATGTGGCACAAGCAAGGCGAGGCAACCAAGTGGGTGCTGGGGATGATCAACCTCGTTGTGTTGGCGTTCATTGCGTTGGGCGGCTTGGTCTTGCTTTACGGCAGCCCTGAGATGCACGATTGGATTTCGCCGTTTCATTTTTGGATGGGTGTCGTCTGTGCACTCATTTTCTTGGCGCATACTTGGCGAAGGTTTCTTCCTTCTATAGGGGCATAAATCTATGAAGGAATTCACCATGGATATGGATAAGTACGCCACCCTTTTAAAGAACAAGGGACTGAAGGTAACCAGCCCCAGAGTCACGGTGCTTGATATCTTCAATCAAAGCAAAGCACGACATCTTTCGGCTGAAGATGTTTACAAGAAAGTGCTTGCGCATGAGGGTGACATTGGGCTTGCAACCGTCTACCGCGTGTTAACGCAATTTGTGGATGCCGGAATTTTGGTCGTCACCAATTTTGAAACTGGCAAAACCACGTTCGAGTTGAACGAAGGTGGCCATCACGACCATTTGGTTTGCCTGAGTTGCGGATCGGTGGTGGAGTTCCATGATGAAGAGGTGGAGTCTCGCCAAGAAAAAATCGCAAAGCAACATGGGTTTAAATTGATCAACCACTCCATGTCGTTGTACGGGCTATGCGCTAAGCCCGAATGCCAAGAGTCGGTGTGAGCAAGATGCTCGGGCATAGGCAGTTTTGTTAAAAGTGTAAGCACATGATTATTCGTGATCGACCATCGCCGTTTAAGTTGTTTTTCGTCATGCGCGGCTCCATCATGCCGCGCATCAGTCGCGTGCTGTTGTTCAACATCGCATTGGCAACCGTGGTCACGATTACCCATGGCATGCTGTTTCAATTCAAGGTGACGCTCACAGCGATTCCCTTTTCACTGATCGGATTGCCACTGGCAATTTTTCTAGGCTTTCGCAATACCGCTGCGTATGACCGTTATTGGGAAGCAAGAAAACTATGGGGAGAGTTGGTCTTGCGTTGCCACAACTTGAATCGCCAATGTTTGCATTTGATTGCCTCGCCTACTTTGAATGCGCCAGACTTGCGCCCAAGAATGTTGCACCGTGCCGCCGCTTTTTGTCATGCGTTACGTCTTCAGTTGCGCGGTGAAAAAAACGTCACCGATATTCAAGCCTTGCTCAGCGCTGATGAGTGGCAAGTTGTCTCACAACGTGCGAATCGATATGCAGCATTGATGTTAAACATGGGCGCCGATCTCAGCGCTTGCCAACGTGCGGGACAAGTGGATGCACAAGGCGTGGCTCAAATAGACAACACCTTGTCTGCCATGATTGGTGCGGCCGCCTCGTGTGAACGCATCAGCAACACCCCCGTGCCTTTTTCATATACGTTGCTGTTGCATCGCACGGCCTATGCTTATTGCTTTCTTCTCCCGTTCGGGTTGGTCGATACGTTGACATTTATGACGCCCCTGGTCGTGGCTATCGTGGCGTACACGTTTTTTGGCCTCGACGCTTTGGGGGATGAAATTGAAGAGCCATTCGGCACAGAGCCCAACGATTTGCCGTTAGAGGCCATATGCCGCAGCATCGAAATCAGCGTACGAGAGGCTTTGGGTGAGCAGGACATTCCGCCACAGTTGCAGCCTGTTGAGTACTGCTTGATGTAGATAGCGCCAGAGCTTGAGAGCCGTTGTTGGATGGCAAAGGTGAAAAAATCTGATTCATTCATGACAGGCATAAACATTGAAGTAGGTGCCACTGTGGTGTGGTTGGTAGTGTTCACGGAAGGCGTTTCTCGTCGCCTCTGAAAACAGCGAGTCGTCGGTGTAGAAGTTCACGAGAGAAAACGGCGTGCCATTTTTAGGCATGGCGATATACCTGTAATGACATTGGCTCAGTGAGTGGGTCAAGGGTTGATCGGAAATACCGGAATAGCTCAAGTCCATGAATCCCGCATATTCAAATTGAGGCGACATCAATCTGACTAAGTAAGGCCTCAGAAATGTCAGTCGATAGTTGTCGTTCTCTTTGTCCGTGACGCCCATTAAGAGGCGTGGATATTTTTCGCCTAACTTTTGTATTTCTTGCGCTGCTTCAGATTGTGATTCGATGACGGCATAGCTTTTGATTTCTGAGTCGTAGATATTTTTCCAAACAAATGACAGCACATAAATGGCCAGAAGTGCAAACCCAATCTTCAATGCTGAAAATCTGATCTCGGTGTTTTGAATTTTTCGCAGCTGGATGTCGTAGAGGTATGAATTCAAAACCACAACGGGTATCAGGTGGTGAACACCTGCGCCAGGTTTTGAGCCAATGATGGCAATAAGAGCTTCAATCAAAAGAACGCTGGCCCATTTGTATTTTTCGTACATCGGTGTGCTGATGTGTTTGAACGTCAGTGCAATTGGTATCAACGAAAAGAATAGAAAAAACAAATTCTTTTCTAGGTATGAAAAGGAGATGCCGTGCTTCGCGGCCAATTGCAGATATGCGAAATACTGAATGAGCGATGTTCTGTCGTTTAGAAAAAAACTTAAGCAGATGACACCAAATGCGGCTGCAAATTCAATCGCTGCGCGAATTGAGTAAGGCCCAAAGAAAATGAGAAAAGGCAGGACATATAAAACGCCATGCGCTTTGAAGGAGCTGGCGAAGCCGCCCAGCACGCCAAGCAAAAGAGCCCCAGCTTTAGGCTTTCGTTCAGCGACAACAATCGCAAGCCCAACGAGTAAGACAAAGTAAGGCTCGGCGCGATTCCAGAACAGAATTAGATTAAATGGCAACAGTAAGAGCAGATACGTTTTGGATAGGGAGTTTTTGTAAACGTAAAAAAGTAAAATCCATGCAGCATTGAAGGCGAGCACGCTGGGTAGCTTTGAACCTAGGATGGGGTCGTTGTTCATTGCTAAGAATGGGTATTGAACCCAATAAAGCGCTGGGCCATAGAGCAGTCCGTGCATAGATGCGGTATCCATGGGGGGATATAACTCGCCGCCTTGCATCCAAATCTGAGTGATCTGCAAGATGGTGGGTTCTAGATGGTCAATAAAGTTTGGATACAACAAATACAAAACAGAGAATGCCGCTGTAAAAACAAATGCCGCGTAAGTCAGCGGGACTGATAGCTTGTTGATATTGTTTGCATAGCGGTTCGGGATGAGCAAGGAAAAAGCCCATCCGAGTAGCAGCGAAATGCCAACGCCGTACATTCCCAAGAAAAGTAAATAGTGTTTCAAAGTCGCCAACTAAGTGCCTCTTATCTCAGTGTGTTTAATTCAGTTCGCGCAAAATAAAACCCGCGCGTGAGCGGGTTTGTCGTGATGACACGTAACTCATGCCCACTCGGCGCCGCGACCACGCGCAGCCTTTTTAGGTGCATTGTGGCGCAAGCCTCGTGGCTTGTTGAGTCATGTTGACATGGTCGAACTAGGTCTATACCTTGCACCAGCAATAAAGAAACTGTTGGTCGGTGCCCATCGGCGTGTGGTGCTTCGCTAACTCACTACCGATCAAATGAAAGTTATCTCCAAATTCATGGTACAGACTTTGATCATCGTATCGAATCACGTCTAGGCCACTGCATTTCAATGGCCCGTTGGGGCCAAAGGTTGCCATCAATACATAGCCTCCAGGTTTGACTGAGCGTCGAACTAAATCTACGTAAGCCTGCCTAGCTGATGGTTCTGTCAAAAAGTGGAATACAGCTCTGTCATGCCACAAGTCATATTGCTTGGTCCCAAAATCGTATTGCGTAATGTCTCCAACATGCCAGGTCACTTGTTGAGCTAGTTGACCAAGCCGTTGTCGCGTGAACTCAAGGGCGGTGGCAGAGATGTCGAGAATCGACAAGTCCAGATAATGATGGCGAAGCAAATCGTCCACCAACGTTGACTCACCGCCTCCTATATCGACAATGGCAGCGGTCGTGTCTGGACACAACTGTTGGATCAGCCGAAGTGATTCTCCTAGATGCGGTGCATACCAACTCACCGCGTCAAAACTCTTGTTTCGGTAGACGTTTTCCCAATGGTCAGATGCTTGCATGCCGAGACTCCTATCTATTGCGTTGGTTGTCAATAATATTGGTCTTTACTTATTTGGTCTAGGGCCTCAAAGCGTTGCGCGTCTATGCATATGGGGTATGGACATGGGCCGTCGAAAAGTTGAATCAACCCTTATGTATCTAAGCGCCTCTCGCTCATCCACTTCACAATTGCGGGATCACGGTGAGAGAAGAAGCTACTCGTGTTGGTGTCCAACGTGGCGATGCGAGCCATATCTGCATCATTGAGATCAAAGTCAAACACTGCAAAGTTTTCTTCCATTCGATCTTTGCGAACTGTCTTTGCAAGGGCAGTAATGCCACGTTGAATGAGCCAACGCAAAACCACTTGTCCAACCGACTTGCCATAACGAGCACCAATTTCTATGAGCACATCGTTTTGAAAAAGGTTGTTACGCCCTTCAGCAAAAGGTGCCCACGCTTGAACTTGCACACCCAACGCTTTCATAAACGGTGCGCTTTCAATCTGCTGCTGAAAGGGGTTGATCTCAATTTGATTGACTGCAGGGGCAATCTCATTAAAAACTTTGAGGTCCATTAACCGATCCGTGTGAAAGTTGCTAACGCCAATGGCACGCAGCTTTCCTTGTTTGTACGCATCTTCCATCGCACGCCATGAGCCGTGAACATCACCATAAGGCTGATGAATCAAATACAAGTCAAGGTAGTCAAGCTGTAGGTGACGCAATGATTTGTCGATGGCCTTTTGAGTGCGTTCGTAGCCGGCATCCTCGACCCACATTTTTGTCGTGATGAATAGTTCTTCGCGTGTAATGCCGCTGTGGCGTATAGCTTGACCTACAGCCTCTTCGTTCTTGTAGGAGGCCGCCGTATCAATCAAACGATAGCCTGTTTGAATGGCCTCAATGACGCTTCGCTCGCACGCTTGAGGGTCGGAAATTTGGAAGACGCCGAAACCCAGAATTGGCATTTCCACGCCGTTATTCAAAATTACTTTGTTCATGTTCAGCCCATGTCGTTGTTTGTGATGGCTGAACTTTAGGCAATTGATTGGCACTTGAACAGCGGCATATCAATTGTTTGATTGGCAACCAAATGGAGATAATTGAAGCGAGGGAGTAATTCACACATGGCGATCAACGAACTACGGTCAGTTTCCACCTTCATCAAAGCCGCAGAGTTGGGCAGCTTGCGCAGAGCGGCTCAAGATTTGCACATCAGCCCACAAGCTGCCAGCAAAGCACTTGCGCAGCTTGAGAAGCATTTGGGGGTGCGGCTATTTCATCGCACCACCCGCGTCATGTCGTTGACGGATGAAGGTCAGCGTTTGCTTGAAGATGTGGAACCCGCAATACTTGGCGTGCAACGAGCACTTGATAAAGCGAAGACATCCAAAGACGACTTCTCGGGCTCTTTGAGAATTACTGGCCCTCGCACCACATTTCAGGCAATTCTTTGGCCCTTGATTGAAGAGTTCTGCGATCGGTACCCCAACATCCAACCGGACGTACTTTTAGAAGACCGTGTGGGTAACTGGGTAGAAGATCGTGTGGATGTGGGTTTTCGTCTTGGCCCTTCACCACATGAGGGCGTGATTGCACGAAAACTTTTTCCACTCCAGATGCTCATCTGTGGCTCGCCTCGTTATTTCGAACGGCACGGCGTGCCCACCACACTGACGTCACTGTCCACACATCGCTGTAGCGTGTTTAGACATCCTGCCACCGGCAAGCTTGCACCTTGGCATGTGAAGCTAGATGGCCAACTGATAGAACAACCCGTCGTGCCAGCCATCATCAGCAATGATGAGGTGTTGGAATTACATGCGGTGCTATCAGGCAAAGTTCTAGGTCAATTGGCAGGGCCAACAGCTGCACCGTACATCCGGTCAGGGCAGCTCATCCCCGTGCTCATTGACTACATGCCAGAGATCGCAAGTTATTTTGTTTTTTATGGAAGCAGAAAATCGCAACCTGCGCGTGTGCGTGCATTTGTGGCGTTGGCGCTAGAACGTCTTGCTGATAACCCAGATTACCAACTCACAAGCACTGAACTTGTTCAGGCAAGAAGAGCACTGCCCAAGCTCATTCGCTCGCTAAAAATAAAGCAACCTTAAGTTAAGTTTGATGAGCGTAGCTTGCCAATTAGCAATTCAAACGTTAGTGGTTCTCAATGGACCGGTGCCAGTACTTTCAACCATTTCGCAGCAGGTAAAGGCCAGCGTACTTGAATTGCTTGCGCTTGAGAAAGCAAGGAGTTCGTATCCCATGTGCGAGGTGTACGAAAGGCCAACAAAATAGTATTGCCTGCTTTTGTGCGCTTGAATGACCACAGCGCATCATTTCCAAATGCATTGGCAATCTTTTGGACACTACGATCTATGTTCGCATTGCGTCCAAATAAATTCACCGTCATGCAGCCGTTGTCCGTGAGTAATTCTCTGCAATTCGCATAAAACGCTTCGCTATCCAAAGCAGGGCAAGTCGCATCTTGGTCAGACAAATCGACTTGTAGCGCATCGATCTTTCCACGCCATTTTTCTTGGCCTGCAATCTCGGCGGCGTCACCCACTATCACTTGTAATTTGGCATTGTCTTGCGGCAAATTGAACCGAAGTCGGCACATAGCAACTACTTGTGGATTCAATTCAACGGCTGTGGTTTGCATGCCTAAATGCATATGACAAAACTTGGTCAGCGATGCTGCGCCCAATCCCAGTTGCATGGCCTGCAAGTGATTGACTTGATTCAAATCAGCAAACAACAACCAGCCCATCATGCGTTGTACATATTCGAGGTGAATGTCAAAAGGTTTGCTAATCTGCATGGACCCTTGCACCGCAGGTGTGCCTAGGTGCAAAAAGCGCATGTCCCCGTATTCAAAAAAATTCACATTTGGTAAATTTTCGCTGCCTTTAGTGGCTGTATCCGCACCAACATAGCCCTGTTCATTAAACGTGCGCGCCTGTTTTTTTGCTAAAAATACGCCCATTGACATAGCTAAAGCACAAGCGGTCAAAACGTAAATCAGGTTAATTTGCGTAAAGATCGCATCTAAATCTAAGGCAAGGTTGTTCAGTAAATTCATGTCCAATAAGCCTCATTCAATCGATATTTAACTTTGGATTGGTACGCAAGCATCCGTCGCTATCGAAGGATGTATCTTAAATGGAAGATATTTGCAGCTTCCAACTTTTGAGTCGTAGTTGCTTGATGTTTAGACCAGCGTTCAATTGAACGTCAATGTTGCCGCGCGTTGCGCTGCAATGCAAAAACCTGCCGATGTCAATGCTGGACTAGCGCTTGCGGCTTTGATCTGAGTAGGAATACCGTGAGCTTATAAATACAGATACTTCAAAGCCCACACGAGGTAGGCTTGGCTATCGGGCATTCATTTCACGCTAAGCGCGCCTCGTCGAATTTGATCTCTTTCTAAAGATTCAAACAAAGCTTTGAAATTGCCTTCGCCAAAACCCTCATCATTCTTGCGTTGAATGAATTCAAAGAAAACTGGACCCAGCAGCGTGCGAGAGAAGATCTGCAACAGCAATCTTTTTCCCCCATCGGCGGTAGACCCATCCAACAAAATTCCGCGCGCTTGAAGTTCGGAGACCGGCTCACCGTGCGCTGGTAAACGCTCGTTCAGCATCTCATAGTAAATATCATTCGGGGCGGTCATCAACGGTATGCCCGCCATTTGCAGAGCGTCGACAGTCGTTAGCAGATCTTCACAACTCAATGCGATGTGCTGAATGCCTTCGCCATTGAATTGCATCAAAAACTCTTCGATTTGCCCCCCGCTTTGACCCGACTCTTCATTCAGTGGGATGCGAATCAACCCATCTGGCGCGGTCATGGCGCGGCTTGTGAGGCCGGTGTACTCGCCTTGAATGTTGAAATAACGGATCTCGCGAAAGTTAAAAATCTTTTCGTAAAAAGCACCCCAAAAAGCCATGCGGCCTTTGTAGACGTTGTGTGTCAGATGGTCGATCTTCTGGAGTCCATGGCCTAGGGGGTGACGGTTCACGCCCTCCACAAAATCAAAATCAATGTCGTAGATGCTCTTGCCATCTTCGAATCGATCGATCAAATACAAAGGTGCGCCACCAATACCTTTGATGGCCGGTAAACGCAACTCCATGGGGCCCGTGGGGACATCCACCGGTTGCGCCCCCAACTCCAGCGCGCGGGCATAGGCCTTGTGTGCGTCTTTGACGCGAAATGCCAAAGCGCAAGCACAAGGACCGTGCTCAGACGCAAAGTATCCAGCCAAGCTCTTTGGCTCACGATTGACGATGAAGTTGATGTCCCCCTGGCGGTACAGCACCACATTTTTAGAGCGATGGTGCGCGACCAAGGTGAAGCCCATTTTTTCGAATAAAGGTTCAATCACGCCAGCCTCAGGCGAAGCGAACTCCACAAACTCAAAACCGCATAGCCCCATCGGGTTGTCGAATAAATCAGCCATCGTGTTTCCTCGTCAATCAATTAAATGAGCCCAGAGTTTGACAAAAAAGCGCTGCAATGTGCGCGCCTCATTCGCTGAAATTTAGTGGGTTCATGCATAATTTGTGCATGAATAAGATGAATTCGGACAGTTTGTTGCTTGATAAGACGGATGTTGCCATTTTGTCTGCGCTTCAAGTGAATGCGCTGATCACACACCAACAACTGGGCGACAAGATCCATTTGTCGAGTTCACAGATCAGTCGCCGCATTCAACGCTTACAAACCGGGGGCGTCATTGCCCAATACGTCACCTTGCTCCGCCCCGAGTCATTGGGCCTGAGTGTTCGTGCATTCACCTATGTCAGTCTCACCCGACATGGCGGTGATGAGGGTGTGGCATTTGAAAAAAATATGGCCGATTTTCCAGAAGTTCTAGAGTGCTATTCAATAGCCGGGGATGCGGACTATCTCTTGCAAATTGTGGCGTCTGATTTGCAAGCATTGTCTGAGTCGGTCTTTAAGAGACTCACTAGATTGAGTGGTGTCAACAACATCCGATCAAGCATCGTGCTTCAAACCATTAAATCGACAACCAGTCTTCCCTTGACGAGTGCTTGATGGCGCATTAGCCGTCAACATCACACTTGTTGCTGAATCAACGCAAGTGCAACACTCATCCGTCTCGTGCCAGGTCGCAGTTCAGATTCACTGATGTGCTTAGTGTGCATAGGTGACGTATAGGTAAGTCAAGTTGTTATCGCTGGCCGAACGGCTATTGCCAGATGAGTTGTCAATAAAAGTAGCACCGCCTAAAAAATTGCGGTAGTACGTTTGTTGAAGTGCAATATGCACTTTAGGTGTTGGCGCGTAGTAAAACTCGAAGCCGATACCATTTGTTTTTGGCGTTCCTGTGGCTGAGCAATAAGCCAGCATGGAGCTGACTTGGTTGCATGCGCCAGTTACCACCGTAGGATCTGGGTTGTAAGACCAGTACAAATTGTCTGTGCTGCCATTTGTCTTGAAATAAAAAATGCTAGAGCCATAGGTTCTGGCGTAGTCATAAGTGACTTTGGTTTTGAATGTCGTAAGCACGCCAGAAGATGCGTCGTGGCTACGACCAACCGAACGATTACCCCAGTCAACTTGCTCAGAGATATAAGTGGCTTGCGCAGAGACTGAGTGCGTATCTGTGATGTGTTGGTACTGAGCATCTAGGCCTACATCTGTGTATTTTCCAGAGGCTGAGCCTGTGACGAAGGGGTCTCGAGCCAAGTGTGTGACCATGCCGAATGTACCGACCATATAGGAGTCGTTGCCATTGATGTGGTTCCATGCGAGTCGCCAATATGGGTTTGCGCTGGAGTTGATGGTGTTCACTGGGCCAGAAAGCTGCAGCGCAGATGAACCAGGCGAAGACTTGAAGTAGTTACTCAATTCCATGTAAATGGTGTCGTTCAGCATGGCATAGGCACCGATGCCTGTAGTTTGCGAATTCAAGCCGCCATCCATCATGGTGGTCGGACCAAATTGGCCCGTGCCCCAAGCATTCAGCAAGCTAGATGATCGATAAGGAAACGTGTGAACGGGCGTTGTGTTCCATAGATCTTGACTGGCAGGGGCATTGTTGAGCGTGACACCCCATATGACGGATTGCGCTGCGACTTCATCTTGTTTTGCAAAGCGTACATCGCTTGCATCAAGAAAAAAATCATTGCCGACTCGAGAGCCTGTTTGTACACCCGTGCCTCCATACAACGGGTTGGTATTGGCAGCACTGGCCGTCCATTTGAGATTGCCACCCACGCTGTCAGAAAGTTTGCCTGCGACATAAAGGTTGACCTCTTCAGGTATCAACTTGCCATTTTTGGGCATGGTTACGCTTGGGTCTGCGCTGCTGGTCGTGCTTTTGACTTTAGTGACAGATGCTGTGGCCGTCAGTGAAAACGGGGTGACACGGTTGCCTTGTGCGTAGCCTTTGAGTTTGAATTGACGACCTGCCGGCGTAAGTTCGCCAATATTCAGATGACACGTTTTGCAGGGCTGTTCAGTTTGTTCAGAAAACGAAGGCAATGCATGTGCGTCAAAGCTAATGTTTAACGCCATCAAGAGGCTGGCAATTTGCAGCAATTTTGTATTCATGAGTTCACTTCTCTGAGTGCAAAGCTTTGGCAAGAAAATCAATCAGCACCGATACGCGGTGCGGGACGTACCGGTTGCTTGGCAATACGGCATAAATTCCCAAGGGCTCAGGTTCAAACTTGGGTAACACGTGAACCACACTTCCGTTGTCTAAATAAGGTTGCGCCATAAAGTCTGGTGGACGTGTGATCCCCAGCCCATGCGCGGCGGCCTGCAGCAACGCTTCACCATTGTTGGCCGCTAAGCGTGGGCGAATGGGTACGTTCGCCACGCCGTCTTTTGAGCGATATCGCCAGGTGGTTGATTGAAAATCTTGCGAATACACCAAGCACGCATGCTGCGCCAAATCACTAGGGTGCTTGGGATGGCTGTGCTCTGCCAAATATTGGGGTGATGCCACCGTCAGTAGCCGTGACTCACCCAATTTACGCACGATGTCGCCTGGCTCTAAGCGGCTAGTGATACGAATGGATAAATCAATACCTTCTTCGATCAGTTTGCTGCGGCGGTCAGAAAAATCCATGACCAATTCAATGTGTGAATGGGCTTCGGCAAATTCAAGCAACGCAGGCATCAGCCTCTGCAGGCCAAAGCTCAACGGCAGACCCAAACGTATGCGGCCACGTGGCTCGGTTTTTTCTTCTAGCAGGCTTGACTCGGCTGCGTCCACCATGTTCAAAATGACTCGGCATTTTTCGAGGTAAGCCGAGCCTGCGGTGGTCAGCGTGAGGCTGCGCGTGCTACGCGTCATCAGCTTGGTACCCAGTTGTTTTTCGAGGGCCGAGATTTGGCGGGTCACAACAGAGCGCGCCACATCCAGCTGATCGGCTACGGCGGTGAAACTGCCGGTTTCGGCGATCCGTACGAAAAGCTGCATTGCATTGAGTTTGTCCATTGTTGCTAATTTTGCAACAAATAATTGAATAGTGGGTACTTTTTCTATTGTTGAATTGTTCCTACATTACGGGCTCTACACCCAAGAATTCGTATGCAAACCTTTCGCAATGTTCTCTTCGTGCCGCATGGCGCCCCCACGTTTGCCATGAACCCAGGTGCGGCGGGCACCGCCATGTCTGACATGGTGCAAAAGTTGTTACCCCCTCGCGCCATCGTGGTCGTGAGTCCGCATTGGGAAACGCGTGTGCCTGCCGTCAGCCTGGCCACACAGTTAGAAACCATTCATGACTTTTATGGCTTTCCTCAAGAGCTTTACAAAATTCAATACCCCGCCACTGGTTGCCCAGAGGTTGCCAAAGAGGTGGCGGCTGCATTACGAGATGCTGGCTTCGAGGTGGACGAGGGCAGTCAACACGGCTTAGACCACGGCGCTTGGCAACCCTTGCGTCAAATGTTTCCAGATGCCGATGTGCCCATCGTGCCTCTGTCCATGCAAAACCACGAAGGACCAGCGCATGCTTATCGTGTGGGTCAAGCCCTGTCGGCGTTGGCCGAGAAAAACATTTGGATCGTGGCCTCCGGCAACATCACACACAACCTACGTGACTGGCATGTGGCTGCATCTACCACCGGCCAAACGCCAGCATACGTGCATCGGTTTGCTGATTGGGTGAATGCGCAATTGACGAGTAACGATATCGCTGCCTTGCTCAACTACCGCCAACACACGGACGATGGCCGACAAGCCCACCCCAGTGAAGACCATTTGTTGCCGCTCTTTGTGGCCTTGGGCGCCGCTGGTGAGGGGGCCAAGCCACAAGCCTTTTACCGTGGTGTGAGTGACTACGTCATCGCCATGGACGGCTATGCCTTTGTGAACTGAGGAGCCAAAGATGAACCATAGCTATAACGCAATTGCAAAACTGTTTCACTGGGGCATGGCCTTGGTTTTTGTCGGTCTCATCGCCTTGGGCTTTGTGATGACCGACATGCCTTTGTCGCCCGAAAAACTTCAGTACTACTCGTGGCATAAATGGGCGGGCGTGAGCGTGTTCATGCTCGTGTGGCTGCGCTTGGTGTGGCGCATGCTCAACCCTCCACCCGCTTACCCCAGCACCATGTCGCCGTTGATGAAAAGTTTGGCGCATTTGGGCCACGCCGCTTTGTACGGTTTGATGATCGTCATTCCCGTGTCGGGTTGGTTGCTGAGTTCAGCCAAAGGTGTGCAGACTGTTTGGTTTGGTTTACTGCCTTTGCCCGACTTGCTAGAGAAAAACAAAGAGCTGGGGCACTTGCTGCATGAGGTGCATGAAGCACTCAACTTTATGTTGCTGTTTTTGCTCGTAGGTCATGTGGCGGCAGCTTTGAAACATCACTGGATAGACCGCGACGATATTTTGAAACGCATGTTGCCGACACACGGCACCACTTTGAAGGACAACACATGAAACACCTGACCACATTTTTACTTGGCACCGTGCTGGCGATGAGCGCTCACGCTGTGGAGTACAAAGCCATTCAGCCTGAGAAAAGCAAAGTCACGTTTCAGTACAAACAAATGGGCGTGGCCATGGATGGTCACTTCAAAAAGTTTGTGGCGCAGCTCAACTTTGATCCTGCCAAGCCTGCAGCCGCACAAGCGCAAATTGACATTGACCTGGCCAGCATCGACGCTGGTTCATCCGATGCCGATGACGAAGTGGTTGGTAAAACCTGGTTTAACGTCAAAGCGTTTCCTAAAGCCACGTTTGCTGCGAAACAAATCAAAGCCACAGGCACCAACCAATTTGACGTGACGGGCGTGCTCACCATCAAAGGCAAAAGCCAAGACATCAAATTCCCACTCAAGTTGGTTGCACAAGGCAATGCGGGTGTGTTCACGGGTGGCTTTGTCATGCGCCGCGCAGACTTTGCCATTGGTGAAGGCATGTGGGCCAAGTTCGATGTGGTCGCTAACGACATTCAAGTTAATTTTCAACTCACCGCCATCTCTGGCAAATGATTTTCTAAAAGGAGCTTTCAAATGAAATCTATCAAACGCATCGCCGCCGCTTTGGCATTGACTGGCGCACTGGCTGCATCTGCTGTGGCCGCACCTGTGACCTACGGCGTGGACGGTACGCACACCTTCCCACGGTTTTCGTACTCACACTTTGGCTACTCCACACAGTTGAGTAGCTTTAGCAAAACCACAGGCACCGTAGTTTTTGATGCCGAAGCCAAAAAAGGCGTGGTGGACATCGTGATCGATATGAAATCTGTCAGCACTGGTTTTGCTGACTTCAACGAACACATCCAAGGCGAAGACTTCTTGGACACAGCCAAGTTTCCGCAAGCCACTTTCAAATCCACCAACGTGGTGTTTGATGGTGACAAGCCACAACGCATTGAAGGACAACTCACCATCAAAGGCGTGACCAAACCTGTGACATTGACAGTGACCAGCTTCCAAGCCATGCCTCACCCCATGCTGAAAAAGCCAGCCTTGGGTGCCAATGCATTCACCGTGATCAAGCGCAGCGAATTCAACGCTGGCAAATACGCGCCTTACGTGGGTGACGATGTGCGCATCGACATCGCCATCGAAGCAATGGCTCGGTAATCACTGCGTTTAAGACGAAAGGCCCGCTCAGAAATGAGCGGGCCTTTTTGTTAACTCAACACGTTATGTTTTCTCACTTATATACAGCACTCATAAAGTCATCTAGTTGCTTCGCAACTTCTTCGCCAGCACCAAAGTACATGTGAAATCCGCTGCGACAAGAATCGCGCGGCTCTGCTTGGCCACTTGTAATTGCGACGAACTGCACTGGCGCGACATTGAAGGCCTTGACCCTCTCATAATTCCTGAAAGAAGCTGAGAACTGTGTATTTCTGCAGCCGTCTTGCTCATGGTGTATGAAGAGCATCGGAAAGGAAATCGGCGCATTAAAGTAGGTCTCGCTACGAACGGCACTGATAACCATGCCGTTGATTAAATCCATTTTGTTGTTCTTTTGTGCGTACTTGACAAACTCGGTGAGGCTAATTCCGCCGTTGCTATGTCCCATCAGCCAAACGGGTAAACCTGTTTTAGCCTTGTAGTAACGAATAGCGCTTTCAATTCTGATCAAGTGATCAGAATCACCTCGTGCTGATGGGTAGGGTTGATTGGGGGATAGTGGCCCTGGGCTATCCAATAAGACGACATCAAATTGGCCGCTGGTCAAACTGGGGTCAGTCAAGCGCTTAAGCGTTTGGAATTGGTGGTACTTGTTATCCGTCTGCTCAGGCTTTAATCCCACATACCCTTCACCACCGGGGATCAACATCAAGATGGCCTTGGAATTTTTACCTTGCCAATACATCGTCATGGACGGCAATGAACTGCACAAGAAGCACTTTTCAAAGGGTTCAATGGGAATGACTTCAGCCGCATGCGCCGCACTGAAGGCTGCAAAAAACAAGACAAAAAATAACTTCATAAAGACTCCGTTAAATCTTAGGCACGAGCAATGTTGCAGCACTTGTATGGCTCTGCCAACGTTGTTTCACTGGTCGGTGCATGAACGTGATAGAGCTGTTAACTTTAAGACCATGTCCGCTTCGGTAACGGGGCTGGAGGCACGGCAGAGGCTATGCGAAATGAAATACTTAAGTTAAGCGTTCTATCATTTAAAGTTGGCTACAGAACTAGTAAAGTATTTTGTCAATCTTGGGACCAACCATGGGAAGACCAAAAATACAATTAATGTGGACGCTGGATATCCAATTGCTATGCGCTTACCCCATTCAATCCAGCCACCTTGTTCAGTCCAACCGCGATTCAGCATTACAGCGGTAACGCCTGTAACAGATGTCAAAAAACACCCAATCAATCCAACGGAGATAATGGGATAGGCACGCCTCATCCATCCGCGCATTGATGTCGTCACAGTGATTTATGACCTAGAGGAATACGGGCAGCAGAAGCATCAGTATCAATTAAACGCATTAGCTTCGCTAAATCTTGATCAAGTCGCTCCAACGTTTTTGCATCTAATCGCTCCAAAGCATGTGGCAGTACTCCAGAAAATGGGGCTGGTGCTTTTTTCATAATTTTTGCACCTGCTGGAAGTAGGTGCAGTTGAACAGTTCGACGGTCTAAACCATCTTTTCTAACTTCGACCATATCCAACCTAACCAAACCTCGAACAAGATTGCTTGCCGTTGTTTGGTGAATATCTAGTGCGATTGCAAGGTCGCTCACACCAATGCCTGCGTTGCTGGCAATAACACTTAGTGCCCAAACCTGGGCCCCACCTATGCCAACCTTCTTTTCAATGCTCTGAAAATGGGTTTTGACAGTATTGAAAACAAGCCTAAATTTACGCAGCACTCGTTTTGGCGGCTCCAGATTTTGTGAATTTTCTCCAGCCATAAATTTTGACTTAGTTTTCTGGGCGGTCGTGCCAGCTTTTTTCGTAACCATGGTGCATTCGTAATACGAATTTTGTGATTCTGTAATGCTACTTCCTTTAGCAGACCTTAACGTAAACCTTCTGTAAAAAGAGGGCCCCGAAGGGCCCTAACCGGAAATTTCATCATTCTGAAATACGTCAAATTATGTTTGGACAAATGTATTATTTAATCGCAATTGGTCTTACTTCCATAAAATCTTCTTTGCAGAACTTTCTCACGAATTTCGGCAAGTCGCTTTTCTAAGTGATGAGGAATTTCATGGACGGCTTCATCTAGGCAGTGAACAATTTGACGCACGAACTCATCCTGAGCAAACCTTTGTTCAGCTTGACGTTTAGGTTGCATCGGCATGTTCACTACCTCACTCCAACAGTTGCTTGTTAGCTACTTGCCAAGGAAAATTCACATGTTGTTGCAGGTTTTTTTCGTTCGCAGTCAAAAGCTTCTGTAAGTAGTCCCACAGATAAAAATCTAATGCAACAAAGCTTGCAATGAAAAGAGTGACTAAAATTTTCACTAAGTTTTCAACTTAAGTAGTTTCGATATCACGCACATTGTATTTGTGCAAATGTATTTTGCATTAGCAAAAACCACTACAAGAGAAAAAAATTAACCCGTCTCTCGCACCAATCGGAAACCTAAAAGTGGGTATCTACTACTTGGGGTGTTGTAGTTACGGTAGGAACATCTTGTGTAAAGTGACCATGTATGCCAAGAGCCCCCGCGACGAACTTTGACATTACTTGAGTCTGGGCCCTGAGGGTCTATCAAATCCGAGTGGTAATAGTAAGTTTCATCGTAGTTATCTGACACCCACTCCCACACATTACCAACCATGTCGTGCAGACCAAAAGCATTCGCTGGAAAGCTTGCTACTGGGGCGGTAAACGGATACCCATCATGTCCATCTGATGCAAAGTCACTCCAACGAGTCCAATGAATGGCCGCATCCATATCAAAAGTGTTTGCAAGTTTCGACAAATCTGTTGGGCTATCTGAGCTCGAATAACGTTTTTGCTGGTTCGCCAAACAAGCGTATTCCCACTCTGCTTCAGTTGGCAAACGATAACGAACCCCTTCTTTTTTTGTCAACCAATCAGACATTGCCATCGCATCATTCCAACTTACGTTTACAACAGGATGCTCTGACGACTGATTAAAACCCGGATTCATCAAACTAAATTTAGTGTCGCGACCCTCAAATGCATCGTCAGCCTCCTGACGATTTTTGTCGTGCACTTTGCTGTATCCATAGGCACCAGTTCCATCTTTGATGGACTCGGGCACATAGTTTGTTTCAGATAAAAACTGTGAAAACTGTCCCACGGTCACCTCAGTTTTACCCATGTAAAAACTTTTTGAAATTTTCACTTGATGAAAGGGGCGCTCATCATCCAACTCAGCAATACGATGGACTTCGTACTTAGGAAAATCTTTAACCAAACCCAGTACTGTGTCCTTGTTCCCCATAAAAAATTGCCCTTTGGGAACCAAAACAAAACTCATACCAATTGAGTTTGAAAAAAGACTTGGCGATGAAGAAAAATAACTTGGCCAAATTGGCCCCATACAGGCCAGCACAAAAACAAACCCTAATAGCTTAGTAATGACTGGATAACGCTTGTGAGGACATTGATTCAGAAAGTTAATCATCGGATTTACAACAACGCATTCACCTTGCCGTTACGTAAGGTCCCCAGTGCGGTTCGCGCATGTCTCCCAACTGACTAGCCAATCTTGATTTAACGCGACCATCTATTGTCGTCATCATCAAACTATCTCTCCCAGCATCTTGAGTTGCATAGATGACAAGGCGCCCATTTGGTGAAAAACTTGGACGCTCATCTGAAACAGTGTCAGTTAATGGAGTAACGACTTTGGATGCAATGTCCAGCAATTGCAACATGTAGCGGCCTTCAGATTTAGTTATATACGCCAATAATTTTCCGTCGGGACTAATCGCTGGTGAGATGTTGTAAGTGCCTGTAAACGTAATGCGTTCCGGGGTTCCATAAGGGATAGTGGCTCGATAAATTTGTGGGCCGCCGCTCCTGTCACTCACAAAAAAGAGTGTTTTTCCATCAGACGCATAGACAGGTTCTGTGTCAATGCTTAACGATTGAAAAAGTTTTCGCGGGATACTACCTTGAAGGTCTATTGCGTAAAGCTGCTGATTACCACTTTGCGATAGGGCAACTACGAGAGAGCGTCCATTGGGATGCCATGCTGGCGCACTATTCGAGCCTTTGAAATTTGCAACTGCTTGTCTTGTTCCTTCAGAAATCTTATGAACATAGACCACAGGCTTGCGTTGCTCAAAAGACACATATGCAATACTTTTTCCGTCAGGAGACCAAGCCGGTGAAATGATTGGCTCTGGTGAACTTAGTGCAGACTGGGCATTCTCGCCATCAATATCCGATATCCACAAGTTGTAACCGCCATTGCGCTTTGTCACGTAGGTCACACGCGTTGAAAAAATTCCTTTTTCACCACCAAGATTTTCATAAACAAAATCTGAAATTCTGTGTGCCGCAAGTCTCAAATCAGTCGCATCAACTGTGTAACTCTTCGCCCCTAGGTCTTCGTTTTTTACCACGTCCCAAAGTCGAAAACGAACTTCAAATTGACCAGAAGGTAGCCGAACAACACTTCCTGCTACAAATGCATCAGCTCCAATTTGTTTGAGCGAACTTAAATCTGGACGCTGTGTCTCATCGACAACATCATTAAAACCAAGAGGTTTGTACTGACCACTTCGTTCTAGATCATTGCGAATGATGGTTGAAACTTTTTGCGGCGACGTGTTTTCATCGCGAAAATTAGCAAATGCGATTGGAATTTGCGTAAACCCCACACCACTTACTTCCACACGAAATTGAGCCCATGCAGCGTGTTGTCCCAACACCCCCAAAAGCAAGGCGTACAACAGATATTTCAAATGTAAGCGCGGGAAATTCTTCAACACAAGTACGCCTCAAGAATGTTAAAGATATTGGCACATCAATGCGCCACTTGCATCCATTAAAAGCATCAGCAGATAACAGAGAGATTTCAAAGCCTCTCTGTTTGCTTCTTAATTACTTACCGAAGTAGACAACATCAGCGCGACGATTTGTCGCCCATGAGGCCTCGTCATGTCCAGCGGATTTAGGTTTTTCGCTACCAAAGCTCACGGGCTCAACTTGACCATCCTTCACGCCGTAGACTTTGAGTGCGCGAGCAACAGCCTCTGCACGTTTTTGGCCCAAAGCCAAGTTGTATTCACGACCACCGCGTTCGTCTGTATTACCTTCAATTTTGATTTTCAGCTGGCTATTCGCTGAACCATACTTGCCGTGTCGTTCGATGACAGACATGTATTCTTTCTTGACGGTGAAATCATCGAAGTCAAAGTAGACGCTACGATTTTTTGCAAGTTCGCTATTAGGGTCCATGTGTGCAGGGACAACCACTTGTGCAACAGAAGACTTCGCTGTTGCAGTGTTATCAAGCTGAGGGGCGCCGCTACTACAAGCAGACAAAATTCCTGCTGCTGTGATAACAACTAAAACGCTCTTCAATGTGTTCATCTTGCTTCTCCGTCATTTCAATGTGATTGGTTTCTGTGTTCAGATAATAACATTTGTTCAAATGTATATAAACTTCAAAAAATCGGTCACGCCACGCATTGGACGTAACCCACGGACTGGTGCCGCTATCAAAATCAAAGCAGCCAAAGTGCCCAAGTTTCGTCCCGGCAAAGGGTTGAAAGACCACCTGAACTAAGCACTCAACGCTTTAGTACATGAGCCCACTTGATGTGGGTTTTTTTATGCATAGAAAATCATTTGAAACGAAAAAACTAGTTTGCAAACTAAGATTTTTGAATACACAGAAAAAACGCACGATGGTGAGATCGTGCGTTCGTGGTCATCGGCTGAGCAGGACCTGGTTAATCGCTGCCGCCACAGCATGAGCCTTGGGCTTGAATGGGCGGGCATTTGACTGAGCCATAGCTACAAAAAACGCAGCAGTCACCGGGAAGAGGACGGATCAAAACTTTGCAGTTGCTGCATTCATGAAAAAACAGGCAAGCATCTGTGGGCATCTCCATCTCTTGGGCATGCCCGCATTCAGGGCAGGTCAGCGTGGAGCGTGTTTGCACGACAGGCTCAACACTCATCCGTCCCATGCCCAGGCGCAGCCTGCGTGGGCACATGGTGGCGCAAGCCCACTTGTTGGTTGTGCTCATCCACAAACACCAGTTGTGCTTCGTGGGTGGGTACTTGGTCTTCATGCACTTGCGCGAAAGCCGCAATGATCAACAAGTCGCCCACGCTGGCGCGGCGAGCGGCAGAGCCGTTGACCGAAATCATGCCCGAGCCACGTTCGCCTTTGATGGCGTAGGTGATGAAGCGTTCGCCGTTGTTGATGTTCCAGATGTGGACTTGTTCGTTCTCACAAATGTTGGCTGCGTCGAGCAGGTTTTCGTCGATGGCGCAGGAGCCTTCGTAGTGGAGCTCACATTGCGTGGTGGCCACGCGGTGGATTTTGGATTTGAGGAGTGTGCGAAACATGTCTGAAAAATAATCTAAAACAAGGCAATGCCCTAATCATAGAGCCCCCAGCCGAGCCTTGCATCAGTGACCCAAGAGCCGCGCTGCGCCTAGGCCTGCCACGCGGCCACTGGCCAAGCAGGCGCTTAGCAGGTAGCCGCCGGTGGGGGCTTCCCAGTCCAACATTTCGCCCGCCACAAACAGGCCGGGCAAGGCGGTGGCCATCAGGTGCGCGTCCAGCGCTTCTAGGCGCACGCCGCCTGCGCTGCTGATGGCTTCGTCCATCGGGCGAGTTGCGGCCAGTGTGATGGGCAGGTGCTTGATGGCCGCTGCCAGTTGCGCAGGGTTGTTCATGGCTTCTTTGCTCAGCACTTCGTGCAACAGGCCCAAGTGCAACGCCGTGAGGTTGAGGCGGCTTTTCAAATGGCTGCTGAGCGAGCGCGTGCCGCGCGGGTGTGACACCTCGGCCAGCACGCGCTCAGGCGTGAAATCGGGCTTGAGGTCAAGGTGCAAGGTGGCTGTGCCATTGCGTGCAATCTCGTCGCGCAACAAAGCAGATGCGGCGTAAACCAAGTTGCCTTCCACGCCGGTGGCCGTCACCACAAACTCACCGCGGCGGTTAAAGCTGTGGCCCGCACTGTCGGTGAACGACAAAGCGACAGACTTAAGTGGTGTGCCTGCAAACTGGCTCGACAAGTGGCTGCTCCAGCCGGCATGGCCATCGCGGCCCTGCACATCAAAGCCGCAGTTGCTGGGGCGCAGTGGCGACACGTCAATGCCCAATGCGCCTAGCCATGGTTGCCATGCACCGTCCGAGCCCAACTTGGCCCAGCTGCCGCCGCCTAATGCCAACAGCACTGCATCGGCATGCGCGGTGTGCGCGCCTTGTGGCGTGTCAAAGCTCAAGGTAAATTTTTTGTCTGCGTGTTGCAACGCACCGTTCCAACGGTGGCGCATATGAAACGTCACAGGCTCGCCTTGCGCGGGGTGGCGCAAGCGGTGCAGCCACGCTCGCAACAGCGGTGCGGCTTTCATGTCGGTGGGAAAGATACGCTGCGAGCTGCCCACAAACGTGTCAAGGTCCAAGCCCTTGACCCATTCGCAAATGGCAGCCGCATCAAATGTTTTGAGCCACGCCGCACAAGCCGCGCTGCGCTCGGCGTAGCGGGTGATGAATTTGTCAAAAGGTTCAGCGTGCGTGAGGTTGAGCCCGCCCAAGCCCGCCAGTAAAAACTTGCGGCCGACCGAAGGCATGGCGTCATACACATGCACAGAAACGCCTGCGGCGCTGAGTACTTCAGCCGCCATCAGGCCGGCGGGGCCTGCGCCAATGATGGCGATTTGTGGGTTTGTATTTGTAGTCACACTGTCAAGTGTAGGCGGCGAACACGCGTGATCGTGAGCGAAAATCAGCACATGACTGGTTGGCAAGCACATCTCAAACTCGACTACACGCGTGCCGCAGAGCGCACGGTGGCCAAGTTTGAACACGTTGGCCCACTGCGCGTGTTGCAAAGCCTTTACCCCGAAGGCGATGCCGTGTGTCACAACGTGTTGGTGCACCCGCCCAGTGGTTTGGTGGGCGGCGACGTGTTGGACATTCAGTTGCACTTAGGCGCCAACACGCATGCCTTGCTCACCACACCTGGAGCGACGCGTTTTTACAGAAGCGAACAAGGCTTAGCCACGCAACAAGTCAAAGCCCATGTGGGCGACGGCGCACGCCTTGAGTGGCTGCCACTCGAAACCATTGCCTACAACGGCTGCCACGGTTTGAACCACGCCGTGTTTGACCTTGCCCCCACCGCAGAGATGATGGCGTGGGACATCACGGCGCTGGGTTTGCCCAATGCCAACCTGCCGTTTGAGCGCGGCCAGTTGCAGCAGCACATGGAGGTGGCGGGTGTGTGGCTAGAGCGCGGTTTGATTGACGCACAAGACGCACGTTTGATGGATGGCCCATTGGGCTTGGCCAAGCATCGATGCATGGCAACGTTGGTGTTTGCGTGTGGTGCAGATTTAACGCGTGAGCGGCGTGAGTTGGCTTTGTCTCTGGCGCGTGAGTTGACTGAGGTTGCATCTGCGGGTTTGGTGGCGGGTGTGACGTCGCCGCATCCGCGCATGGTGGTGTTGCGTACTTTGTCGCCGTTGGTGGAGCCTGCGCAGAATTTGTTGCGTGGGGTTTGGGCTAGTTGGCGTCGCGGGTTGTGGGCTATGTCGGATAGGCCGCCGCGTATTTGGTCTATGTAGCTTTTGGTTTTTGCTGGGCTCGCTGGGGGCAGAGGGGTTGGGCAGGTTCCTCATGCTGGAGTACCAGAAATCGTCACCTGCCCAACCCCTCTACCCCCAGACTGCGGCCTGCATTGTTTCGGCTCCAACGGTTCACGTCTCCGCTTCGCGATTGACGTGAAGACCTCGCGCGTGGCGCTAGCTCTATGCGAACGCGACGGTTCGCCAACGGCTAACGGTAGCTCTTGCCAGCGCACAGTGCGTGAACGACATCTTTCTCCGACAACGGATCAGGCGGTGAGGGTGCGGCGGCTGACGATTTCTGGTACTCCAGCATGAGGAAGCCGCCGCACCCTCATCGCCTGATGCCTCTCCGGAGAGACGCCCCCACGAACGAAACGGAGCCACTATCACAACGAGGGCATCAAATAGCAACCAACTGCCGCACGTTATCGCGCTGCATATCCGCACCCAAGCCGCGGGCAATCACCTCCCCCCGTTCCATCACCAAGTAGTCGTCCGCCAACTCTTCAGCAAAGTCGTAATACTGCTCGCACAACAAGATGGCCATGTCGCCACGGCTGGCCAACTTGACGATAACGCGGCCAATGTCTTTGATGATGCTGGGTTGAATGCCCTCCGTGGGTTCGTCCAACACCAACAGCTTGGGCCCCGAAGCCAGCGCACGCGCAATGGCCAGTTGCTGTTGTTGGCCGCCCGACAAATCGCCGCCACGGCGATGCAGCATTTGCTTCAACACGGGGAAAAGTTCATACAACTCCGCAGGAATGTCTGTGCCCGCAGGCTGCGTGGCCAAGCCCATGCGCAAGTTGTCTTCCACGGTCAAGCGCGCAAAAATTTCGCGCCCCTGCGGCACATAGCCAATGCCTCCGCGCGCACGCTCATACGGTGCAGCGCGTTCGATGGATTGGCCGTTGAAGGTGATGCTGCCATCACGAATGGGCACTGCGCCCATGAGTGATTTGAGCAACGTGGTTTTACCCACGCCGTTGCGACCTAGCAGCACGGTGATGCGGCCCAAGTGGGCCTCCAAGCTCACATCGCGCAGGATGTGTGAGCCGCCGTAAAACTGGTTGATGTTGGCGGCTTGAAGGATGGGGGTGTCGTGTGTTTGCATAGTCAAGGTCAGATTTAGCGGCCTAGGTACACCTCAATCACGCGCTCGTCAGCTTGCACTTGTGCCAGCGTGCCTTGCGCCAACACCGAGCCGTCGCACAGCACGGTGACGATGTCGGAAATGGTGTTGATGAAGCTCATGTCGTGCTCCACCACCATCAGCGAGTGTTTGCCTTTGAGGGTCAAGAAAAGTTCTGCCGTGCGCTCGGTTTCAAAGTCGGTCATGCCGGCCACGGGCTCGTCGAGCAGCAAGAGCTTGGGGTCTTGCATGAGCAGCATGCCAATCTCTAGCCACTGCTTTTGGCCGTGGCTGAGGTTGCCGGCTTGGCGTGTCACGCTGTCTTGCAGGTGGATGGTGTGCAGCACTTCGCTCAGGCGGTCGCGCTGCGTGCCGTTGAGTTTGAAGAACATCGAGGCGGCCACGCCCTTGTGCGTTTTTAAGGCCAGCTCTAAGTTTTCAAACACGCTCAACTGTTCAAACACGGTGGGCTTTTGGAACTTGCGGCCAATACCGAGCTGTGCAATTTCGGGTTCGTTGTGGCGCAGCAAATCAATGGTGCTGCCAAAGAACACTTGGCCCGAGTCGGGTTTGGTTTTGCCGGTGATGATGTCCATCATCGTGGTCTTGCCCGCGCCGTTGGGGCCGATGATGCAGCGCAGCTCGCCCGGTGCAATGTCGAGCGACAAACCGTTGATGGCCTTGAAGCCATCGAAGCTCACATGCACATCTTCTAAATACAAAATGCGGCCATGCGTCAGGTCAAGGCTGCCGGGTTCGTGAACGCGGCCATAGCCCGCGCTGCGGTCGCCCGAGGTGACCTCGGCCACCACACGCGCTTGGTGTGTGGCTAAGCGCTGGGTGCCTTCTTCAAACAGATCGGGGGTCATACACGCTTCTCCACTTCATCTGCTTTTTTCTTGGCGTTGAGTTTTTCAACGATGCTTTTAAAGGCGCCGGTCACGCCGTGCGGCAAATACAGCGTCACGCCAATGAACAACGCGCCCAAGAAGTACAACCAAAACTCAGGCGCTGTCACCGTCAACCAGCTCTTCATGCCGTTCACCAAGAAGGCACCCACGATGGGGCCAATCAGCGACGCGCGGCCACCGACAGCGGCCCACACCGCGATCTCAATCGAGTTAGCCGTGCTCATCTCGCTGGGGTTGATGATGCCCACTTGCGGCACATACAAGGCACCGGCAATGCCGCACATCACGGCGGAGATGACCCAAATGGTGAGCTTGTAGGGCAGAGGCGAGTAGCCCGAAAACATGACGCGGCTTTCAGCATCGCGAATGGCTTGCAACACGCGGCCAAATTTGCTTTGCACCAACCAGCGGGCAAACAAAAAGCTCATCAACAACGCCCAGCCCGTCAGCACAAACAAGGTCATGCGCATGGCGGGTGTGGCAATGGGCAAGTCCAAGATGCGTTTGAAATCGGTAAAGCCGTTGTTGCCACCAAAGCCCGTTTCGTTGCGAAAGAACAAGAGCATCGCGGCAAACGTCATCGCCTGCGTGATGATGGAGAAGTACACGCCTTTGATGCGTGAGCGAAACGCGAAGTAGCCAAACACAAAGGCCAACACGCCGGGTACCAACACAATCAGCAACAGCGTGGCAATGAAGCTGTCACTGAAGGTCCAATGCCAAGGCAAGGTTTTCCAATCGAGGAACACCATGAAGTCGGGCAAGTCGCTTTTGTAGTTGCCGTCGGTGCCAATTTGGCGCATCAGGTACATGCCCATCACGTAGCCGCCGAGTGCAAAGAACAAACCATGGCCGAGTGACAAGATGCCGGTGTAGCCCCAAATCAAATCCATCGCCAACGCGCAGATGGCGTAGCACATGATCTTGCCCACCAAGGCCACGGCGTAGTCGCTCATGTGGAACACGCTGTCTGCGGGCACCCACAGGTTGAGCATGGGCACGAGCACGCACACGGTGATGAATGCGGCTAAGAAAAAGATCCAACCTTGGGTGCCCAACAAAGCGGGCACCTGCGGCAGTTGCAAAGAAGTAGAAGAGTGGTGTGTCGTCATGTCATGCTTCCGCGCTGCGGCCTTTCATGGCAAAGATGCCTTGCGGACGTTTTTGGATGAACACGATGATGAACACCAACACCGCAATCTTGGCCAGCACGGCACCGGCCACGCCTTCGAGCAATTTGTTCATCAAGCCCAAACCCATCGCGGCGTACACCGTGCCTGCCAATTGGCCCACGCCACCCAGCACCACCACCATGAAGGCGTCGACGATGTAGCTCTGCCCGAGGTCGGGGCCCACGTTGCCGATTTGACTAAGCGCACAACCGGCCAAGCCCGCAATGCCGCAACCGAGTGAAAACGCATAGGTGTCAATGCGTGCGGTGTTCACACCTAAGGCCGAAGCCATGGGGCGGTTTTGCGTGACGCCACGCACAAACAAACCCAAACGTGTTTTGCTGATCAACAGCGTCATGCCCACCAACACAAACAAGGCAAAGCCAATGATGATTAAACGGTTGTAGGGCAGCGAGAGGTTGGCCAGCAGCTGTACGCCGCCGCTCATCCACGAGGGGTTTTCAACGCCCACGTTTTGCGCACCAAAAATACTGCGCACGCCTTGCATCAACACCAAGCTGATGCCCCAAGTGGCCAGCAGTGTTTCGAGTGGGCGGCCATACAAGTGGCGCAACACCAAGCGCTCTAGCGCTGCTCCTACCAAAGCGGCGGCAAGGAAAGAAGCAGGAATAGCCACCAGTAAATACGCGTCAAACATGCCCGGTAAATATTGGCGGAACAAGCCTTGCACCACGTAGGTGGCATACGCGCCAATCATCATCAGCTCGCCGTGCGCCATGTTGATCACGCCCATCAAGCCGTAAGTGATGGCCAGCCCCAAGGCCACCAACAACAAGATGGAGCCCAAGCTAATACCGGTGAACAAAGCCCCGAGTTTTTCGCCCCAGCTCAACGCAGCTTGGATGGTGAGCAACGAGGTTTGTAGCTGCGCGCGCACTTGTTTGTCTTCCTCTTGGCTCAGCCGTTGGTTGAGCAAGAGTTGGGTGTCGGGCGTTTGGCTGTCGGCCAAAGTTTTGGCGGAGGCAAAGCGTTCGTCGGCTTTGTCGCTGTTCAGCAGAACAGCTGCACGCGCGAGCAGCATTTGTTTTTTCACGCCCTCGTTGGTTTCGCTGGCCAAGGCTTTTTCAAGCATGGCAAGTTTGGTCGGGTCAGGTTCTTTCAGCACCGATTTGGCCGCTTGTGTGCGCAGCGCGGCATCAGGGCTGAGCAATTGCAGGGCAGACAAGGCGGCGTCAATTTCGCCGCGCATGCGGTTGTTGTTGATCACGTCTTCAGCGGTGTCGGGCAGAGCTGTGGTTTCACCACTTACGGGGTCGGTGGCTTTGCCGTCGCGCACCACCAACACGTGTGTCCCGTTCACTTTCACGGCGTCGTCGGCCATGGCTTGCAAGAAGGCGGCGGTTTGTGCGTTGGGTGCGGCGAGTGCTTGTTGCAGCGCGGTCACGCGTGCATCGGTGTCGCCCAAGGTGAGTGCGCGTGCTTGCTCTGCGGTGAGGGCCCACGCGCTGGTGTGGCCCAGCACACCCATGGCCAGCAAACACGTGGCACGCGCCGCGAGTTGTCGGAGCTGAGCGATGCGTTGTCGCAGTGCGTGTGCCCGTGCCCGCGCTGAAAAAGAAAAACAGGTCATCCAAATTCCCATAAAAAAGGGGAGAGCGTGGCCCTCCCCCAAGTCGATCCCTCGGAGAAAGGTTTACTTCTTCACAGGCTCGTCAGGCTTTGAAGCGTTGCCTTCGATGAAGGGGCTCCATGGCTTGGCTTTCACAGGGCCGGGTGTTTTCCAAACCACGTTGAACTGGCCGTCCGCCTTGATCTCGCCGATGAACACCGACTTGTGCAAGTGGTGGTTTTTCTCATCCATCTTGCTCACGATGCCGCTCGGTGCCTTGAAGGTTTGGCCCGCCATGGCTGCGATGACTTTGTCGACATCGGTGGACTTGGCTTTTTCAACCGCTTGCTTCCACATGTTGATGCCGATGTAAGTGGCTTCCATCGGGTCGTTGGTCAAAGGCTTGTCTTTGTGACCGGCGATGTTTTTGGCCTTGGCGTAAGTCGACCACTTCTTGATGAACTCGTCGTTGGCAGGGCTCTTGATGGACATGAAGTAGTTCCATGCTGCCAAGTGACCGACCAAAGGTTTGGTGTCCACGCCGCGCAGTTCTTCTTCACCCACGGAGAAGGCCACCACGGGCACGTCTTTGGCTTTCAAGCCAGCGTTGCCGAGCTCTTTGTAGAAGGGCACGTTGGAGTCGCCGTTGATGGTGGACACCACAGCGGTTTTGCCGCCCGCAGAAAACTTCTTGATGTCAGCCACGATGGTTTGGTAATCGCTGTGGCCAAACGGGGTGTACTTCTCGTCGATGTCTTTGTCAGCCACGCCCTTGCTCTTGAGGTATGCGCGCAAAATTTTGTTGGTGGTGCGTGGGTACACATAGTCGGTGCCGAGCAACACCCAGCGCTTGGCCGCGCCGCCGTCTTTGCTCATCAAGTAGTCCACCGCGGGGATGGCTTGTTGGTTGGGCGCAGCGCCTGTGTAGAACACGTTTTTGCTGAGCTCTTCACCTTCGTACTGCACGGGGTAAAACAGCAAGCCGTTCATTTCTTCCACCACGGGCAACACCGATTTGCGAGACACAGAAGTCCAGCAACCGAAGATGACCGACACCTTGTCTTGACCGAGCAACTGCTTGGTTTTCTCAGCAAACAAAGGCCAGTTGGAAGCGGGGTCGACCACCACGGGTTCGAGCTTTTTGCCCAACACGCCGCCCTTGGCGTTGATCTCGTCGATGGCCATGAGCACGGTGTCCTTCAACACGGTTTCAGAAATAGCCATGGTGCCGGACAAGCTGTGCAGCACGCCCACTTTGATGGTGTCAGCAGCCAGCGCTTGTGGCGCGATCACAAATGAGCCAACGGACAGAGCCGCAGCAGCGGCCAAAGCCTTCAGGTTTCCTCGACGATTCATCATGGGGGTTCACTCCAAAAATTTAAGGGTTGGTTCGGCGCTCGCGGTAACGGTGCGCTTCTTTGTAGCTATCGCAAACCCTGTGCCAACTGTGGGCTTCCCTAGACTTGAAACGTGCTTCTATATAAGGGCCAAACCGAAATTTCAGCCGCGCACCATTTGTGTTCAAAAACATAAAGAAGCACCAAGATGGGTGGCGGCATGGCTTCAAACGTCATGCACCAACACAGGGTTGCGCACCAATTTGGGCGATGCAGGTTTGAAGTGCGCGACATGAACAGGGCACGCAAGTTGCATAGTCAAAACCACTATGGAACTCACCCCCCGCGAAAAAGACAAGCTCTTGATCTTCACCGCCGCTTTGTTGGCCGAGCGCCGACAAGCCCGTGGCTTGAAGCTCAACTACCCCGAGGCCGTGGCCCTCATCAGCGCTGCTGTGATGGAAGGCGCGCGCGACGGCAAAACCGTGGCGCAACTCATGAGCGCAGGCCGCAACGTGCTGACCCGTGCCGACGTGATGGACGGCGTGGCCGAGATGATTCCCGACATCCAAGTCGAAGCCACTTTCCCTGACGGCACCAAGCTCGTCACGGTGCATCAACCCATTGTTTGATGACCCTCCCGAACGTTCGTCATCTTTTCTCTCCACCACTTATGGAAATTTTCACCATGTCACGCACGTCATATGCACTTCGTTACTTGCGTCTCTTACCCTTGTTGCCCACCTTTGCACTGGCCCACGAAGGCCACGGCATCGAAGGCGTTTCGCACTACCACGCCACTGATGCTTGGGGATTTTTGGCAGCGTTGGCTGTCGTCGCCGCCATGTGGTGGATGAGTCGCGGCAAATGAATGACATTCACTTAACGAGGCACACATGACACCCGGCGAACTGTTGATTGACGAGGGCGAACACGTCCTCAACCCTGGCCGACGCACGCACACCCTCGTCGTGCAAAACGCCAGCGACCGCCCCATTCAAGTGGGCTCGCACTACCACTTTGCAGAAACCAATGCGGGCTTGAGTTTTGACCGTGCTGCGGCACACGGCATGCGCTTGAACATTGCATCCGGCACGGCCGTGCGCTTTGAGCCGGGCCAACAACGCACGGTCGAGTTGGTGGACTTGAGTGGGGGCCGCCAAGTGTTTGGCTTTCGCGGCTTGGTGAATGGTGCGGTGGATCAAGGCGCAGCCGATAAAGGACACAAGTAATGGCAACCATCGGCAAACGCGCCTACGCAGAAATGTTTGGCCCCACCGTGGGCGACCGTCTGCGTTTGGCAGACACCAACTTGGTCATCGAAGTTGAAAAAGACTTCACGCTGCAAGCCGGTGAGGGCCGGACAGATGCCAACGGGAACCCCGTTGGCTATGGCGAAGAAGTGAAGTTCGGCGGCGGTAAAACCATCCGCGATGGCATGGCCCAATCGCAGCGCACGCGTGATGGTGCAGGCACGGGTCCGCAAGCCGGTGGCGCTGTAGATACCGTGATGACCAACGCACTCATCATCGACCACTGGGGCATCGTCAAAGCCGACATCGGTTTGAAAGGTGGCCGCATCGTGGCCATTGGCAAAGCAGGCAACCCTGACACACAGCCGGGCGTAGACATCGTCATTGGCCCAGGCACCGAGGTCATCAGCTGCGAGGGCAACATCGTCACCGCGGGCGGTGTGGACACGCACATCCACTTCATCGCGCCCCAGCAAATTGAAGAAGCGTTGACCAGTGGCGTGACCACCATGCTCGGCGGCGGCACAGGCCCAGCCACGGGTACCTTTGCGACGACGTGCACACCGGGCGCTTGGAACATCGAACGCATGTTGCAAGCCGCAGATGCCTTCCCCATGAATCTCGGCTTCTTGGGCAAAGGCAATGCCGCATTGCCCGATTCGTTGCACGAGCAAATCAACGCCGGTGCGATTGGCTTGAAGTTGCACGAAGACTGGGGCACCACGCCTGCTGCGATTGACAACTGCTTGAACGTGGCCGAGGCCACTGATACGCAAGTGGCCATCCACACCGACACGCTCAACGAGTCGGGCTTTGTAGAAGACACGGTGGCCGCCTTCAAAGGCCGTACCATCCACACCTTTCACACGGAAGGTGCGGGTGGCGGCCATGCACCCGATATTTTGAAAGTGGTGGGCGAGGCCAATGTGTTGCCCAGCTCCACCAACCCCACACGCCCGTACACGGTGAACACGCTTGATGAGCATGTGGACATGCTCATGGTGTGCCACCACCTCGACCCCGCGATTGCCGAAGACTTGGCGTTTGCCGAAAGCCGCATTCGCCGCGAGACCATTGCTGCCGAAGACATCTTGCACGACCTCGGTGCCATCAGCATGATGAGCAGCGACAGCCAAGCGATGGGGCGTGTGGGCGAAGTGATCATTCGCACGTGGCAGACCGCGCACAAGATGAAAGCGCAGCGCGGCCCGTTACGTCCATCAGGCGCCGACGCCAGCGTCGGGGACACAGACCGCCACGACAACTTTCGCGTCAAGCGCTACATCGCCAAGTACACCATCAACCCCGCCATCGCACACGGCATCAGCCACGAAGTGGGCAGTGTGGAAGTGGGCAAGTGGGCGGACCTTGTGGTGTGGAAGCCTGCGTTCTTTGGCATCAAACCCAGCATCATTTTGAAAGGCGGCTTCATCGCCATGGCCGCGATGGGCGACCCCAATGCGTCTATTCCCACACCACAGCCCGTGCACTACCGCCCCATGTTTGGCGCGTATGGCGGCGCGCTGCACCGTGGCTCGCTCACCTTTGTGTCGCAAGCCGGTTTGGCGGCGGGCATTGGGGAGAGGTTTGGTTTGCACAAAACCCTGAGCGCCGTGAAGCACATTCGCAGCGTCGGGAAACGTGACATGATTCACAACGACTACGCGCCGCGCATGGAGGTGGATGCCCAAACCTACGCCGTGCGCGCCGATGGTCATTTGCTCACCTGCGAACCGGCAGTGAGCTTGCCCATGACCCAACGCTACTTCTTGTTTTGAATTTTTCTGATGCTCACCTGTTCTAAATTGATTTCTGGCGGCCAAGGTTTGGCCGCTGCCCTGGTCAAACGCGCTGCCACCGTCGAGCTGGATTGGGACGTACGCCAAAAAAGCCGCTTTGATGCGACCGACTCCACAGGCCGAGCCATTGGTGTGTTTTTGCCTCGCGGCACCTTGGTGCGCGGCGGCGATGTGTTGGTGTTGGAAGACGGCTCACTCGTGCGCGTGCAAGCGGCAGCGCAAGAAGTGCTGCGCATCACCGCGTGCGCACAGCATGGCTCAGCGTTTGATTTGACGCGTGCGGCCTATCACTTGGGCAACCGCCATGTGCCGATTGAACTCAAGCCCGATCACTTGAAGATCGAGCCCGATCACGTGTTGGCCGACATGCTGCGTGCCATGCACATGACGGTGGTGACCGTGCAAGAAGCGTTTGAGCCAGAGGGGGGTGCGTACAGCAGCCAAGGCCACGCACATGGTCATTCACACGATCACGCACATTCGCATGAGCACAACGCGCATAGCCACAGCGCAGAGGCGCACGGTGAACACGGCCATTCGCACGCGGATCATGCGCATGGTCATGTGCATGGCCCCAATTGCAAACATGACCATTGATGCCGCTACGGAAGTGACAGCCGCACCCGCATCGACGAGCGTGTCGGTTAGCACACCCGCGCTGCTGCAACTCATCTGGCTCGCGTCTCCCGCGTTGCCGATTGGCGGCTTCTCGTATTCCGAAGGTCTAGAAGCGGCGATTGATCATGGCTTGGTGCACGACGAACACACGGCTGCCACTTGGTTGATCGACCAGTTGCACCTGACCCAATCACGCGGCGACATGGCGGTGCTCGGTCAAATGGTCGCCGCATGGCAAACACGCGATGACGAACGTCTAGAGGCCTTGAGCCAATGGGTACACGCCACCCGCGAAAGTGCTGAGATGCGTTTACAAAGCGAACAAATGGGCCGCTCGATGTTGGAGTGGCTGCGCAACCAAGATGCCATCGACACAAGCACCATCGCCCTGTGCAACCGCTGGGTGCCCACCTATCCGCTGATGTTTGCGTTGGCGCTGTCACGCACGGGTGCGTCACTCGAACAATGCCTGCAAGCCTATGCGTTTGGCTGGGCTGAAAACATGGTGCAAGCCGCCATCAAGTCGGTGCCGCTGGGGCAAAACTCGGGGCAGCGCATCTTGACGAAACTCGCCCAACACATCGCACCCGCTGTCCGTCACGCGTTGCAAGTGACGGACGACACGCGTCAAGCGTTCTCTCCCATGCTGGCCATTCTCTCGGCCCAGCATGAAACTCAATACTCTCGACTGTTCAGATCATGAAGCACCTACACACCATCGCACACCGCACCAAGAAACTTCCTCCTCTGCGCGTTGGCATCGGGGGCCCTGTCGGGTCTGGCAAAACCACCTTGCTCGAGATGCTCTGCAAAGCCATGCGCGACAAATACGACCTCGTCGCCATCACCAACGACATCTACACCAAAGAAGACCAACGCTTGCTCACCATCAGCGGCGCATTGCCAGCCGAGCGCATCATGGGTGTAGAGACGGGCGGCTGTCCGCATACCGCCATTCGCGAAGATGCATCGATCAACCTCGAAGCCATCGACCGCATGTTGGTGGACTTCCCCAATGCCGATGTGGTGTTCATCGAGAGCGGTGGCGACAACTTGGCTGCGACCTTTAGCCCCGAGTTGAGCGACCTGACGATCTACGTGATTGATGTGGCAGCGGGTGAAAAAATTCCACGCAAAGGTGGCCCCGGCATCACCAAGAGCGATTTGTTTGTCATCAACAAAACCGATCTCGCCCCCTACGTGGGCGCCAACTTGGATGTGATGGAAGCCGACACCATTCGCATGCGCACCAATGCCAGCGGTTTGAAACCTTTTGTGATGACCAACTTGCGCACGCTCGATGGTTTGCAAGAGGTGGTCAAGTTCATTGAGACCAAAGGGATGTTGGTTTAAATCAAGCCTTCATACGCAATGGTGTGCGGGGCATGGTCACTGAATTTGATGTCTTTGAACGTGTCGGTGGTTCGCGCTTTGTTGGCCACAGCGGGCGTGGCCAAGTGGTAGTCCAAACGCCAACCCACGTTGTTGGCATAGGCTTGGCCTCGGTTGCTCCACCATGTGTAGCAGGCGTCGGTGGTGTCGGGCGCTAGTTGGCGATACACATCCACGATGCCGCCTTCGGTGGTGAGCTTGGTCATCCACGCACGCTCTTCGGGCAAGAAGCCGCTGTTCTTTTTGTTGCCTTTCCAGTTCTTCAAGTCGGCTTCGTTGTGCGCGATGTTGATGTCGCCGCACAGCACAAACTCGCGCTCTTTTTTCAAGGCTTGCAGGTGTGGGTACATCGCATCTAGAAAACGGTATTTGGCGTCTTGACGTTCAGGGCCCGATGAGCCGCTGGGAAAGTAGCTGCTGATGATGGACAGTTTTTGCGTGGGCGTGTCAAAACGCAGCTCAACGTAACGGCCTTCGGCATCAAACTCGCCGCCGTCAAAACCCACGATCACGTCGCTGGGCTCATGCTTGGTGTACACGCCCACGCCCGAGTAGCCTTTTTTCTCGGCATAGTGAAAGTGACCTTTTAAACCGGCCAAGGTGTCGAACGTGCCTTCGATGTCTGGCGCTTGGGCTTTGATTTCTTGGACGCAAATACAATCAGGGCTGGCTTTTTCGAGCCAAGCTTCCACGCCCTTGCGGGCGGCCGAACGAATGCCGTTGAGGTTGAGGCTGGTTAGTTTGAACAAGGAATTTCCCCATGAGTAAGAGTGCCGCAGCCAACGACGCGTTGGCGCAAGAATTTGTGCAATTTTCGCTGGATTGTGGCGTGTTGAAATTTGGCGAGTTCAAAACCAAGGCGGGCCGCTTGTCGCCGTACTTCTTTAACGCGGGTTTGTTTGACGACGGCGCCAAGCTGGGCAAGTTGGCCAGCTTTTACGCGCAGCGCTTGGTGCAAAGCGGCATTGAGTTCGACATGATTTTTGGCCCCGCCTACAAAGGCATCCCCTTGGGCGCAGCGGTGGCGATTGAGCTGGCGCGTTTGGGCAAGAACGTGCCCTTTGCCTACAACCGCAAAGAAGCCAAAGACCACGGCGAAGGCGGCAGCTTGGTGGGCGCCCCCCTCAAAGGCCGCGTGTTGATCGTGGACGACGTGATGAGCGCGGGCACCGCTGCGCGTGAATCCATCGCCCTCATCAAAGCCGCAGGTGCCACGCCCCATGCCGTGGCGATTGCACTGGACCGTCAAGAAATGGCCACCGAAAAACAAGCCGATGGCACGACCCAAGACGTGCCCTACAGCGCTGTGCAATACGTGCGTGAGCAAGTGGGCTTGCAGGTGTGCGCGATTGCGGAGTTGAGTGATTTGCTGGCCTACCTGAACGCGCAAGACGGCAACGCCATGGGCGAGCATTTGGCGCGCACGCAGGCGTATCGCGAGCGCTACGGTGTGAAGTAATTTGCGTTTGCGGGGTTACGCAGCCACGCCTGCGTAGCCCATGGTCTGTGGTAGCCACAGCACCAATTGCGGGAAGAAGGTCAGGGCCAGCAACAGGCCCAAGAGCATGAGCAAGAACATCCAGCCTTCGCGCATCATCTCGCCAATGGGGATGCCCGTGAGGGCTTTGGTCACAAACAGCAGCATGCCAAACGGTGGATGAATCAGGCCAATCATCATGTTGAGCACGACCAGCACGCCAAAGTGAACAAGGTCAATGCCCAGCGCATTCACAGCGGGCAAGAGCATGGGCACAAACACCAGTAGCAACACCGACACGTCAAGAAAGCAGCCCAGCACCAAGAACAGCACGTTGACCATGAGTAAGAACTGAATGCGGCTGAGGTGCATGGCGTCGACCCACGCAGCCATCTGTTGCGGCACCTGCTCGGCGGTGAAGGCGTAGTTCAAGATGAACGAGCCGGCCAAGATGATGGTGATGACAGCGCTGGCGCGCGTGGACTCCATCACCACCGCCCAAAAGCTGCGCCATGTGAGGGCGCGGTACACCACGGTGGACAAAATCAAGGCGTGCAACGCGGCCACTGCGGCGGCCTCAGTGGGCGTGAACGCGCCAGAGTAAATGCCGCCCAACAGCACGATGGGCATGGACAGCGGTAACGCACCGCGAAACAAAATGGCAGGCCATTCGTGCAGGGGCACGGGCTCTTCGCGAGGCATGTTGCGCTTCGTGGCAATGATGTGCACCACGCCCATCATGAGCACCGTCATCAACAAGCCCGGCACGACGCCGCCCAGAAACAAAGCGCCCACAGACGCGCCCGACACGAGCGCGTAAATCACCATCGGGATCGACGGCGGAATGATGGGGCCCAGCGTGGCACTGGCCGCCACGACTGCGCCTGCAAAGCCGCGTGTGTATTCGGGCTTCTTGAGCATTTGGCGAATCGTCACGAGGCCAGGGCCTGCGGCGTCGGCAATGGCGCTGCCGCTCATGCCCGAGAAGATCACGCTGACCAAAATATCCACCTGCGCTAAGCCGCCACGCATGCGGCCCACGAGGATGCGACAGAAATCAAAAATGCGTTCGCTCACGGTGCCTGCATTCATCAAGTTGGCGGCAAACACAAACAGCGGCACTGCCAGCAGCACATAGCTGTTGTACAGCCCGTTGCTCACCTGCTCGGCCACCAGTCCTAAGTCTTGGCCTTTGGTGATGAGGTAAGCCACGCCCGACATGAGCATGGAAAAGCCAATGGGCATGCGTAGCAACATGCCCAGCACCAACACGGCGGCAAGGGCGGTGAGCGGTGTCATGGTCATGGCTGTGCCTCGTGAATGTCTGTGTCGCGGTTGTTCATGGCTTGCACCAGTCCATGCCAGCTGCGTGCAGCGAGCGACACCAACAGCAACACAAAGGGCAGAAACACCCATTCAAACGACAAGCCCAACACGGCAGTTTTTTCACGCGCCATGAAGTGCACATATTCCCAACTGGCAGGAATGGCCGCGATAGACAAACCACCGATGAGTGTGTGGCCCACCATGCGCATGAGGCGGCGGGTGGCGGGTGGCACGCTGTTCCACACGAGGTCGAACATCACATGCTCTTTCTCGGGCACCACAAACGCGCACGACCACAAGATGACCCACAAGTACAAGATGACGGCCAGTTCGTCGCTCCACGGCAGCGGTTGGTTAAAGCCGAAGCGCGCTGCGATTTGAATGAGAAACGTGAGGAACAGCGCGAGAAAAAGCAAGCCACCGATTGCGTTGGCAATTTTGCGTAAGAACATGCGCGCTTACTTGGTGGCGTTGATGCGCTCAATCAGGCCCTTGGGCCAGTTTTGCGCCATCTCGGATGCATCGTATTTCGCTTGCACCGCTTTGCGGAAAGCCTCTTGGTCGGGCTTGTTGACTTTCAAGCCTTGCTTTTTGAAGAAGTCCAAAATTTGCGCTTCTTCTTTGATGCGGTTGTCGTTGTTGAATTTGGCGGCGGCTTGTGCAGCAGCCTTGAGGTTTTTTTGCTCAGCGGCGGTCAGACTGTTCCAGGTCTTGTTAGACACGGCAATAAACAAGCTGTCGACCAAATGGTTGGTCAGCACAATTTGTTGCGTCACTTCGTAAAACTTGGCTGCACGCACGGTGGGCAGCGGGTTGTCTTGGCCATCGATGGTGCCTGTCTTGAGGCCCATGTACACCTCGCCAAACGCGAGCGGTGTGGCAGTGGCGCCCAAAGAGTCGCCCAAGAACAACCACTCTTTCGAGCCAGGCATGCGCAGCTTGACGCCCTTCAGGTCTGCCGGTGTGTTGACCTTGCGGTTGTCGCGCAAATTGAGCTGGCGCGTGCCTAAGTAAGCTGTGGCGAGGATGGTGACATCCATTTTTTCAGATGCGGCTTTGAACAACTCTTCGCCGATGGGGCCGTTGAACACCCTTTGTTGGTGCTTGGGGTCGCGGATGACGTAGCCCGCTGTAAAGATAGAAAACTCGGGCACCAGTTTGGCGATGTCAAACGCAGAGATCGAGGCCAACTCCAAATTGCCACGCGCCATCGCCGCAGGCTCGGTGCCTTGCTTGAACAAAGAACCGTTGAGGTTGATTTGCACGTCATAGGCGTTGGGCGCTGATTTGTTCAGCGACTCTTTGAACACGTCCCACATCTTGCCGTGCCAGTCGTCTGGCACGGCAGGGCTGGAAATGCGCAACACGGTTTTGGTTTGTGCCAGTGCTGTTGGTACGTGCACGGCCATCAGTGTCGAGGCGGCGGCCAAGCCTAAGACGGTGCGGCGAAGCAAGGTTTGCGTGTTCATCAAGTCGTCTCCAAATGTTTTTATTTGCCTGAGCTTTAGCTCAGTTTTTTCATCAACAGCTCATTCACCTGCGCAGGGTTGGCCTTGCCTTTGCTGGCCTTCATGATGGGACCGACCAAGCCGTTCAAGGCCTTGGCGTTGCCTGCTTTGAACTCTTCCACGTTCTTGGGGTTGGCGGCCAGCACTTCGTCGATGATGGCTTCCAACGCGCCGGTGTCGTTGATTTGTTTGAGGCCTTTGGCTTCGATGAGGGCGTCCACGCGTGCTGCGTCAGCCGTAGCGCCACCCACATCCGCATTCGCATCCGCGCCTTCGCCGTTCCACAAGCCTTCAAACACCTGACGCGCAGCACTGTTGCTGATGGTGTTGTCGCTGATGCGGCTGATCAACGCACCCAGTTGTGCGGCGCTGACGGGGATGTTGTCAAACGTCACTTCGCCGCTGTTCAGGCGGCGTGACACTTCGCCCATGATCCAGTTGCTGGCCAGCTTGGGCTGACCGCAGGCTTTGGCCGTAGCTTCAAAGTAGGCCGCCGCCGCTTTGCTTTGGGTCAGCAGCGTGGCGTCGTATTCAGGCAGTGCGTAGTCTTTGACAAAACGCTCGGCCATCACGCGGGGCAGCTCGGCCATTTCGCTCTTCACGCGTTCCACCCAATCGCGGCCAATCACCAAAGGTGGCAGGTCTGGATCGGGGAAATAGCGGTAGTCGGCAGCATCTTCCTTGGTGCGCATAGCGCGTGTTTCGCCCGTGTCCGGGTCGAACAGCACGGTGGCTTGTTCGATGGCATGGCCATCTTCGATTTGGTCGATTTGCCAACGCACTTCGTAGTCAATGGCTTGCTGCATGAACTTGAAGCTGTTCAAGTTCTTGATTTCGCGGCGTGTGCCCAAAGGTGCCCCGGGTTTGCGCACCGACACGTTGGCGTCGCAGCGGAACGAGCCTTCTTGCATGTTGCCGTCGCAAATGCCAATCCACGTCACGATTTTGTGCAACTCTTTGGCGTAGGCCACGGCTTCTTCGCTGCTGCGCATGTCGGGCTGCGTCACGATTTCTAGCAGCGGTGTGCCGGCGCGGTTCAAGTCGATGCCTGACTGGCCCCCGCCTCCTAATGCTGAATCCTCATGCAGCGATTTGCCTGCGTCTTCTTCGAGGTGGGCACGTTCCAAGCGCACGGTTTTGTGCACGGTCTCTTTGCCAACTTCCAAGAAGAACGACACCTCGCCGCCTTGCACCACGGGGATCTCGAACTGGCTGATTTGGTAGCCCTTGGGCAGGTCGGGGTAGAAGTAGTTTTTGCGCGCAAAGATGCTGCGCTCGGCAATGTGTGCGTTGACGCCTAGGCCAAACTCAATCGCGCGTTCTACCGCGCCGATGTTCATCACGGGCAGCGTGCCGGGCAGGGCCATGTCCACCGCGCAGGCTTGCGTGTTGGGCTCGGCACCAAAGGCGACCGAGGCGCGGCTGAAAATTTTGCTCTTGGTGGAGAGCTGGGCGTGTGTCTCGAAGCCGATGACGACTTCGTAGCCTTGAACTAATTTAGGTGCAGTCATTTCAGATGCCCTCCGGTTGTTGGAGGTGATGGCCAGTGGCCAGTTGGTACTGGTGCGCGACATTGAGCAAACGTGCTTCTTGCAAATAGTTGCCAATGAGTTGCATGCCCACCGGGAGCGGCTTGCCGCTGCCCGTTTCTCCGTTCTGCATGTGGCCTGAGCTGAAGCCCACAGGTACGCTCATGCCAGGCAAGCCAGCCAGCGAGGCGGGCAGGGTGAAGATGTCGGCCAAGTAGTCGGCCAACGGATCGCTGGCGTTGTTGCCCAGCTTCCACGCGACGGTGGGGGCGACGGGGCCGGCGATCACGTCGCATTCGGCAAACGCGCGTTGGAAGTCGTCGGCAATCATGCGGCGAATTTTTTGCGCTTGCAGGTAGTACGCGTCGTAGTAGCCGTGGCTCAACACGTACGCGCCGGTCATGATGCGGCGTTTGACCTCTTCGCCAAAGCCTTCGGCGCGGGTCTTTTTGTACATGCTCACGAGGTCGGTGTAGTCCTTGGCTCGGTGGCCAAACTTCACGCCATCAAAGCGGCTCAGGTTCGAGCTGGCTTCGGCGGGCGCGATGATGTAGTACACCGGAATGGCCAGCTCGGTGCGGGGCAGCGTGATGGGCACGAGCTTGGCGCCTTGTGCCTCGAGGGCTTTGAGCGCGGCGTCAATCGCGGTGCGCACATCGGCGGCGAGGCCGTCGCCAAAAAACTCTTTGGGGATGCCAATGCGCAGGCCCGCCAAGCTGTCGCCCAGTTTGGCTGAGAAGTTCTCAGCAGGTACGTCGAGTGAGGTGGAGTCGCGGTCGAGGTCAGCGCCGCACATGGCGCTGAGCAACAACGCGCAATCTTCGGCGCTGCGGGCCATGGGGCCGGCTTGGTCGAGGCTGGAGGCGTAGGCAATCATGCCGTAGCGCGATGCGCGGCCATAGGTGGGCTTGATGCCGGTGATGCCGCAAAAGCTGGCGGGCTGACGGATGGAACCGCCGGTGTCGGTGCCTGTGGCTGCGGGGGTCAAACGCGCGGCCACAGCCGCAGCGCTGCCGCCAGATGAACCGCCGGGAATGCGTGTGGCATCCCACGGGTTTTTCACAGCGCCGTAGGCTGAGTTTTCGTTGGAGGATCCCATGGCGAACTCGTCGCAGTTGAGCTTGCCCAAAGTCACCATGCCAGCGCCGCCTTGGTTGTTCACACCAGCGCCGAGTTTTTGCACCACGGTGGCGTCAAACGGCGAGCGGTAGCCGCTCAGAATTTTGGAGCCAGCGGTGGTGGCGAAGTCGCGGGTGACGAACACGTCTTTGTGCGCCAGTGGCACACCTTCAAGGCTGCCGCCTGTGCCTGCGGCCAAGCGTGCGTCTGACGCTTGGGCCTGGGCCAAGGTGGCGTCAGCGTTGATGTCGAGGAACGCACCCGAGGTGTCGGCCTTGGCGCGGGCTAAGAAATGCTGCGCCAGTTCAACAGCGCTGACTTGCTTGGTGCGCAGGGCGGTGCTGAGTTCGGTCAGGGATTGGTCGTGGAGGGCTTTTGTCATGATTTAGACCTCACTCAATCACTTTGGGAACCAAGAACAAGCCGCGCTCGACGGCGGGGGCGCTGCGTTGGTTGAGGTCGCGTTGGTTGGGCTCGCTGGCCACATCGGGGCGCAGGCGCAACTCGATGTGGGTGCCTTGCATGGCGTCCACGGGGTGAGCCATGGGGACGATGCCGGTGGTGTCTACCGCGCGAATTTGTTCGACGATGCCGAAAAAATCGTTGATTTTGCTGAGCATGCGAGCCTGTTCATCGGGCTGGAGCTCTAGCCGTGCCAGGTTGGCAATGCGGCTGATGTCTTGGTCATTCAGGGACATACTTTTATAAGGGAAAAACCCGCGATTTACGGGCGATGCGGTATTATCTCGCCTTTGTGTCCGCGCCCGCGGGCAAGCTTTGAGGACAGACATGTTTGGATCTTTTCGTCGGTATTTTTCCACCGATTTGGCGATTGACCTCGGTACCGCCAACACCCTGATTTATGTGCGTGACAAGGGCATTGTGTTGGATGAGCCCTCAGTCGTGTCAATCCGCCACGAAGGCGGCCCTCAAGGCAAGAAGACCATCCAAGCGGTGGGTCACGAAGCCAAGGCCATGTTGGGCAAAGTGCCCGGCAACATCGAAGCCATTCGTCCCATGAAAGACGGCGTGATCGCCGACTTCACCGTGACTGAGCAAATGCTCAAGCAGTTCATCAAGATGGTGCACCCACGCTCGGTGTTGAAGCCCAGCCCACGCATCATCATTTGCGTGCCTTGCGGCTCTACCCAAGTCGAGCGTCGCGCGATTCGCGAATCCGCTTTGGGTGCTGGCGCTTCTGAGGTGTATTTGATTGAAGAACCCATGGCCGCAGCCATCGGTGCAGGTTTGCCTGTGTCGGAAGCTTCTGGCTCAATGGTGGTCGACATCGGTGGCGGTACCACCGAAGTGGGCGTCATCTCTTTGGGCGGCATGGTCTACAAAGGCAGCGTGCGCGTGGGTGGCGACAAGTTTGACGAAGCCATCATCAACTACATCCGTCGTAACTACGGCATGTTGATTGGCGAGCCAACGGCTGAAGCCATCAAGAAACAAATTGGTTCTGCTTTCCCTGGCTCTGAAGTCAAGGAAATGGAAGTCAAAGGCCGCAACCTGTCTGAAGGCGTGCCACGTTCGTTCACGATTTCGTCGAACGAAATCTTGGAAGCGTTGACCGACCCACTGAACAACATCGTCTCTGCCGTGAAAAACGCGCTGGAGCAAACACCTCCCGAGTTGGGTGCAGACATTGCCGAGCGCGGCATGATGCTCACTGGCGGTGGTGCGTTGTTGCGTGACCTCGACCGCTTGTTGGCTGAAGAGACGGGCTTGCCAGTGTTGGTGGCTGAAGATCCGCTCACCTGCGTGGTGCGCGGTTGCGGTTTGGCCCTTGAGCGTATGGAGCGTTTGGGCTCCATCTTCACGAGCGAATAAGTAAGTGCCACTCGGCACCCTAGACGGCACCCCTCCCGCCTTCTTCAAGCAAGGCCCATCGGCCGTTTCCAAATTATTTCTCTTCAGTGCTTTGGCGGTGCTGTTGATGGTGGCGGACGTGCGGTTTGGTGTGACGCAGCCTTTGCGGGCTGCGTTGTCTGTCGCTTTGTATCCCGTGCAATGGCTGGCTATGCGCCCTCAGGCCGTGGCTGAGTTTTCTTCTGAATATTTTGAAGCCCGTGATGTGGCGCAAGCTTCGGAGCGCGATGCGCGCCAACAGCTCTTGCTGCAAGCACGCCGTGCGGGGCAAGTTGAGCAACTGGCGCTTGAAAACAACCAACTGCGTGAACTCTTGAATTTGAGCAAGCGATTGGAAACCAAGGGTCTAGCGGCTGAAGTTTTGTACGACGCTGCCGATCCCTACACCCGCAAACTCATCATTGACAAAGGCATGGCCAACGGTGTGAAAGCCAGCTCACCGGTGATGGACGAGCACGGTATCTTGGGGCAAGTGACCCGCGTGTTGCCGTTGGTGAGCGAGGTGACTTTGGTGACTGACCGCGAACATTCCATTCCTGTGCTGAACACGCGCACGGGTGCGCGGGGTGTGGCTTATGGCGAATCGGGTGGCGCACCTTTGCTAGAGCTGCGCTTTATGGCAACCAACGCTGACATTGAAGTGGGCGACATGCTGTCGACCAGCGGCGTGGATGGTATTTATCCACCGGGCGTATTGGTGGGTAAGGTGACCAAGGTGGAGCGTCGTGCTGAAACCGTATTTGCGCGAATTTTGTGTGAGCCTGTGGGTCGTGTGCAGGGCGCGCGCCACGTGATGGTGTTGGAGCCGTTGAGCGACCAATTGCCGCCGCGCCCACAAATAGAAAAACAAGTACCGATGGCCATGCAAAAGGGAGGTCGCAGATGATCATGCCCCGTGGGCAGCAGCTGTTGTTGCCTGCCAGCCCCTTGTTCATTTTGGTCACCTTGCTGATTGCATTGTTTGCCAACATGGTGGTGAACATCAGTTTCGTCGGCAACGCCGCGTGGATGCCTGATTTCTTGGCTTTGGTGCTGGTGTTTTGGTGCGTGCATCAGCCGCGTTTGGTGGGAATTGGCATCGCTTTTTTCTTGGGTGTGGCGACAGATGTGCACCAATCTGCATTGCTGGGGCAGCATGCGTTGACTTACACCGCTTTGGGTTTCATGGCGATCTTGGTGCACCGCCGTTTGTTGTGGTTCACGGTGCCGTCGCAAGCCATGCAAGTCTTGCCGTTGTTTGCGGCTGCGCATGCCTTGGAGTTGATGGTTCGCATGATGTCTGGGGCCTTGTTCCCCGGCTGGACAATTCTTGTTGCTCCGCTGTTCGAGGCCCTGTTGTGGCCGGTGGTCAGTGTGCTTTTGTTGGCGCCGCAGCGCCGCGCGCCTAACCCTGACGCGAATCGACCTCTATGAGCGTGATTCGGGACATTGAGTCCGACCTGCGACGTTTCAGATCGCGCATGGTGGTGGTGACGGGCGCAATTTTGGTGTTGTTTGGCCTGCTCTCTCTTCGCTTGTTTTATTTGCAAGTGGTGCGTTACGACGATCTCAACGCGCAAGCGGAAAACAACCGCACAGCCATTGTCCCTATCGTGCCCAACCGTGGCGTCATCATGGACCGCAACGGCATTGTGTTGGCCACCAACTACTCGGCCTATACGCTCGAAATCACTGCGTCCAAAGTGGTGATGCCTCTCGAAGATGTGATTGAACAGCTGTCGGGCGTGATTGACATTCAAGCACGCGACAAACGCCGCTTTAAGAAACAGCTAGGTGAGTCCAAGAGCTTTGAGTCGGTGCCCATTCGTAACCGTTTGACAGACGAAGAAGTGGCGCGCTTTGCCGCGCAACGCTATCGCTTCCCAGGCGTGGACATTCGCGCGCGTTTGTTCCGCAATTACCCATACAACCAATTGGCCAGCCATGTGATTGGCTACATCGGTCGCATCAACCAGGCGGAAAAAGGCAAGATTGAAGACTCGGACGATGCCGGTAATTACCGTGGCACCGATTACATCGGCAAGTTGGGTGTCGAGCAAAGCTACGAAACGCAATTGCACGGCACCACCGGCGTGCAAGAGATGGAAACCTCTGCTGGCGGACGCGCCGTGCGTCGCCTCAACAGCAGCCAAGCGATTCCCGGTAACAGCGTGGTGCTGTCCATTGATATCAAGTTGCAAAAGTTGGTGGAAGACCTCTTCGGCAAGCGCCGTGGCGCCTTGGTTGCTCTAGACCCCAAAACGGGTGAAGTGCTGGCGTTTGTGAGCAAGCCCACCTTCGACCCTAACTTGTTTGTGGATGGCATTGACTCTGAAAACTGGCAAGCGCTGAACGAGTCCCTTGATAAACCCTTGCTCAACCGCGCCTTGCGCGGCACCTACCCACCTGGCTCAACGTACAAACCGTTCATGGCTTTGGCCGCTTTGCAAACGGGTAAGAGAGCTGAAAAAACCATCATTTCCGACCCCGGTTTCTTCATGTTTGGTAACCACCGTTTTCGTGACGACAAAGAAGGTGGTCACGGCTCGGTGGATATGTACAAATCCATCGTCGAATCATGCGACACCTATTACTACACGCTGGCGCGTGACATGGGCGTGGATGTGATGCATGACCAAATGAAGCCTTTGGGGTTTGGTCAGATCACGGGCATTGATATCTTGGGTGAGTCGCGTGGGGTGCTGCCTTCCACTGAGTGGAAACGCACCACCTATAAAAAGCCCGAACAGCAACGTTGGTACTCTGGCGAAACGATTTCGTTAGGCATTGGTCAGGGCTACAACAGCTTCACGATGCTGCAAATCGCGCATGCCATGGGGACGGTGGCGAACAACGGTTTAAAGATGCGCCCACACTTGGTGCGTGAAGTGTTAGATGTGGAAACCAAGGTTTCAACACCCGTGGCCAAAGAGCCCATTGCGCAATTGCCCCTGAGCCCTGAAAACTTGGAAGTCATCAAGAAGGCCATGGTTGGTGTCAATATCGAAGGCACGTCGGCCACCAGCTTTGTTGGGGCGCAGTATGTGAGTGCGGGCAAGACCGGTACAGCGCAGGTCTACACGGTGAAGCAAAACGAAAAATACAACGCATCCAGCATTGATGAGCGCATGCGTGACCATGCCTTGTTCGTGGCCTTTGCGCCTGCCGATGACCCCAAGGTAGCCTTGGCCATGGTGGTAGAAAACGCGGGTTTTGGTGCGCAAAATGCCGCGCCTATTGCGCGCCGCGTGTTCGACTTCGTGATCATGGGCCAGTACCCCTCGCAAGAGGATATTGAGGCAGTGCAAAAGGGCCAAGCCACACGCCCCATCGGCAAGCCTCGTGCGGTGGCTAACGTGCCTTGGCCACCTAAAGCCAGTGAGATGGCAGCGGATGATCCCGCGCTTGAGTCGGCATCTGTCCCGGCCAAATCAGTCGCCAGCGGCGCACGTTAGCGCAAAAACGCGTCGTAGCCGGTTTTGCAAATCAGCGCACTCACCACCACGATGAACATGCCGCGTACAAAACCTGCGCCGTGTTGCAAGGCCATGCGCGTACCCAACAAACTGCCTGCCACATTGGCCATGGCCATGGGCAAGGCCAGGTGCCACCACACATGACCTTTGAGGGTGAACAGCACCAGCGCGGCGATGTTGCTGGAGAGGTTTAGCAATTTGGCTGCGACGGACGCGTTGAGAAAGTCATAGCCCAACCAACGCACTAACAAGAACACAAAAAAGCTACCCGTGCCCGGGCCAAAGAAACCGTCGTAAAAACCAATCGTCAAGCCAATGATGCAGGTGGCCCATAACTCGGCGCGGCCATGAAACCGCGGCACGTGATGCCGCCCCATGTCTTTGCGTACCAATGTATAGATGAGGACGAGCAGCAACACGAGGGGCAATAAACGGCGCAAAAATTCAGCAGAGACTAAGGTGACCAGCCAAGCCCCTAAGAACGAACCCGTCATGGCCAAAGCGGCAGCCGGAAGAAGGGCTGACCATTGAACTTGTACCCTTCGGCTGTATTGCCAAGTGGCAAACATGGTGCCCCACACGGATGCGCTTTTGTTGGTCCCAAACAAAGTGGCAGGTGCAGCCGATGGATAGGCGCTAAACAAGGCTGGGAGCAAGATCAAGCCACCCCCGCCTACGATTGAGTCCACAAAACCTGCTAGCGCCGAGGCAAAAGTGGTGAAGAAAAGTTCCATGCAGGGATTGTGGTCGCAAAGCGGTGCGCCCAAAAAGTAAAAGGCACCGGGGGAACCGGTGCCTTTTTAGGGTGACGCCCCTTAGGAAGCGTCTGTTGTGTTTGTCTCCTCAGACCCTCGTGATACAGCGCTGACGCTGTTTCGAGTGAGATGACTGTAAGGGGGCCGACCTCATTTTTTGCTTAGGACATTCCCTTGAGGCAAAACCCTAGGCGTATGCATTCAGAGCTGTTCAGCCTCATGGGCCAGCCACTGTGCGGCTTTCTCGGCCATCATCAAAGTGGGGCTGTTGGTATTGCCGCTGGTGATGGTGGGCATCACGCTGGCATCCACCACACGCAGACCGCGCACCAAGCCGCCACGACCATCGCGCACGCGCAGCTCGGGATCGACCACGGCCAGCGGGTCGTCGATGCGGCCCATGCGTGCGGTGCCCACAGGGTGGAAGATGGTGGTGGCAATGTCGCCCGCCAAACGCGCCAAGTCTTCGTCGGTTTGGTATTGCACGCCGGGCTTGTATTCCTCGGGTTTGTATTTGGAGAGGGCGGGTTGGGCGGCGATGCGTCGTGTCACGCGCAGCGAATCGGCCGCCACTTTGCGGTCGGCTTCCGTGCTTAGATAGTTGGGCGCAATCTTGGGTGCATCCGAAAAATTGGCGCTCGTGATGTTGACCGTGCCACGGCTGGTGGGGTTCAAGTTGCACACGCTGGCGGTGAACGCGGGGAAGCTGTGCAGGGGTTCACCAAAGGCATCTAGGCTGAGCGGCTGTACGTGATATTCGATGTTGGGGTAAGGCTGGTCAGGACTGCTGCGTGTGAACGCGCCCAACTGTGAAGGGGCCATGCTCATGGGGCCGCTGCGCTTGAAGGCGTATTCCAAACCAATTTTGGCTTTGCCCCACCAGCTGTTGGCCAAGGTGTTGAGGGTTTCAACGCCGTGCACTTTGAAGACGGAGCGAATTTGCAAATGGTCTTGCAGATTGGCACCCACGCCTGGTAGGTCGATGACAGGTTGAATGCCGTGTTGCTTGAGCAACTCAGCAGGCCCCAAGCCTGAAAGCTGCAAGATTTGCGGTGTGCCAATGGCGCCCGCGCTCAGCACCACCGATTGTTTGGCTGTGACAGTGGTGTAGCCGTGGCCAGTCCACACTTCGACGCCGGTGCAACGCTGCGTGCCGTCGGCATCGGTACTCATCACCAGCTTGGCCACTTGCGCGGATGACCACAGTTCAAAGTTCGGTCGCGCGTAGCACGTGGGGCGAATAAAGGCTTTGGCCGTGTTCCAACGCCAACCGCTTTTTTGGTTCACTTCAAAGTAGCCCACGCCTTCATTGCTGCCACGGTTGAAGTCATCGGTGGCGGGAATGCCTGCTTGCACAGCGGCTTGCGCGAAGGCATCAAGCACATCCCAACGCAGGCGTTGTTTTTCCACGCGCCATTCGCCACCTGTGATGTGGTGGCGCAGCGTTTCGCCGTACAGCGTGGTGTCGGCCAGCAGCACCTCGCTGCGTTCACCTTTGGCACCATGTAAAGCATTTGCGCCGAGGTAGTGGTCTTCGTGTAATTTGAAATAGGGCAGGGCGTTGTCCCAACGCCAACGTGCGTCACCGGTGATGTCGGCCCATTGGTCGTAGTCACGCGCTTGGCCGCGCATGTAAATCATGCCGTTGATGCTGGAGCAGCCGCCCAATACTTTGCCGCGTGGGTAGCGCAAACTGCGGCCGTTCAGACCCGCATCGGGCGCTGTGTTGTAGAGCCAGTCGGTGCGCGGGTTGCCAATGCAATAGAGGTAGCCGACAGGAATGTGTACCCAGTGGTAATCATCTTTGCGACCCGCTTCGATGAGCAGCACGCGTTTGCTGGCGTTGGCGCTGAGGCGGTTGGCGAGCAAGCAACCCGCAGTGCCTGCGCCGACGATGATGTAGTCAAACTGGGTGTCGCTCATGGGGAATGTCTCTAAGTCTTGTGGTGTTCTGAGTCGATATTAGCTTGAGGCTGCGTTACGGTCGCAGTTGTCAGCGAAGGGGCGGGCCGGGGCTGTGTGTTTTGCTCCTCGTCTGCTGCGCATCCGAATGTCGCTGCAACACACTGTCCCAGCCCACCCCTTCGCTGACAACATGGGCCTTGCTCCTTACACAGCATTGGTCCATGCATATCGTGTGCTTGTGAGCGCCAGAGTGTGCTTGCGTGTGCAGCGGTAGATTGGGGTGGCATGTTGCAGCGACATTCGGATGCGAAGCAGACGAGGAGCAAAACATGCTGCCCCAAGCTGCCGATGCACATGCAACAGCGCCGACCCCAAAAAGCGACAAGTTACTTTGACGTTGGCATGACGAATTCAGCGCCTTTGCCAATGCTCTCAGGCCAACGTTGCATGACGCTCTTTTGCTTGGTGTAGAAACGCACGCCTTCTTCGCCGTAGGCGTGCATGTCGCCAAACAAACTCTTCTTCCAGCCGCCAAAACCGTGCCACGCCATGGGCACGGGAATGGGCACGTTGATGCCGACCATGCCCACTTGGATGTGGCGTGCAAACTCGCGTGCCACGTTGCCGTCGCGGGTGAAGCAGCTCACGCCATTGCCAAATTCGTGGGCGTTGATCAGGTTGACCGCTTGGGCCAAGTCAGCCACGCGCAGGCAGCTCAGCACGGGGCCGAAGATTTCTTCTTTGTAGATGCGCATGTCTGGCGTGACGTTGTCAAACAAGGTGCCGCCCATCCAGAAGCCGGCTGATGTGTCGGTGCCACAGCCTTGGCCTGCGCTTGCACTGTCAAAGTTGCGGCCATCTACCAATAGTTGAGCGCCTTCTTTCACGCCTTGCTCGATGTAGCCGGTGATGCGCTTGCGTGCCACGTCGGTCACGATGGGGCCCATTTCGGCGGCGAGGTTTTCGCCGTTGAGTACTTTCAAAGCTTTGGTACGTTCAATCAGTTTTGGCATCAAACGGTCGGCCACATCGCCCACCAACACGGCCACGCTGATGGCCATGCAGCGCTCACCGGCTGAGCCGTAGGCAGCGCCAATCAAGGCGTCGACGGCTTGATCAATGTCAGCGTCGGGCATGACGACCATGTGGTTTTTCGCGCCGCCCAAGGCTTGCACGCGCTTGCCGTGGTGTGCGCCGGTTTCGTAGATGTAGTTGGCGATGGGCGTGGAGCCGACAAAGCTCACCGCTTTCACATCGGGGTGCACCAGCAAAGCGTCGACCGCTTCTTTGTCGCCCTGCACCACGTTGAACACGCCATCGGGCAAGCCTGCAAGCTTCAGCAACTCGGCAATGAACAACGAAGACGATGGATCAATTGGGCTGGGCTTCAACACAAAGGTGTTGCCTGCAGCGATGGCCACGGGGAACATCCATGCGGGCACCATGACGGGGAAGTTGAACGGGGTGATGCCAGCGACCACGCCGAGGGGCTGACGCATGGTCCAGTTGTCGATGCCGGTAGAAACTTGCTCGGTGAAATCACCTTTGAGCAATTGAGGAATGCCAGTGGCGAATTCGACGACGTCGATGCCGCGGGCAACTTCGCCTTGGGCATCGGTGAACACCTTGCCGTGCTCAGCGGTGATCATGTGCGCGAGTTTGTCTTTGTTCGCGTTGAGCAGCTCCAAGAACTTGAACATCACGCGTGCACGGCGCAAGGGCGGTGTGTCGGCCCAAGCGGGAAACGCTTTTTGGGCAGCGGCCACGGCGGCGTTTACATCGGCCACGTTGGCCAAGCTCACGTGGCCGGTGACCGCGCCTGTGGCGGGGTTGTACACGGGCTGGCTGCGCGTGCTGCTGCCGTTGGCAACTGCGCCGTGGATGTAGTGCGCGATGTGTGTGGCTTGGGTCATGGTGTGTCTCGGTGTATGGAAAAAGATGACGCAGTGTAGGCAGGGCTTGCGCCGACAACAAGCGCAAAAGCTTGAATTGATTGTTCAAAATAGTGAACAATCAATCCATGAACGAACAAAAAATTAGCGAACTCTGGCACCACCTGCACTGGCTCAGCGTGCTTGCCCAGCAGGGCAGCTACACCGCAGCCGCCGCACGCTTGGGCGTGAGCAAGGCGGCCATGAGCCAACGCATTGCCGAGCTCGAGCGTGCCGCGCGCGTGCCCTTGGTGCAGCGCACCACCCGCAGCGTGCGATTGACCGAGGCGGGGCAGCGGCTGGTGGACGACACGCGTGCTTCGTTTGAGCAGATTGAGCACAGCTTTGCGCAAGTGCGCGATTTGGCAGATGTGCCCAGCGGCCTGCTGCGCGTGACCGCGCCCGTGGCGTTTGCGCGGCAACAACTCGCGCCGCGCTTGGCGGACTTTTTACGCGAGTATCCCGACGTGCGTTTAGAGCTGGACATGTCAGACCGACTGAGCAGCTTGACCACCGAGGGTTTTGATTTGGCCATTCGCCACACGGCCCGCCCGCCCGATACGCATGTGGCGTGGACCTTGTGCACCACACACTCGGTGTTGGTGGCCAGTAAAACGTATTTGCGCCGTGCGGGCATACCGCAAACGCCCGCTGATTTGCAGGGCCACAACTGTTTGCATTACCTGCGCGCGCAAGACACCCCCACATGGACGCTGGCGCGTGTGAAACTCAAAACTAAAGATGAGCGCATCACGGTGCCCGTGACGGGGCAGCTCGCTGCGAACAACAGTGAGGCGTTGCGAGAGGCCGCACTGACGGGGCTAGGGATTGCGTTGCTGCCAGACTTCAGCGCACAAGCTGCGCTGCAACAAGGCAAGCTGGTGCAAGTGTTGCCCGACTGGCAGCCTGTGGGTGCGTTTGCCGAACAGCTGTATGCGATTCGCCCGTATTCGCCCCATGTGCCGCGTGCGGTGACGGCGTTTGTCGATTACCTACGCAAGGCCTTGGCCGAGGGTTTTTCAGCTTAGCGCCCGCCCGAGATCTCCATCAAGCTCATCGTGGTGTAACTGGCGGCATCGCTGAGCAACCACACGATGGCTTGCGCCACTTCTTCAGCGGTGCCGCCACGCTGCATGGGCACCAAATGCGCCAAGTCGTGCACGCGGTTAGGTAATCCGCCCGAGGCGTGGATGTCGGTGTCGATCAAGCCGGGGCGCACGGCGTTGACACGAATGCCTTCATTGGCCACCTCTTTGGCAAGGCCGATGGTGAAGGCGTCAATCGCACTTTTGGCTGCAGCGTAGTCCACGTATTGACCTGGTGCGCCTAAGCGTGCCGCCGCACTGGACACGTTGACAATGCTGCCGCCCGAGCCGCCGTGGGCCGTGCTCATGCGGCGTACCGCTTCACGTGCGCAAGCGAACGAACCCAGCACGTTGATGCGCATCATGCGTTCCCAGCGGGCCCAGCTTTGGTCTTGCACTTTGGCGGTCACGTCCACCACGCCCGCGTTGTTGACGAGGCCAGAGATGCGGCCCAGCTTGGCGTCTACCTCCGTAAACATGCGCAAGACTTGTGCTTCTTCCCCAACGTCGGCTTGCACAGCCATGGCGGTGTCGCCGGCGTCTTGGATTCGTTTGACAATGGTTTCGGCGGCTTCTTGGTTGCTGGCGTAATTGACGGCCACAGACCAGCCTTGCTGGGCTGCCAACACGGCGGTGGCGGCACCAATGCCTCGGCTGGCGCCGGTGATTAAGAGCACGGGTTTCAAACTGATCTCCTGAGTGCTGTGGGTGAGGGGGTGAATTGAAAGATGCATCTGGCTTGGAACCCCCAAAAAAATTGCTTACTATTAACTCATAAAAACTTTAAGAGAAACTGCCATGACCGTACGACTGACCGCCTTTGATGGCTATGAATTTCCTGTTTACGTTGCCCATCCCAAAGGCGCGCCTAAAGGCGCGGTGGTGGTGGTGCAAGAGATTTTTGGTGTCAATCCGCACATCCGCGAAGTGGCCGATGGCTATGCTGCGCAAGGTTACTTGGCTTTGGCGCCTGCAACTTTTCACCGCGTCAAACATGGCGTGGAGTTGGGTTACACGCCGGATGACATGCAAATTGGCTCAGCGTTCAAAGCAGCGGTCGAGGCTATGCCAGCGCCTGGTGTGATGGCTGATATTCAAGCGACAGTGGACTATGCAGCCAAGACCAGTGGCGTCAAAGTGGGCATCGTCGGGTATTGCTGGGGTGGCTTGCTGGCTTGGCGCGCTGCGGCGTTGGTGAATGGTCTGAGTGCGGCTGTGCCTTACTACGGCGGCGGGTCGACGACCGACGAAGAGATTGCTCGCCATCCCAATTGCCCCGTGCTCGCACATTACGCAGAGGAAGACCATTGGATTCCTTTGGAGACGGTTGAGAAGTTCAAGCGCGCACATCCAGAGGTCGAGCTTTATTTGTATTCTGCGCACCACGGGTTCAACTGCGACCACCGAGGTGCCTATCAGGAGGCGTCGGCTAAATTGGCGCTAGAGCGCACCTTGGCATTCTTTGCCAAGCATTTGCAGTAAACGTTATTGCCGCTGAGTGTTGCGCGCACGGCACAGCGCATGTGTGATAGCATGGAACGGTGCCACTCAACATCAAGACAAGCCGTGTAGTTTCTTGGCAGCATCAATCGCAAAGTAAGTCAACACACCGTCTGCGCCGGCACGTTTGAAGGCGAGCAAACTTTCCATCATCACGGCGTCATGGTCGAGCCAGCCGTTTTGGGCGGCGGCTTTGAGCATGGCGTATTCGCCGCTGACTTGGTAAGCGAAGGTCGGCACCTTGAATTCGTCTTTGACGCGGCGCACCACGTCGAGGTAGGGCATGCCGGGTTTGACCATCACCATATCGGCGCCTTCGGCGATGTCTAGGGCCACTTCGCGCAACGCTTCGTCGGTGTTGCCGGGGTCCATTTGGTAGGACTTTTTGTCGCTTTTGCCCAAGTTGGCGGCAGAGCCCACGGCGTCACGGAAGGGGCCGTAAAACGCGCTGGCGTATTTGGCGCTGTAGGCCATGATGCGGGTGTGGATGTGGCCCTTGGCTTCGAGCGCTTGGCGAATGGCCCCAATGCGGCCATCCATCATGTCGCTGGGCGCCACGATGTCCACGCCTGCATCGGCTTGGGTCATCGCTTGCTTGACCAGCATGTCGGTGGTGACGTCGTTCAAGATGTAGCCGTGCTCGTCTAACAAGCCGTCTTGGCCGTGACTGGTGAAGGGGTCAAGCGCCACATCGGTCATCACGCCCAGTTCGGGGAAGTGTTTTTTCAGTTCGCGCACCACATGCGGTACCAAACCGTTGGGGTTGGTGGCTTCAATGCCATCGGGGGTTTTGAGGTGAGCGCTGATGACGGGGAACAGCGCCATCACAGGGATGCCCAGCTTCACGCATTGCTCGGCCACTGGCAGCAGCAAATCGAGGCTGAGGCGCTCAACGCCGGGCATAGAGCCCACGGCCTCGCGGCGCTTCTCGCCTTCGAGCACGAAGACGGGGTAAATCAAATCGTTCACGCTCAACGCGTGTTCGCGCACCAGGCGGCGGGTGAAGTCGTCACGGCGCAAACGGCGAGGGCGATTGGCGGGGAAGGGGGCGAAAGGGTGTTGCATGGGTGAAATTGTGCCTGTTTGTACGCGGCTAAACTGGCTGCATGCTTTGGATCAAATCTTTTCACATCATCTTTGTCGCCAGCTGGTTTGCAGGCTTGTTTTACTTGCCCCGAATTTTCGTGAATTTGGCGCAGGTAGCGCCTGGATCCGAAGCCGAAGAGGCGCGCTTGTTGCTGATGGCGCGCAAGCTGATGCGATTCACCACTCTGTTGATGGTTCCTGCCGTGGCTTTGGGGTTGGTGCTCTGGCTGTATTACGGCATCGGCTTTGGGCCTGGTAACGCCTGGATGCATGCCAAGCTGACCATCGTGTTGCTGGCGCTGGGTTACCACCACGGCTGTGGTCGACTGCTGCGCAAGTTTGAGGCGCACGCCAATACACGAGGCCATGTCTGGTACCGCTGGTTCAATGAGATTCCGGTGGTTTTTCTGACCATCGCCGTGATCTTGGTGGTCGTGAAACCTTTCTAAAGCGAGCGCTGGCTCATGCGTAAAACGTCCGCTTGGCCTTTGTCGCAAATATGCGTAGCGTTGATCGTTTACGCCAGTCTGTATCCGTTTGACCATTGGCGCGACCAAGGCATTGCGCCTTGGTCGTTTTTGACGGCGCCTTGGCCCAAGTATTGGACGGGTTTTGACGTGGCCTCCAATGTTTTAGGCTACGCGCCCTTGGGTTTTTTCCTGACCTTGAGTGCCATGCGTATGGGGTGGCGTACGCGTGTGGTGGTCGTGTCTACCCTGGCTGCGGCTGGGTTGTCATTCACGATGGAGTCCTTGCAAAGCTACTTACCTGTGCGCGTGTCTTCGTTGACTGATTTTTTGCTTAACACCTTGGGCGCATGGTTGGGGGCGGTGTTGGCGAGCGGGCTGGAGCAGTTGGGCGTCTTGCGCCGCTGGAGCCAGTTTCGTGCGCGTTGGTTTGTGCGCGATGCCTACATGGCGTTGGTCTTGATGGCGGTATGGCCTGCGGCGTTGCTGTTTCCTGTGGCTGTGCCTTTGGGCTTGGGCCAAGTGTGGGAGCGCGTAGAAGATACGCTGACCAGCGTGTTTGAGGCGACTCCGTTTGAAGATTGGATTCCGCTACGGGCTTTCGAGTTAGAGCCTTTGTTGCCTGGCGCTGAGTTGCTGTGTGTGATGTTGGGCTTGCTGGTGCCTTGTTTGTTGGGTTTTGGCGTGATTCGTCAAGCGGGGCAGCGTTTCTTGTATGTGTTGACGGTGCTGGGCTTGGCTTTGGGTGTGAGTGCGTTGTCTGCCGCATTGAGCTATGGCCCTGTCCATGCCTGGACATGGTTAGATCTGCCTGTGATCTTGGGGTTGTGCTTTGGGGTGGTGCTGGCGCTTGTGTTTTTACCCCTGTCCGCCCGCACTGCGTGGGCGTTTTTATTGTTGGCTGTGTTGGTGCAGCAAAGCGTGTTGAACCAATCGCCTGAAAGCGCTTATTTCGCACAAACCTTGCAGACGTGGGAGCAAGGGCGCTTCATCCGTTTTCATGGCTTGGTTCAGTGGCTGGGCTGGCTTTGGCCCTATGCCGTGTTGATGCTGGCGCTGGTGCGTCTGTCGCGCGAGCGCAGCACGCAAAACTAAAATTCAGCAATGACTCAAACTTCTTATTACAAACACCACATCTTTTTTTGTCTGAATCAGCGTGACAACGGCCAAGACTGCTGCGCCAACCACGGTGCTCAAGCGTCGTTCGATCACTGCAAAGCACAAGTCAAAGCCGCAGGTTTGGCTGGCCCTGGCGGTGTACGTGTAAATAAAGCAGGCTGCTTAGATCGTTGCGCAGGCGGCCCCGTGGCCGTGGTGTACCCCGAAGGCGTTTGGTACACCGTGATGGACTTGCAGGATGTGAGCGAGATTGTTGAAAAGCATCTTAAGAACGGTCAAGTGGTTGACCGTTTGGTGGTGCCTGCCAATGTGGGACGTTGAGGCGATCATGAATTCACAAACCCAAAAAATCACCCTGCACGGCGAAGCTGGTGTTATTGAAGCTTTGCGCGACGAGCCAGAAGGTGCATCGCGCGGCGTGGCCATCGTGGCGCATCCGCACCCTTTGTTTGGTGGCACGATGGACAACAAAGTCGTGCAAACACTGGCGCGTGCTTTTGTGCAATGCGGCTGGACGGTGGTGCGCTTTAACTTCCGTGGCGTTGGGGGCTCGGCCGGTGAACATGATGCTGGTGTGGGCGAGGCGCGCGACTTTTTGAGTGTGGTCGAGCAAGTGGCGCCGCAGGGCGTGCTTGCTATTGCAGGCTTTTCGTTTGGCTCTTTTGTGGCCAGTCATGCCTTAGCCGAGTTGCATGCCCATCGCGTGATTGAGAAGGTCGTGTTCGTGGGCACCGCTGCGCAGCGTTTCACGGTTGCGCCTGTTGCCTCCGAGCTACATGACAAAACCTTGATCGTGCACGGCGAGCTTGATGACACCGTGTCCTTGGCCTCAGTGATGGACTGGGCGCGCCCACAAAGTCTGCCTGTGACGGTGGTTCCAGGGGGCGGTCATTTCTTTCATGGACAATTGCCACTTCTCAAAAATTTAGTGGTGCGCCATCTGCAAGGCTAAGACTAGTCGCGGTGCGTACGCGGTGTTCGCCATGCGGGCGAGCTACTTTTTTGGCTCACATTTTTCATCCGAACACAGCAATGACACGACTTTTGCGCTCCGCACTTTTTGGTTTTTTCATGGGTGTGGCGTTTATGCTGCCAGCGCTGGCGCAAATGCCGCAATCACCCGAAATTGCAGCACATGCTTATTTGCTGGTCGATTTGACGGCGCAACAAGTGCTTGCCGAGTTGGATGCGGATAAGCCCGTTGAACCAGCATCCCTAACGAAGCTGATGTCAGCTTATTTGGTGTTTGATGCGCTGAAGTCCAAAAAAATCACGTTGCAACAGACATTTGGCGTGAGTGAACGTGCTTGGAAGATGCCAGGCTCACGCATGTTCATCGACCCCAAGATGAAAGTGCCAGTTGAAGATCTGATCAAAGGCATGATTGTTCAGTCCGGCAATGACGCCACCATGGCGCTGGCCGAAGGTGTGGGCGGCACGACGGAGCATTTCGTGCAAATGATGAACGCACAAGCGAAGGTGCTGGGCATGAAGTCCACGGGTTACAAAAACCCAGAGGGATTGACCGAGCCCGGCCATATCACCACGGCCCGCGACTTGAGTATCTTGGCGGGGCGTTTGATGCAAGATTTTCCAGATTACGTGGGTTACTACGCCATCAAAAAATACCGCTACCCAGGCACGCCTGCAGCGAATGAAAATAACCGTAACTTGTTGCTGTTTCGCGACCCGAGTGTGGATGGTTTGAAAACAGGCCATACCGATGCGGCTGGCTTTTGCTTGATTGCCACGGCCAAGCGAGATGCTCCAGGGGTGGGGCAGCGCCGCTTGTTGTCCATTGTGTTGGGGGCGTCTAGTGAGAATGCCAGGGCTACCGAGTCGCAAAAACTTCTGAATTGGGGGTACACCGCGTTTGATGCCGTCAAGCTTTTTGATGGCAATCAAGCGGTGGTGACGCCCAATGTGTGGAAAGGCCGTGGCAGCAATGTCAAATTGGGGCGTTTTGCCCCCATTGTGGTTGCTGTGCCAGCGGGGGCGGCGAGTCGTATCCAAACCCAGGTGGCTCGTCCCGAGCCTTTGATCGCGCCGCTCAACCGAGGTCAAGTCGTGGGTGCTTTGAAGGTCACGTTGGACCAAAAGTCGCTGGTCGATGTCCCCTTGCTGGTGCTCGAAACGGTCGAGCAAGCAGGGTTCATTGGACGTGCTTGGGATGCAGTGCGCCTTTGGGTGAAGTAGATCACTATTGAGGCATTTTGGCCTAGGTTTGCCACCCTCTCGCGATGCTGATACACTAGAAGGCTTTTCGGAATTTCCGAAGGGATTCACGTTTTCTTTTTAATTCAAACGTTTAGGGACGTTTTTCAATGCCAACCATCAATCAACTGGTGCGTCAGGGGCGCGAGGTCGAAACGACCAAGTCTAAAAGCCCTGCGATGCAAAACTCTCCACAACGTCGTGGCGTGTGCACACGCGTGTACACCACGACTCCTAAGAAGCCAAACTCTGCGCTGCGTAAAGTTGCCAAAGTTCGCTTGACCAACGGTTTCGAAGTTATTTCGTACATCGGCGGTGAAGGTCACAACTTGCAAGAACACAGCGTTGTGCTCGTGCGCGGCGGTCGTGTCAAAGACTTGCCAGGTGTGCGTTACCACATCGTGCGCGGTTCGCTCGACTTGCAAGGTGTTAAAGACCGTAAGCAATCGCGTTCTAAGTACGGCGCTAAGCGTCCAAAGAAGGCTTAATCCTCAAGGGTTGAGTTTTTTGGCTTAACCGCCGCCAGCCTTAGCGAGGCTTAATTCGTCAAATCGGTGTTTTGGTCGTCGGGCAGACGATGCAAAACGAAGTGACCCCAAGCGCCCGTGTTGGGTGTGGGTCGAGTAAGTGGAAGTCATGATGACTTTCCGGGCTCTCGAAAGAGTGCCAACTGAAGCAATATGAGGTGAAATATGCCACGTCGTCGCGAAGTCCCTAAACGTGAAATCTTGCCGGATCCAAAGTACGGCAATGTTGAGCTGTCTAAATTCATGAACGTGATCATGGAAGGCGGCAAGAAAGCTGTTGCCGAGCGCATCATTTATGGTGCCTTGGAGCAAATCGAACAAAAATCGGGCAAGGATCCGCTCGAGTTGTTCACGGTCGCTATCAACAACGTCAAGCCTATGGTGGAAGTTAAATCCCGCCGTGTGGGTGGTGCTAACTACCAAGTGCCCGTTGAAGTTCGCCCTGTCCGTCGCCTGGCCTTGTCCATGCGCTGGTTGAAAGAAGCCGCTCGCAAGCGCGGTGAGAAGTCCATGGCTTTGCGCTTGGCCAACGAATTGTTGGAAGCGTCTGAAGGTCGTGGCGGTGCTATGAAAAAGCGTGACGAAGTTCACCGCATGGCCGAAGCCAACAAGGCGTTCAGCCACTTCCGCTTCTAAATTCAAAGGTAAAACATGGCCCGCAATACCCCCATTGAGCGCTATCGCAACATTGGTATTTCAGCGCACATTGACGCTGGTAAAACCACAACGACAGAGCGCATTCTTTATTACACCGGTGTGAACCACAAGATTGGTGAAGTGCATGATGGCGCCGCCACCATGGACTGGATGGAGCAAGAGCAAGAGCGTGGTATCACGATCACTTCTGCTGCGACCACTTGTTTCTGGAAGGGTATGGATGGCTCTTTCCCAGATCACCGCATCAACATCATTGACACCCCCGGCCACGTCGACTTCACGATTGAAGTTGAGCGTTCCATGCGCGTGCTCGACGGTGCTTGCATGGTTTACTGTGCTGTGGGTGGCGTGCAACCCCAGTCCGAAACCGTGTGGCGTCAAGCGAACAAGTACAAAGTGCCACGTTTGGCCTTTGTGAACAAGATGGACCGTACAGGTGCCAACTTCTTCAAGGTCGTGGACCAGATGAAATTGCGCTTGAAAGCCAATCCTGTGCCAATCGTGATTCCAATCGGCGCTGAAGACAACTTCACCGGCGTGGTTGACCTTCGCAAAATGAAAGCCATCATTTGGGACGAGGCGTCTCAAGGCATGAAGTTCACTTTCGAAGAGATTCCAGCCAACTTGGTGGAATTGGCCAAAGAGTGGCGCGAGAAGATGGTGGAAGCTGCGGCTGAAGCCTCAGAAGAGTTGATGAACAAGTACCTTGAAGAAGGTGACTTGACTGAAGAAGAAATTACACACGGTCTGCGTGTGCGCACCATCAACAGCGAAATTCAACCCATGTTGTGCGGTACGGCGTTCAAGAACAAAGGCGTTCAACGTATGTTGGATGCGGTTCTTGAGTTGATGCCTTCTCCGTTGGATGTGAAAGCCATCAAAGGCTTTGACGAAGACGAAAAAGAAGTGATCCGTAAAGCGGATGACGATGAGAAATTCTCTGCCTTGGCATTCAAGCTGATGACCGATCCATTTGTGGGTCAGTTGACGTTCGTGCGTGTTTACTCTGGTGTGCTTAAGAAGGGCGACACGGTTTACAACTCAGTGCGCGGCAAAAAAGAGCGTATCGGTCGTATCGTGCAGATGCATGCCAACAATCGTGAAGAAGTGGACGAAATCCGTGCGGGCGACATTGCTGCTTGCGTGGGTTTGAAAGACGTGACCACAGGCGAGACTTTGTGCGATCCAAACGCAGTGATCACCTTGGAGCGCATGGTGTTCCCTGACTCTGTGATTCGTCAAGCTGTTGAACCAAAGACCAAAGCTGACCAAGAAAAAATGGGCATGGCTTTGTCTCGTTTGGCTGCAGAAGATCCTTCTTTCCGCGTGCAAACCGACGAAGAATCTGGTCAGACCATCATTGGTGGTCAGGGTGAGCTGCACTTAGAAATTATTGTCGACCGCATGAAGCGTGAGTTCGGCGTTGAAGCTAACGTGGGCAAGCCTCAAGTGGCTTACCGCGAAACCATCCGCAAGACTGTCGAAGAAGCTGAAGGCAAATTCGTTCGTCAATCCGGTGGTAAGGGTCAATACGGTCACGTGGTGCTCAAGGTTGAGCCACAAGAAGCTGGCAAAGGTTTCGAATTCGTTGACGCGATCAAAGGCGGTGTGGTTCCTCGCGAATACATTCCTGCGGTTGAAAAAGGCGTGATCGAAGCTTTGAGCCAAGGCGTGTTGGCTGGTTATCCAGTTGTTGACGTCAAAGTGACTTTGCACTTCGGTTCGTACCACGATGTGGACTCGAACGAAATGGCCTTCAAGATGGCTGCCATCTTTGGTTTCAAAGAAGGTTGCCGCAAAGCTCAGCCAGTCATTCTGGAGCCCATGATGGCTGTGGAAGTTGAGACACCTGAAGACTACGCCGGTAGCGTGATGGGCGACTTGTCCTCACGTCGCGGCATGGTCCAAGGTATGGACGACATGGTCGGTGGCGGTAAGGCGATTAAAGCTGAAGTGCCATTGTCTGAAATGTTCGGCTACTCAACCACACTGCGTTCAATGTCACAAGGCCGCGCGACTTACACGATGGAATTCAAGCACTACGCTGAAGCCCCTCGTAACGTTGCTGAAGCCATTGTTGCTTCACGCGCAAAATAAACCCAGTGGGACTGATCGAATTTGCGTAAGCAAATTTGCTCTGCCCCCTCTAATCAAGTTTTTTTGACGGATTAGAAACTTCCTGTCTGCGACGATGCGCCGCCCTGTCACCCGTGCGGGGCGAATCAGCAGCATCGTGCAGACATAAAACCTGTACACGGGCACTGCTCTTTGGAGAAAAGAAATGGCAAAAGGAAAATTTGAACGTACCAAGCCACACGTGAACGTGGGCACCATTGGTCACGTTGACCACGGCAAAACCACGTTGACTGCAGCGATCACAACGATCCTGTCGGCCAAGTTTGGCGGCG